>Ga0181516_10001743_pt1 | contig 16275 bp, 18 predicted proteins | sample PEATcosm2014_Bin_25_FD_121104 | JGI IMG/M metagenome (GOLD analysis project Ga0181516, IMG submission 121104) | Peatland microbial communities from MTU Mesocosm Facility, Houghton, MI, USA - PEATcosm2014_Bin01_10_metaG | ecosystem: Environmental > Terrestrial > Soil > Wetlands > Peat | place... | reverse complement strand
GAAGGCGCCCTTGCCGTCGGACGACCACAGCCAAGCTGCATCCGTTCCGGCGCGGCGTGAAAAAACCTCGACACGGTTCGCCACCATGAAGGCCGAATAGAAGCCGACGCCAAACCGGCCGATCAGCGCGCTTTCTTCGCCGGTCTCGCCCGCCTGCGCCGCTTCGATCCGGGCCAGGAATGCCTTGGTGCCGGAGCGCGCGATGGTGCCCAGCGCCTCGATCATTTCGTCGCGGCTCATGCCGATGCCGTTGTCTTCCACGGCAAGCCGGTTTGCCTCGGCATCGAGCGCCACGGTAATCCGCGGCTTAGCGTCGTCGGCAAGCAACGCCGGCGCGGCGATGGCCTCGTAGCGCAACCGCTCGCAGGCGTCCGCGGCATTGGCGATCAGTTCGCGCAAAAAGACCGATTTGTCGGAGTAAACCGAGTGCACCATAAGCTGCAAAAGCGTGGCGACATCGGCCTGGAAAGCATGGGCCTCGGACGGGCGGCTTTCCGATTGGGTTTTGTCGTCTTCGGCAACAGTCATCGCGGGCGTTCCCCAGCAGAGCTCGATCGGCCCGGAAATGGCGAGACAGCGTTGAAGATTCAAGGCCAAACAGCACCTTGTCCCATGCCGGAAAGAGCTTCTATATCGGCTGGCCGGGCGCAAACGCCGGTGCGGGGTGCTTGGGGGGTCGCTATGAGGAAGGTTGCAACCGCCTTGCTGGCGGCCGCCGCATTGACGCTGTCCTTCGCCGCCGACGCCGCAGCCAAGGGCAAAATTGTCGGCGTTTCCTGGTCCAATTTCCAAGAGGAGCGCTGGAAAACCGACGAAGCCGCCATTAAGGCGGCAATCGCTGCAGCCGGCGGCACCTATATCTCCGCCGACGCGCAATCGTCGGTGCAGAAGCAATTGACCGACATTGAGAGCCTGATCGCGCAGGGCGCCAACGCGCTGATCGTTTTGGCGCAGGACTCGTCCGCCATCGCGCCCGCGGTACGCAAGGCGGTCGACGAAGGCATTCCGGTGATCGGTTACGACCGCCTGATCGAAAATCCGAACGCGTTTTATATCACCTTCGACAACAAGGAAGTCGGACGGATGCAGGCCCGCGCCGTGTTCGCGGTCAAGGCGACCGGCAATTACGCCTTCATCAAGGGATCATCCGCGGACCCGAACGCGGATCTTCTGTTCGCCGGCCAGACCGAAGTGCTGAAAGACGCCATCGACGCCGGCAGGATCAAGAATGCCGGCGAAGCGTATACCGACGGCTGGCTGCCGGCCAACGCGCAGAAGAACATGGAGCAGATCCTGACCAAGAATAACAACAAGATCGACGCGGTGGTGGCTTCGAACGACGGCACCGCCGGCGGCGCCATCGCAGCACTTGCGGCGCAGGGCATGGCCGGCGCCGTGCCGGTCTCCGGTCAGGACGGCGATCATGCGGCGCTGAACCGCGTCGCGCTCGGCACGCAAACCGTCTCGGTTTGGAAGGACGCCCGCGCCCTCGGCAACAAAGCGGCCGAGATCGCCTTGCTGCTCGCCGCCGGTAAGACGATGAGCGAAGTTCCCGGCGCGGTGAAGTTTTCCGGCGGGCCGCGGAAAGTCGAAATGAACTCGTTGTTCCTCACCCCGGTCCCGATCACCAAAGACAATCTCGGCGTCGTCATCGATGCGGGTTGGATCAGGAAGGACGAAGTCTGCCAGGGCGTAAAACCCGGCACGGTCAAGGTCTGCGGTTGACCGTGCTCGCCCGCTTCCTCAAAGCCACGGAAATCGACGTCCGTCTGCTCGGCATGGTCGGGGCCTTGCTGCTGATCTGGATTGCGTTCCATGTGCTGTCGGGCGGCTTGTTTCTCACGCCGCGCAATCTATGGAATTTGTCGGTGCAGTCGTCGTCCGTCGCCATCATGGCGACCGGCATGGTGCTCGTCATCGTGACCCGCAATATCGATCTGTCGATTGGATCGATGCTCGGCTTCCTCGGCATGGTCATGGGCGTCATCCAGACCGATCTCATTCCAAAATTTCTCGGCTTCGAACATCCGGCAACCTGGATTCTCACGCTGGCGGCCGGACTCGTTCTCGGCGTCGTCCTCGGCGCGTTCCAGGGCTTTGTGATCGCCTATCTCGGCATCCCGGCTTTCATCGTCACGCTCGGCGGCCTCTTGGTGTGGCGTGGTGCGGCGTGGTGGGTGACGAGCGGCCAGACGGTCGCGCCGCTCGATGACACGTTCAAGCTCATGGGCGGCGGGCCGGAAGGCGCGATCGGCGCGGCCTGGAGTTGGGTGGCCGGCGTAACCGCTTGCCTGGCGATCGTCCTGCTGCTCGCGCACCGCCGCTCCCGGCGCAAGGCGGTTCGCTTCCCGCTGCGGCCGATGGCGGCCGAAGTCTTTCTCGGCGGCGTCGCCTGCGCGTCAATCCTTGGCGCGGTGGAGATCACTAATGCTTACCCATGGCCCATCGGCGCCGTGCGCCGCTATGCCGAAGCGCACCACGTCACGCTTCCCGACGGCGGACTTTTCATCGCCCATGGCATCGCGATTCCGGTTCTGATCGCGATCGGTGTCGGCGTGGCGATGACCTTTTTGTCGACGCGCACGCGCTTCGGCCGTTACGTCTACGCCATCGGCGGCAACCCGGAGGCGGCCGAACTCGCCGGCGTCAATACGCGCTGGGTGATCATGAAGATATTCATGCTGATGGGGCTTTTGGCCGCCATCGCCGGCGCGGTGTCGATCGCGCGTCTCGACGCGGCCACGAACTCGGAAGGCACGCTCGCCGAGCTTTTGGTCATCGCCGCAGCCGTCATCGGCGGCACCTCGCTTTCCGGCGGCATCGGCACCGTGGCCGGAGCGATGCTCGGCGCCGTCCTGATGCAATCGCTGCAGTCGGGTATGGTGCTGCTTGGCGTCGATACGCCGTTGCAGAGCATCGTCGTCGGCGCCGTCCTGGTGATCGCGGTGGGACTAGACACCGTCTATCGGCACAAAGCGCAATGACGGAGCGCGCCATGAACGCCGCACGTACGCCTCTTGTCGAAATGCGCGACATTTCGGTCGCGTTCGGCGGTATTCACGCCGTTGATCGGGCGTCGATCGATCTCTACGACGGCGAGGTGATGGCGCTGGTCGGCCATAATGGTGCCGGCAAGTCGACGCTGATCAAGATTCTGTCCGGCGCCTTACGACGCGATTCCGGGACCATCGCCATTCGCGGTGCGGACGCAACGATCGCCAATCCGCGCGACGCCAAGACATACGGGATCGAGACGATCTATCAGACGCTGGCGCTGGCCGACAATGTCGATACCGCCGCCAACCTGTTTCTCGGCCGCGAGCTGCGCACGCGCTGGGGCACGCTCGACGACATCGCCATGGAGGCGCAGGCGCGCAACGTCATGGGCCGGCTCAACCCGCACTTCGAGCGTTTCAAAGATCCGGTCAAGGCGCTGTCCGGCGGGCAGCGCCAGTCGGTCGCGATCGCGCGGGCGATCCTGTTCGACGCTCGGATTTTGATCATGGACGAACCGACGGCAGCGCTCGGGCCGCAGGAGACCGCGCAAGTCGGCGATCTCATCCGCAAGCTTAAATCTGACGGCATCGGCATTTTCCTGATCAGCCACGACATTCACGACGTGTTCGATCTGGCGGACCGGATTTGCGTGATGAAGAACGGCCGCGTCGTCGGCACCGCGCGCGTCGGCGACGTCACCAAGGACGACGTCCTCGGCATGATCATTCTTGGCGCCTGCCCGCCGGGGGCGCTTCCAGGTCCGGGCGCGACCTAAACCGGCACCCGCACCGCCGCCCGCAATCCCCCGAGCGGGCTGTCGCCGAGCGTGATGTCGCCGCCGTGCGAGCGCGCGATGTCGCGGGCGATGGCGAGGCCAAGCCCGGTGCCGCCTTCGTCCTGATTGCGCGCGTCGTCGAGGCGCAGAAACGGCTTGAACACGTCTTCGCGCATGTTCGGCGGAATGCCCGGGCCATCGTCGTCCACCGTCACCGTGAGCCAGCGGTGATCGCGGTGCCCGGTGATGGCGACGGTCGAGGCAAAGCGCGAGGCGTTGGTGACGAGATTGGCGAGACAGCGCTTGAACGCCGCCGGCCGCACCGTGACTTCCGGCTGGCCGTGGAAGATCACGCTGGCGCGGTGACCGTGGCGCTCGGTGTCGAGCTTGAGCTCTTCGAGCAAGGCCGCGATATCGGTAGGCGCCGGCAGCTCGCCCATATCGCCGCGCGCGAACGCGAGATAGGCTTCGAGCATCGCCGCCATCTCGTCGACGTCCTTCTTCATCGCCTCGATTTCCGGCGTGTCGCCGAGCAGCGCGAGTTCGAGCTTAAAGCGCGTCAGAATGGTGCGCAGATCGTGCGACACGCCGGCAAGCATCGTGGTGCGCTGCTCGATGGCGCGCTCGACGCGGGCTTTCATTTCCAGGAAGGCGGCGGCCGCGCGCCGTACCTCGCGTGCGCCGCGCGGGCGGAAATTCTGCGCTTCGCGGCCCTTGCCGAACGCTTCGGCGGCGTCCGCCAGCCGCACGATCGGGCGGATCTGATTGCGCAAGAACGCAATCGCGATGGCGAGCACGACCAGCGAAGTGGCCACCATCCAGACCAGGAAAATCCACGAGTTCGGATCGTAAACGTCGGCGCGCCGCGCGAACACGCGCATGATGGTGTCGGGAAGCTGGATGCGGATCTCCACGATCGAGGAGCGGCCGACGGTGTCGATCCAGAACGGCAGGCCGATCTGCTTGCGGATTTCGTCGGACAGCGCCGCGTCGAGCTGCGAGAAAAACGGCTTCGGGCCGGGCGGCGGCAGCTGCGTTCCCGGCAGGAAGTCGACCACGAGGCCGAGCCGGTCCTGCGCGATGCGGCGGAGCTGGGCGTGATCGGGATCCTGAGGGAAGGTTTTGTAGACATCGATCAGGGTGGCGATTTCCTGCGTCACCGCCGACGACAGGTACGTGGTCACCAAATTCCAGTGCCGCTCCAGGAACAGCAAAGCGACAACCGATTGCAGCACCACCATCGGCACGATGATGATAAGCAGCGAACGGGCATAGAGCCCCTTCGGCATCATCGATTTCATCCAGCGGCCGAAGCGATCCCATGGTCCGATGATCGGAGCCGCCACGGTCGAGGCGGCGCCGGCGATGGCGCTTGCCGCGGCGAAAAACTGCCCGGCGGCATTGCGCAGGCGTCCGATGCCCGCATCCAGGCTAGTCATGGCCGAGACTCGTCATGCCGATATAAGTCATATCGAGATCACGCATATCGAGACTAGACATGGCGCCGCTCACGTCGCCGCGACCAGGCGATAGCCGACGCCGCGCACGGTCTGCACGATCAGCGGATTGGAGGGATCGCGCTCGATCTTGCGGCGGAGCCGATTGACCTGCACGTCCACGGTGCGTTCGCTGACCGCTTCGCCGTTGCCGGCAAGCGCCTCGCGCGGCACGGTCTCGCCCGCGCTTGCGGTGAGAACGCGTAGCATTTCGCGCTCGCGATCGGTGAGCCGGATCACCTCCTCGCCGCGGCGCAGTTCGCCGCGCGCCAGGTGATAGACGAACGGGCCGAAGCGGACGGATTCCGCGGGCGGTGCGGCCGGCGGCCGCGCCCGTTTGAGGATATTGGCGACGCGGAGCGAAAGCTCGCGCGGTTCGAACGGCTTGGCCAAATAGTCGTCGGCGCCGATCTCAAGTCCCATGATCCGGCTTTCCTTCTCGTCGCGCGCCGTCAGCATCAGGATCGGCACCGTGGACGACGTCACCGCGGAAGAGGCGCGGATGGTGCGCGCGAAATCAAAGCCGCTCTCGCCCGGCATCATGACGTCGAGGATGAGAAGATCGAACTTCAGGCCTTCCAGCTTGGCGCGCGCTTCCAGCGCGGTTTCCGCGGTCGAGACCCGGTAGCCCTCGCCGAGCAGGAAGCGCGACAACAACGCGCGAATGCGGCGGTCGTCATCGACGACAAGCAGATGCGGCGCGTCGTCAGCCGGATTTTTTTGCGCCGGATTCTGCGCGGGATTCTGGGCGGGATTCTCGGCCGGATTTGACGCCGGACCCGCGGCCGGGTGCGTGGCCGAAGTCATGAAACGTCGTCTCGGGCCCGCGTTCGGGCGCGGTCGCCCTGCGCGATCAGGCGCAGCACATGATCGCGGTCCTTGGCTTCGATCATGCCGGCGAGAAACCGCCGCGCCGTTTCGCGGGCGCCGGGGCCGATCTCGGCGAGCACACCCGCGATGCGCGCGGTCTGCAGCCCGGCAAGCTGCATCGCCAGCGCTGCGCCGGCCGGGCTGACGGAGAGCAACCGCTGGCGGCGATCGTTGGCGCCTTCCGTCTGCACCACATAGCCCTCGTCGATCAGTTGCTTGAGAACGCGCCCCAGCGATTGCTTGGTGATTTTCAAGACGTCGAGCAATTCGGCAACTTTCATTCCGGGATTGCGGTTGATGAAATGCAAGACGCGGTGATGCGCGCGGCCGAAGCCGAGCTTGGCCAAGACCTCATCGGCGTCGCCGACAAAATCGCGATAGGCAAAAAACAGAAGCTCGATCAGATCGAAATACGGCTCATCCGCCCGCGGCGAAGCCTCGATGGCCGCGGTGGCGGAACGGGGTGAGCTCGCTATGCCGATGTCAGCCATTTAGGTCAGTTATGTTGACATATTTTGGCTTGGTTGTTAAGCTGCCGGCGCGATAATGTTGCACTTCTGGGTCGCCCCGGACGCTGCGTAAGACGCCAAAGGCGCTGTCGTGACGCGTTTTCCTTGGAGCGGCGAGGACCATAACGGGAGTTCGCTCCCGAAGCAAAAGCCCAATACCCACCGCATATTGGCGGCGCCATTTTCGGGAACGGGCGATAACGCGAGGGAGGCAATGCCATGGCAGTGCCCTTCGACCAACGTTCCGATGTGATCTGGTTCGACGGCAAACTCATTCCGACCGCCGAATGCAAGATCAGCGTGCTTACGCATGGCCTGCATTACGCAAGCTGCGTGTTCGAGGGCGAGCGCGCCTATGGCGGCCAGGTTTTCCGCGGCACGGCGCATTCCGAGCGGCTGAAAAACTCGGCGAATATCCTGGATTTCGAAATCCCCTACTCGGTCGCCGACATCGACGCCGCCAAGCGGCTTGTTCTGGAAAAGAACAATCAGAAGGAAGCCTATGTGCGACCGGTCGCCTGGCGCGGCTCCGAGGCGCTCGGCGTTTCGGCGCAGATGAACAAAATCCATCTCGCCATCGCCACCTGGGAATGGCCGAGCTATTTCGATCCGGCGCAGCGGCTGAAAGGCATTCGGCTCGATCTCGCCGACTATCGCCGGCCCGATCCGAAAACCGCGCCCTGTCTCGCCAAGGCGGCCGGCCTTTACATGATCTGCACCATCTCCAAGCACCGCGCCGAACAGCGCGGCTTTGCCGACGCGATGATGCTCGATTGGCAGGGCCGCGTCGCTGAATGCACCGGCGCCAATATCTTCTTCATCGCCGACGGCAAGATCCACACCCCGATCGCCGATTGCTTCCTCGCCGGCATCACCCGCGCGACCGCGATGGAGCTCGCCCGCCGCCGCAATATCGAAGTGATCGAGCGCCGCATCATGCCCGAGGAGCTGTCCGGCTTCTCCGAATGCTTCATTACCGGCACCGCGGCCGAGGTGACGGCGGTGTCCCAGATCGCCGACTGGAGATTCACGCCCGGGCGCATCACCCAAGCCCTGATGAACGACTACACCGCCGAAGTGCAGCCGAAAGGCAAAGCCGCGGCGGCGTAGTAGCGCTAATTCTTCAGCCTTAGTCCCTGATCAGCGCACGAGCGCGTGCGCGGCCATCATGGCTTCGCCCATGCGTAACAGCTTCGCCGCAAGCCCCTGCGTGCCGACGCTTTGTGCCGTGACGCGAACCCCCTCCAGAAGAATGAGCAATTCGTCGGCGAGACTGTCGGGCTCGCTCAAACCGGCGTCCCGGCACAGATGCACGAGCCGGGTCCGTTGCGCGGTCTTGCATTCTTCGATCACGCGCCGCGCCGGATGATCCTTTTCCGCAAGCTCGATCGCCGCGTTGACGAGCGCGCAGCCGCGCTCGCCCGGCTTGGCAAGATGGCCCGCCATGTCCTCGAGCCAGGCGCGGAGCTGCGCTGCAGTGTCGCCCGGGTGTGCGCGCTCAAACCGTTCCCAGCATTCGTCCGCCGTCTTGGCCGATTGGCGCAGATATTCCGCCACCAATTCGTCCTTCGAGGCGAAGTGACGGTAGAGCGTCATCTTATTGGTGCCGGCCGCCTCGGCGATTGAATCGACGCCGACCGCCCTGATTCCGTGCTGGTAGAAGAGTTCGCCCGCAGCCGCGAGAATACGCGCGCGAGGCGGAATTCCCACGTCTTTACCGAGATTTACTGCTGGCTGGCCGTTCATCGCGCGTTTCCCCTTGACACAGGTGTTACCGGTCAGTACCTATGTAGATGTTACCGGTCAGTACCACAAGATCGACAGCAAGTCACGTTTTTCCCCGGTCTGGCGAACGCCATCAATCGGCTGACAACATCAGGAGTACCTTATGCCCGCAAACGCCGTCACCGCGAACCGTCCCATTCAGGCCGGTCAGCCGTTCAAGACCGTGTTTTTGCCCTACCAGCTTGGCGACATCGAGCTGAGCAATCGCCTGGTCATGGCGCCGATGACACGGAGCCGCGCACTCGACGGCAATGTGCCAAACCCGATCGCGGCGGCCTATTATGCGCAACGCGCCTCCGCCGGACTGATCGTCAGCGAAGCGACCCAGGTCAGCCCGCAGGGCGTCGGCTATGTCCGCACGCCGGGTATTCATTCCGCCGCGCAGGTCGCCGGCTGGAAGACCATCACGGACGCGGTACATCGCGCGGGCGGCAAGATTTTCCTTCAGCTCTGGCATGTCGGACGCATCTCGCACCCGGATTTCCATGGCGGGGAGTTGCCGGTCGCGCCCTCGGCACTGGCCGCGCAGGGCGAGGTATTCACCGCCAAGGGCCCGCAGAAGATGGTGACGCCCCGCGCGCTCACGCTCGGCGAAATTCCGGGCATCGTCGCGCAATACCGCCGCGGCGCCGAAAACGCCAAGGCGGCGGGCTTCGATGGCGTCGAGGTGCACGGCGCGAACGGCTATTTGCTCGATCAGTTCACCCGCGACGGCACCAACAAGCGCACCGACGCCTACGGCGGAACGGTCGAAAACCGCGCGCGATTGCCGCTCGAAGTCACCCGAGCCGTGATCGACGTGTGGGGCACCGAACGTGTCGGTTACCGCATTTCGCCGAACGGCACTTTCAATTCGATGTCGGATTCCAATCCGGTGCAGACTTTCTCGTACCTGACGGAAGAGCTGAACAAACTCGGCATCGTCTATCTGCATGTCGTCGATCCCGCAGCCGACGGCGCCAAACGGGCATCGCCGCTGCTGCGCGGAAAATTCGACCGCACCTACATCGTCAACGGCGGCTTCGATCTCGACAGCGCCGATAGGGCGATCCGCAACGGCGAAGCCGATCTCGTGGCTTTCGGCGTGCCGTTCCTCGCCAATCCGGATCTGCCGGAGCGTTACCGGACCAAGGCGCCGCTCAACGTGCCCGATCAGGCGACGTTCTATGCCGGCGACAGCAAGGGCTTCACCGATTACCCGGCACTGGCGTAAGCGCCATGAATCGCTGGTTAAAGACAATGAAGGAACGCATCATGAGACCGACGAATCAAGAATTGACGCTGCGTGGCGCATTGTCGGATCCGCTGATCCGCATTTTGATGGCCGCGGACAAAGTCGACCCGGTGAAGCTCGAACGCATGTTGACCGGGATCGCGCAGCTCGCCGCGCCGCGCGCGTCGGCTGCGCTCGGGACCGCGTGCGGCTGCGCCGCCTAGCCAACAGAAAGCTGTCGCTGACGCGGCGCCGAACGGTCCGCGCCATGCGTCGCCGGCCGGTATGCGGTCCCCGTCGCATACCGGCCGGCGCTATTTTAACGCTTCGATCTACCGCTCACCCGCCTCGGTGAAGAATTTTTCGCCATAGGCGAAGCGGTTCGGCTTGAGGAAGAAGCCGAGCAGCACGGCACCGTTCGGCGCCACCGCCTCGTGCTGATTACCGGCCGGCCGCCACACGAACTGGCCCGGGCCGCAAACACCCTCGTGATCCTCCAGCGTGCCCTCGATCACATAGGTCTGCTCCAGCGCGGTGTGCTCGTGCAGCGGTACGATGGCGCCCGGATCGAGCTTGAACAAAGCAGTCGTGATGCCGTCGCCGTCGGTGAAAAGCACTTTGATCTTGATGCCGGGAAACTTGGTCGCCTCCCACGGCATATTGGGCGCGTCGATGTAATGCGCGGCGCGCTCCGGCGGGTTTTCCGGCCTGATATCGGCGTGGACGACTTTGCGGGCTTGCGCTGACATGGCTTCCTCCTTGCGTTTCCTTAGGCTCCGGCGCCTGGCCGCCAATCGTATTGCGTCACGGGCGCCGCGGCCAGAGCCGATCAAGCGCGGCCGTGTCCGGCATAAAACAAGTTGCCCATTGTCGGATTACTTGCGATAGCCCGCATCGGCACGATCAAGGATGCATCCGTTCAGCGTTGGAAAAGATGATGGCAAGCAACGACAAAAAAGCCAAAGCCGACCCGGCTCCAAAAAGCGAGGCCGCCGCAAAGGATAAAAGCACATCGGGTGAGGTCGCAGCCAAGACCGGAGGCGGCGATGCCGCCGCTAAGGATAAGAGCACTTCGGGCGAGGTCGCAGCCAAGACCGAGGGCGGCGATGCCGCCGCCGCGGCATCCTCAAGCTATAGCCGCGGCGAAGGCCAGAAGCCGGTCAGCGCCGCCTATAAGGAAAACTGGAACGCGATTTTCGCCAAGAAGAAAACGAAGAAGACCGCGAAGAAAGCCAAGCGATAATTCGCGCGACCAGAGTTTCCCTGACAGGAGACACGCCGTGGGGCTGCTGGATGGAGATACCGCGCTGGTGACGGGGGCCGCGTCCGGAATTGGGCGCGGCATTGCCCGCGTGTTGACCGAGGAAGGCGCACGCCTGGTTTTGAGCGACGTGGCCACCGGGCCCGGCGAAGCGCTGGCGCGTGAGCTCGATGCCACATTCATCGCCGCCGATCTGGCGCAGCCGACCGCGGCGAGACCGCTGTTCGATGCGGCGCAGGCGGCGTTGGGCCGCATCTCCGTCCTCGTCCACAGCTCCTCGCCCAAGCGTTCGGAGGATCAGACGATCTTGGCGGTGACCGAGACGCAATGGGACGCGATGGTGACGGTCGGCCTGCGCGCAGGTTTCGTACTTGGTCAGGCCGCGGGAGCCCACATGAAAGCCCGCGGAATCAAGGGACGAATGCTTTACGTCACGTCGCTGCATGCCTATTCGCCGCGAAACCTTCCGCACTACAGCGCCACTAAGGCCGGACAGACCATGCTGGTGAAGGAACTCGCACGCGCCCTGGGCCGCGATGGCATCCGCGTCAACGCAATTGCGCCTGGCGCCGTGCCGGGCGGCGGCTTTGACGCCGACGTCGCGGCGCTGGAAGCCATGATTCCACTTGGCCGCACCGGCACGCCGGAAGATATCGCAGGCATGGCTTTGGCGCTGCTATGCGACCGGTTCTCGCGCTATGTCACCGGTACGACGGTCGTCGTCGACGGTGGGCTCGCGCTTTATAACTGGATTCCGGCGCACCCGCCTGGTTGAGCGGAACGCGATACAGTCAAACCACAATGTCTATCCTATCCGTCGTGACGGCCATGACCGCTTACGACCGTCCCTTCGACAACCGGTCCCGCGGCGCCTGCGCTGCCCAGCGCTCCGCGGCGGAATTGTCGGCGGCTTTTGCCTCGACCCATTCCTTGCCCGCAGGCGTCTCGACCTGCTTCCAGAACGGTGCGCGGGTTTTCAGATAATCCATCAGGAACTCCGCCGCCGCGAACGCCGCCGCGCGGTGGCTCGACGCCGTGACGACCAGCACGATGACCTCGCCCGGCGCGATGCGGCCATAGCGATGGATCACGGTGACGCCGAGCAACGGCCAGCGCGTGCGCGCCTCCTCGACATGGCGCGCGATCTCGGCTTCCGCCATGTCCGGGTAATGTTCGAGCGTCAGCGCCGCGATCGCCTCGCCGTTCTCGTCGGCGCGGCAAACGCCGGTAAAGGTGACGACCGCGCCGATATCGGCACGGCCGCGCGTCAGCGCCGCGACTTCGGCGGCGATGTCGAATGCTTCGCGTTGCAGGCGGATGGTCTTGTCCGGAGCGATGGTCACGGTCGCAGCCATGGCGGACGCCGCTCAGCCGCCCGTCATCGGCGGAAAAAACGCGATCTCGCCGGCGCCCGCGATCCGCGCATTGGCGTGAACGTGACTCTTGTCGATCGCGGCGCGGATCACTTTGGGATTCTCGAACGCATAAGCATAGCCGTCGCCCCGTTGCGAAAGCCACGCCACAAATTCGCCGACGGTTGCAATCCCGGCGGGCGGATCGACGTCTTCCTCGGCGACGCCGACACGTTCCCGCACCCAGGCGAAATAGCGGACCTTCACGCATCCTCCTTGGTGAGGTGCAATAGCCCCGCCTGCAAATAATCCCAGCCGGTGTAAAGCGTCAGCAGCGCGGACAGCCAAAGCAGGATGATGCCGGTCTGCGTCACCACCGGCACGATGGCGTCGCCGGCCTCGCCGCAGATGAGGAAACCGACGGCAATGAGCTGTAGCGTAGTTTTCCATTTGGCGAGCCGCGTCACCGGCACGCTGACGCGAAGCTCGGCGAGATATTCGCGCAAGCCCGAGACCAGGATTTCGCGGCACAGGATGACGGCCGCCGCGAACAGCGCCCAGCCGTGAATGGTGTTTTCAGCGGCCAGCATCAACAGGCATGACGACACCAGAAGCTTATCGGCGATCGGATCGAGCATGCGGCCGAGCGAGGACTGCTGGCCCCAAATGCGCGCGAAATAGCCGTCGAGGAAATCGGAGATGCCGGCGATGATGAAGATGGCGAGCGCGACCCAGCGCAACCAAAGCCCGCCATGCAGGATGTTCTGCCAGAACATGCAGCCGACCACGATCGGCACCGCGACGATACGGCCGTAGGTCAACAGGTTGGGCAGCGCCAGCGGATGGGCGCGCCGCCGTTCCGGCGAGCGAATGGGCGTAGCCGTCGTACTCGAGTTCATTGCGCCACCATCATGACGTCAACATAGCCCCGTCGCGGCGGAACCGACAGGCCCGGGCGGTGTCACTTTTTCGGATCACGCCGTCGTTTCCCCCGAGCATGGTCATGCGGCTCCCTCATGGAAAAACGCATAAATCCGCCGTGCCGTCTCGGCGCTGATACCATCCACTTGCATCAAATCCGTGACCGAAGCGCGTTCGATCGCCTTGAGCGTCCCGAAGTGATGCAACAGCGCCCGCTTGCGGGTCGGTCCGATGCCGGCGATCTCTTGCAGGCCGGCCTCGCGGATATCGCGCTTGCGGCGCGCCCGGTGCGAGCCGACGGCAAAACGATGCGCCTCGTCGCGCAGCCGCTCGACGAAGTAAAGCACCGGATCGCGCGGCGGCAGCTTGAACGAGTCGCGGCCGGGAACAAAGAAGGTTTCGCGGCCGGCATCGCGATCCGGACCCTTGGCGATGGCGATGAGTGGAACTTCGACGCCCAGCCCCGCCAGCACCTCGCGTGCCGCGGTGAGCTGGCCCTGCCCGCCGTCGATCAGGACCAAATCGGGCCAGGGTGATTCTTCGACGTCCGCATCGCCGGCCAACGTCTTGGCCAAGACGCCTTTGCCCCGTTCCAGGCCATTGTGTTCCGGCGGACCGCCGGGCACCTCACGCGGCGCTTCGGCGAGGAGCCGCTTGAAGCGGCGCTCCAAGACTTCGCGCATCATGGCGAAATCGTCGCCGGGGGAGAGATCGGCCGAGCGGATGTTGAATTTGCGGTACTGGCCTTTGCGAAAGCCTTCCGGCCCGGCGACGATCATGGCACCGACGGCGTTCGAACCCTGGATGTGGCTGTTGTCGTAGACCTCGATCCGGCGCGGCATCCGCGGCAGTCCGAAGGTTGCGGCGAGCTGGCGCAGGAGTTTTTCCTGCGACGTCGTTTCGGCAAGCTTGCGGCCGAGCGCTTCGCGGGCATTGGCCAGCGCGTGTTCGATCAAATCCTTTTTCTCGCCGCGCTGCGGCAGCAGGATTTCGACCTTGTGGCCGCTCTTGGTGGACAGCGCTTCGGCCAGCAGCGCGCGATCCGGGATCTCATGCGAGATCATGACGAGGCGCGGCGGCGGCTTGTCGTCGTAGAACTGCGCCAGAAAAGCCGACAGTATTTCGCCGGCCTCGACCGAGCGGTCGGCGCGCGGAAAGTAGGCGCGGTTGCCCCAGTTCTGCCCGGTGCGGAAAAAGAACACCTCGACACAGGAAAATCCGCCCTGCTGATGCACGGCGAACACGTCGGCCTCCTCGACGCCGCGCGGATTGACGCCCTGATGCGACTGGATCGCCGACAGCGCCGCCAGGCGGTCGCGATAGATCGCGGCGCGCTCGAAGTCGAGCGCGGCCGAAGCCTTCTCCATCTCTTCGGCGAGTTCGTCTTTCACCGTCTTGCTGCGGCCGGACAAAAACGCATTCGCCTCGCGCACCAGCACCGCATAATCGGGGAAGTCGATTTCCCCGGTGCACGGCGCCGCGCAGCGCTTGATCTGGTGCAAGAGGCACGGCCGGGTGCGGCTCTCGAAGAACGGATCGCTGCATGAGCGCAGCAGGAACGCGCGTTCCAATGCGTTGACGGTGCGGTTGACGGCCCACACCGACGCGAACGGGCCGTAATAATGGCCCGGCCGCATGCGTGCGCCGCGATGCTTGAGAATCTGCGGCGCCCAATGATCCGACGTGATCAGGATATAGGGGAACGATTTATCGTCGCGCAGCACCACGTTGAAGCGCGGCCGCAGCCGCTTGATCAGGTTCGCCTCAAGCAACAGCGCCTCGGTCTCGGTGCGGGTGACCACGAATTCGAGCGCGCGGGTGGCGGCGACCATGCGCTCGATGCGGGTGTCGAGGCCGGTCGGACGGGCATAGGCCGCGATGCGCTTTTTTATGTTCTTGGCTTTGCCGACATAGAGCACGTCGCCATTCGCGTCGATCATGCGGTAGACGCCCGGGCGCGGCGGCGCGAGCTTGGCGTGATGCATAATCGTGGCGCGGCCGGCGGCCAGCGAGCCCGGCCCGTCATCAAACGCGAGCTTGGCGTGTTCGATTTCGTCGGCTTGCGGCAGAGCCTCCTCGTCGTCCTCTTCGACGATCTCCGGCTCCGGCGCGATTTCTTGTTTCGGAACGCTCATGGCGGCGAATGTAGCACGCTCCCTCAAATATAGATTCTCTTAACGATAACAACGTGGAACTCCTTACTGATTCAGCACTGTTTAACTTAAACATCGCGATAAATTCTCTGGATCGGTCAGACGGCCTTCGAGACTTTCTTTGACGCTGCAAAAGGTGTTCCCGGCGGCAAAGGCAGCGTCACGCGTTCCGCCCGATGCAAAATCGAGGAGGCCACAATGAAAACAATTCTTGGCGCGGCTTTGGCACTGGCAATGGCTGGTGCTGTGACCAGCGGCGCGGCGATCGCCGCCGACTTTCCCGTGTCGCCCTATTACACCGCGCCGGCGCCGTATTCCGGCTATAGCTGGGCCGGCCCTTATATCGGCGGCACGCTCGGCTACGAATGGGGCAGCGTCGACAACAACCCAACGCATCCGTCCGGCGTCGCCGGCGGCATCGAGGGCGGCTTTAATTGGCAGCACGGCAATTTCGTCTATGGCGGCGAGGCGGATTTCAATCTGTCCGGCGCCGACGACACATTCGCGCCGTGGCAATTCTCCAATCCCTGGTTCGGCACCGTGCGCGGCCGCGCCGGCGTCGCCGTCGGCAACGTGCTGATCTACGGCACCGCCGGTCTGGCTTACGGCGAGCTTACCGCGGATACGGCCGGCAACTTGTCGGAATCCCATACCAGCTTCGGCTGGGTGGCGGGCGGCGGCGCCGAAGTCGGCTTTACACCGCATTGGTCGGCCAAAGCCGAGTGGCTCTATCTCGACTTCTCCGACCGCGGCTATTCCGTCACCGGCACCAATAACGGTCTGGCCGCGAACCTGATCCGGCTCGGCGTCAATTACCGATTCTAAGAGCCGATCCGGGAAGTTCTTGAATCTGATGAATCGGATGTGATTCATTGTTGGGCGCTTGATTCGCGATGGAGCGCGCCATGTGGAAGCCCGAACACCGGCAAGCTGCGAACCGCAG
>Ga0181516_10001741_pt1 | contig 16289 bp, 16 predicted proteins | sample PEATcosm2014_Bin_25_FD_121104 | JGI IMG/M metagenome (GOLD analysis project Ga0181516, IMG submission 121104) | Peatland microbial communities from MTU Mesocosm Facility, Houghton, MI, USA - PEATcosm2014_Bin01_10_metaG | ecosystem: Environmental > Terrestrial > Soil > Wetlands > Peat | place... | reverse complement strand
CCCGTCCTAAGACGGTGGAGCTCTCCGCGGTTCATTAGGCATTCCGGACTGGCGGACACGGCACACAGAACCGATTGTCGAGTTGAGCCCCTGTTCATTGAATGTTGGTTCAACCAGCGTTGACCACCCACCTGCTTTGCAGGCCGGTTTCTATTGCGGATAGTACGGGTCCGCGCCAGGAATTACAAGTCTTGTGCAGGAGCAGCGCGTTGTGCTACGTTCTTATCCCCAATTCTGGGAGCGATGCTCCCAGATCGGGGACGGTCACCCTCCGCTATTGCGCGCCATCCGGAGCTTTGTCCGCAATCGACGGCTCAGGCTTGCGATTGCTCACCTGCACCGCCCGCGCAATCAGCTTCTTCAGCTTACCCTCGATATCTGCATCGCCCACATGCTGGTCTTCCAGCACGCCATCGGCATCGATCGAGAATGTTGCCGGAATTGCGGTCACGCCGAATTGCTTTGCAATCCGCCCACTGAAACTGCCATCGCGATACTGCATCCACGTCATCCCGTTCTTCTCGACAAATTGGCTCCACTTTGCCCCGTCGGAATCCAGGCTGATGCTGAGCACCACAAACGGCTGTCCATCGAACTTCTTGGCAATCTGCCGAATATGCGGCACCGCTTCCACGCAGGGTCCGCACCAGGTGGCCCAGAAATCGATCAGCACCACCTTGCCGGCAAGGCTATCCATGGAGATGTGCTGCCCGTCGAGCGTGGTGACAAAAAACGGTGGCGCCATCTTAGCCCGCGCAAGTTCAACGTTTTCCACGAACCGTTCGGCTCGCGGATGCAGGGTCGGATTCTTGTGGTCCTGATCGAGAAAAGCAGTAAACTCCGCCCGCGCCGCATCGTCTTGATGAAGGCGCGCCAGTGTTACGCCGTAGTGGAAGTGCGCGCGTGCCAGCCCCGGATCATGTTCTAGCGCAGACTTGAAGTCATCGGCGCTCTCCGCAATGCACTTGTCCTTCTTTTCTTTGATACCCTGCTCCTGCAAGGCCATCGCCAGCCTGAACTCAATTTGGCCCTTGTCCATATCCGAAGGGGCCTGCGGCAGCCAGTCCCGCGCTATATCCACCGCATCCTTGTACGCATCAAGTTTGATCGCCAGGGCGTAGGCGCGTTTCAGGCACTCCCAGCAATGGCCGCCGTCTTGTTTGTTGGCCTTGCGAAAGTCGTCCAGCGCCGCGTCGTCGTGACGGTTCTTCTCCCAGTCGAGGGCAGAGGCAAAGGTCTTGCGGGCCTTTGGGTCGGTGGGTTCGCCTGGTTTTATAGCATCGGCTTCGGTCGCGACCTTCTTGACTGCTTCCGGTTTGGCCGCGTCAGGCTCAGGCGCATTCGTCTGGCCGGAGCTGACCGCGGGAAGCCCAAACGCCAGCACAAGCACCAAAGCACCAATCAGTCTTTTGTGTTCAAGAGAATGAATTCTGAACATACGTCTCCTCCCCAGCATTGAATCGTACCGCCCGGTTGGAATGGTCTTCACTACACGTATTTCTCAAGCAGGATGGTTATGGGGTCTAAGACCCCGTCCGCCATTCTTCCTCAAGCACTTCGTCCAGCAGCCCGCGCAGGCTGGCTGCGCGCGCATGGCCCACCTGCGCATCGGCGCTGCCGGCCTGGGACAGCTCATCGGCCAGATTCAGCGCGGCCAGCACGGCCACTCGCAGCGAGTCCACGGTGCGGCCCTGTGCGGCTACGGCGCGCATCTTGGCGTCTACCCGCGCCGCCAGTTCGCGGATGTGCTCCGCATCCTGGCCCGAGAGGTGGTAGACCTGGTCATAAATTTCAACGGTTACGTAGCCGGCTGCACTGCCGCCGTGTTCCCCAGCCATGGCTTCCCTCCAAGCTTTCCTCTAGAGCTCAAGCGCATCGAGTTGCGCCAACAGCCGCTCAACGCGCTGCCGAACCTGGTCGCGCTCGGCGCGCAGTGCGTTCACTTCATTCTGCAACTGCTCGGTCAGGGGCGCTTGCTCCCGCAGTTGCGCCTCGGCCTTTGCCGCGCGCTCCTCAACCGCAGTTCGAGCCTGCCGCTCCCGCTTCACCATGTTCACGGCGCGCAGAATCCGCTCCTCAAGCGCCGAAAAATCGTTCGCGCTCACGGCCAGCGTTTCGGTCGCCGCAGCCGGCTCGCCGGGTTGCTTCGTTTCCTGTTCGTGCTGCTGCCGTTCCTGCTCGTCCACCACCTCGGAATCCCAGGCAAACTCCGACATTGAAAACACCTCCGCTCAAATGTTCCGCGTCGGTGCAAGTATAGCGCCGATCGAGATTCTGTCCTTGCCTAACCCCGCAGCCGTGCGCCCGCTTTGCCAACAGCCTCAACCACCAGCGCCTGAAAGCTCTGCAACTCTTCTTCGCGCAGCGTGCGATCTGGCGCTTGAAATGTAGCGCCCATCAGCAGCGAGTACTCGCCCTTGCCGAGCTTTGCGTCGCGAAAAACCTCTCTCGCGCGCCACTCCACCAGCTCGGGAATCTGCAATCCGGCCAATGCCCGGTCAATCTTCTCCCAGCCGATGCATTCGTCCAGAATCAGCGAAAAATCGCGGCGCACAGGCTGGAAACGCGAAATCTCCCGCGCAACCGGCTTGCGCAGCGGCAGCTTGTACAGCCGGTCCAGATACAATTCGCCTACCAGCACCGGCTCCTTCAGCTTGCGTGCATCGGCTTCGCGCGGATGCAGTTGCCCGAACCAGCCCACCGTGGCGCCCTCCACAGCAACGCGCGCGGCGCGGTAGGGATGCAGCCACTCGGGCGTTAGCCCGGCTTCGGCAGGAAAGCGGTCAAAATAAACGCCTCGCGCCTGAAACCGCGCTAGAACCTGCTCCACAACTCCCTTCAAATCGTGGAACTCGATGGTCCGTGTGGCGCGCAACGCCCCCTGCTCTGGCAAATTGCCTACCGCGCCGAAGGCCACGGCCGGCCGCTCTTCCACTTTGTCCGTGGTGCCGCTGAAGACCGTTCCCAGCTCGAACAGCCTCACGTCGCCCACGTCGCGATGCAGATTGCCCGCAATCGCGCCCAGCATTCCAGGCACCAGGGAAGGTCGCAGCACTCCGGCCTCCTCACTGAGCGGATTTCCGAGCGGAACAACCAATCCCGGTTGCGGCGCCGTCAGCGCAGCCTCCGCCGCCGAGCAGAAGGTGCTCGCAATCGCCTCATGGAACCCGGCCGCCAGCAGCGTGCGCCGTACCTCGAATTCTTTCTCCGCCCAGGGCAGCGCGCGCACCCCTTCGCCGAAGGCCGGCAAAGTATTGGCGAAACGGTTGTAGCCGTAAACCCGCGCAACCTCCTCGACCAGATCGATCTCGCGCTCCAGATCCAGCCGCCAACTGGGCAGCGCCACCAGCCATGCAGCATCATCCTGGCGCGCTGACTTGCTTGGCGCCAGCGCACAGCCCAGCGCTGTCAGCACTCCTTCGACTGTCGCGGCAGTTATCCCTTCCGCGTCTACGGTCGTACCCAGAATGCGCCGCACCTCACTGAGCGCCAGCGCAATCGGCTTGCGGCTAGCGGTTCGTGTTTCGATGGCCGCGACCCGCGCGTCCACAAGTTCGCCTTCAATCCAGCCGCCGTTGGCCAAAAGGATGCTGCTCACCAGCGCGGAAGCCACGGGCGCGGCATTGAAGTCCGCCCCGCGCTCGAAGCGATGGCTGGCATCCGTATGCAACCCATGTCGCCGCGCCGTCCGCCGCACCGCCACCGGATCGAACCACGCCGCCTCCACCACCACGTTCGTGGTCCCCGGCGTAATCATCGTCTCCCAGCCGCCCATCACCCCGGCCAGAGCCAGCGGCTTCGCATGGTCGGCCACAATCAGGTCTTCCGGGTCGAGCGTGCGCTCCACGCCGTCCAGCGTCTTCAGCCGTTCGCCCTTGCGCGCCCGCCGCACCACAATGCCGCCCTCGATCTTGTCCAGGTCGAAGGCGTGCGTCGGCTGGCCCATTGCCAGCCAGGCGAAGTTAGTGGCGTCGACGGCGTTCGAAATCCGTTTCTGCTCCAGCAGGCCAAAATACGTGGCCACCTCCGCGCCTGCAAACCAATCCCGCGAGTCACTAATCGCAATGCCGCGCAGCACCCGCGCCGTGAAGCGCCCGCAGGCGTCTTCGGCCTCGATCCGCACCGGAAAGGCTTTGGCAGCCGTGCGTGCCTCAGGCAAAGAAAAATCGAGCGCCGCAAGAGTCAGCCCATAAATCGCCGCCGCCTCGCGCGCCACCCCATAGTGGTTCATCGCATCCACACGATTGGTGGTGATGTCCATCTCAAAGAGCGAGCCGCTGCCGTGGCCAAGATCGAAGATGCCCTCGACCGCGATCCCGCGGAGGGTGAGATCTTCGGCGAGTTGCGCGTCGTCAACAGGCAACTCGGGCAGGTAACTACGCAGCCATTTTGTTAAAATCTTCATCGTCGTTTGCCCTGTAGCGAGTTAGCGTGCGCTGCGCGCACATAGCGAGTTAGCAAGTTAGCGGCGTCTATCATCTTCAGGTCAAGGCTCCAGTTTCCCCAGCAGCCCGTTAATGAGTTTTGCGGTTTCGGTAGCCAATTCAAGCAGCTGCTGAGAAGCTTCCTGGCCGATAAACTTCAGACCGCACGCCAACTCATTCTGCGTTTCAAATTCATACAGTGATCCACGCGCCGACCCAAGCGATCGCCGCAACTCAGCGTCTGTCAGCTTCCCGTGACCCTCGGCAATATGGCTTGCCACCGAAACGGCAGACCGTCGCATCTGCATCCGCAGGCCAAAGGTCTCGGCCTTGGGAAACTCTTCAGTCAGCAGGTAAACCTGGCGAGCCAACTCCATAGCCTTCTGCCAAACGAGCAAATCGCGAAAATGCCGAGTCCGTGGCATAACCGTCCGTTCTTCCAAATAAGCCGCTAACTTGCTAACTCGCCAATGTGCGCGCAGCGCACGCTAACTCGCTGCATTGATCACACAAACTGGCTCAAAAATCGCATATCCCCAGCATAAAACGACCCGATCTCGCTAACCCCATATTTCATCATCGCAATCCGCTCCACGCCCATGCCGAAAGCGAATCCGGAAATCCTCTTCGGATCGTAAGCAGGCTGCTTTTCCGCGGCAAACGCAAACACCGCCGGGTCCACCATGCCGCAGCCAAGCAGTTCAATCCATCCAGACTGCTTGCACTTGCGGCAGCCCTTGCCGCCGCAGAAGATGCAACTAATCTGCACATCCGCGCTTGGTTCGGTGAAGGGAAAGAAGGACGGAAAGAATCGCGTCTTTACCGCAGACCCGAACAGCGCCTTCATGGCATGGTCCAGCGTGCCCTTCAGGTCGCTGAAGGTGATGTTCGTGTCCACGCACAGGCCTTCCACTTGATGGAAGATGGGCGAGTGCGTCGCGTCTGCCGCATCGTTGCGGTGCACCTTGCCGGGAATGATGATACGTACCGGCGGCGGCTGCGACTCCATGGTCCGCATCTGCACGGGCGAGGTGTGCGTGCGCAGCAGCAACCGGTCACGCTGCGGGCGGCGCTCCTGCCCGGCCACCACCAGCGTGTCCTGTGTGTCGCGCGCCGGATGCCCCGGCGGAAAGTTCATGCACTCGAAGTTGTAATAGTCGGTCTCGACCTCAGGCCCAACGCCCACCGAGTAGCCCAGCGCGGCAAAGACGCTGGTAATCTCATTCAGCGTGCGCGTGATGGGGTGCTCAGCGCCTGTCAGCCGTTGCGTTCCCGGTAGCGTGATGTCGACGGCCTCGGCGGCCAGCGCTGCGTCGCCCCAACTCCCATTTTGGCCAGCGCCAAGAGCCGCATCCAGCAGCCCCTCCACCACTGGCTTGAGCGCGTTGAAGCGCAGCCCCAGAGCTTTTTTTGCCTCTGGGGGAGCAGCCTTCAGCCAGCGGGCCGATACCTCTTTGAGCCGCCCCTGCTTGGTTCCCAGCCATTTCAGCCGAAAGGCCTCCACGGCCGCGTCGCCGTTGAGCGCGGCAGCATCGCCACGCGCCTGCCGCTCCACCAAGGCAAACGCCTCGTCCAGCGCGGCCTCGTCAAATGCCGTCAGATTGGGTATCTCTTCGTTCATCATGCGTAAAGGTCAGGATAAACCACCGGCCCCGTTGCGTAGGGGACACCGCGCGCCATGGGGATTTGGTGTTGGGAGAATGGATGTGCGAATAGTGTTTTACAAATTCGGAGTAAATCCGATTTGATTCAGAAAGACGGCCAGTGCTGCTTCAACCGAACACGCACGCCGAACGGCCTGCAAATCGATTCTTGTGGCGAGCCGGACGGCTGGCATCGCCTTTTGGTATTCAGCCCATACGCTTTTCAAAGTCTGCTCGGCCAGATCGCTCGTGATTGGCCGCGCGGTCTGGTGCCCATCCAGATGCCGCAGCAGAAAACCCTCGTGGCAGGGTTCTTGCCAGATCAGATGCAACCGATTCCGACTTGAAAGTTGTCCGATTTGCGCATCCCGCTCCCGCTTAGCGCCCATTTTATCGCAATCCAGCAGGATTGCCCGAAAGGCAAAAATGCCGCGTTTAGCTTCCTTCTCTCTGATTCTCCGGATAGCCAACCGAACAAGGGCCAGAGGGTCGCCGCCACCCGGTTGCAGTACATCGCTATCGAAGTAAAGATGCAGACCTACAGCATCTGCAATCTGCCCCAGTCGCGCCCCGTAACTCTGCTCGCTTTGCCCCTCGCAACCCAGATAAATACGAGTACGCTGCTGAATGCGCAGTCGGCTCATCCAATGCGCGGTACAGCGCCGTACACGCCCCCCAGATATTTTTGGTAGAAGTTATCTACTCGGCGGACTCCTTCGATGTCTTTGAGGCCATAGATTGTGGTGCGCCCTTGCCAGTCTTTTTCTGTGAAATAGACCTCTTCTTTCTTCAGTCCTTCCAGCAGCGAGGCACTGTGCCCGCTCATCCATAGCTGCGCCTGACCAGCGTTTACAACTCGATCATGGAACCAGCCCAGTATAGCGGGCAGGATTATCGGATGAATGGTCGAATCCATTTCATCGACCACCGCGAGGCCCCCATGTTCCAATGTCTCCCAAATAATTGGGTGAATGCGATAATACTGCCGCGTCCCCTCACTTTGAGATGCTAGTGAGAGTTGCCTTCCTAATCCTTGATGAATGAATTCCGGTTGAGGGCCGTTCGCAGTATCACGCAGTGTTATGCCCATGATTCCAGTATCCAGTTGCTGAATAACATGGATTAGAGTTCCAAACTTCGCTTGATTCTCTGCATAGTATTTGGTGGCGTTTCGTTCATCGAATATGGTACTCCAACCCCGGATGTTTGAAGTCAGTCCTCTCGCCCATGCAAGTAGCCCCGCTGCCGGGTGTCTGTCGGCCAACTGTGCAACGGCTGACGCCACACCCACATTCGGTCTTAAATTCGTCAAGATTAGGCCAAAGCCTTTCAACGAAAAACCAGCACCACCCTCCACCTCACCGCTTGAAGTCCGCACAAAAATGCGCCGGGATTTGCCGGTGGGAGGCTGTAAACGAAGCTCTTCGGACAACACTATGGTCGATTTCCCAGGTGTCCCTCCGAGAATGACCTCATAGATGTATTGAGCGAAGGGGGCTGATTTGTCGGGAGCCGCGCTCCAAGGATCCGCCGACCAATCAAAGTGGACCTTAATTCTGGTTGGCGCGGTATTGCCATCTGCAAAACGCAAGTCGGGTAACGACGCATCCAGAGGCAGGGAGACGCTCTCAACGAGGAACCAGCGCAGAAATGCCAGAGCCCTCAGCACATTCGACTTCCCCGACGCATTGGCCCCAAAGAAGGCCACCGTCTTGGGTACGCGCACACCGCTGCCATCGCGAAGACGGCCAAACCGGCCCTCTTCGTCCGGCGCCTTCACGCCAATGCGCAGGTCGATTACCTGCGTCTCGCGGATGGAATAGAAGTTCTCGATCTCCAAGCGATGGATCATGGGTTGCCACCTATAGGCCAAAATCAGTCCTCTATACTCGCATTATCGACAGTGAAATGTCAATAATGCGAATATAGGTGATTTTTCTTGATTATGGCGCCAGCTTTCGTCGGCAAGGAACCGTCTTCCTTGCCGACGTTCCAGCCGATGCGCAGATCGGTCCCACGCGTTTTGCCGGCTGGGGCGGAAGCTCCCGATATCCATAATTAGGGATCGCAGAGAAACGCCCATAGCCCAAAAGAAGCCTTCTGTACTTTGATAATCGACACTATATTGTCAATAATGCGACCATAATCGATTTTAGCCCGCTTATTCCAAACGCAAAACGGCCCGGGATCCAGTGGATTCCGGGCCGTTCGATCTTCCTGCAACTACGTGCTTACGCTGCCTTCTTCTCCGCGGCCAGGGCCGTATTGGCCTTTTCGACCAGAGCGGTGAAGCCAGCTGCGTCCTTTACGGCGATGTCGGCCAGGATCTTGCGGTCCAGCTCGATGCCGGCCTTCTTGAGCCCGTTGATGAACTGCGAGTAGCTGGTGTGGTTCAGCTTGGCGGCGGCCGAGATGCGCACGATCCACAGCGAGCGGAACTGCCGTTTCTTCTGTTTGCGGCCGGTGTAGGCGAACTTGAGGCCGCGCTCGACGGCTTCCTGAGCTGCCTGATAGAGCTTGGATTTCGTAAGGAAATAACCGCTTGCTCTTTCGAGGATCTTCTTGCGGCGGTCACTCCGCTTGGTACTGCGTTTTACGCGGGGCATTGGGTATTCTCCATTTTGCGTTCGGTTTTGCGGCTGGAGGCAGGAGGGCCATCAGTTCTGGCCGGTAAACCTCTTCACTCGCCATTGCAAGCCTTGATCTCTCGCCGGTGCGAACGCGTTTCGCATCCGGCGGGGGCCAATTCTGTCTTGGCCCATCAACAGCAGCGGCTCGAACCCAATGCAAAGGTCCGCCCCACCGCAGGTGGTCAGGCGTAAGGGATCATGCGCGCTACCTTCGCGTAGTCGCCATCTGAAACCAGCAGGGTTCTGCCCAGCTTGCGCTTCACTTTTGGCGATTTCGACGTAAGGATATGACGCGTCTTCGTCTGGCCACGCTTGATCTTGCCGGTGCCAGTCTTGCTGAAGCGCTTCTTCGCGCCCGTATGGGTCTTCAACTTGGGCATTGTTTTCTCGTTTTGGACAGGGCTAGTTGCCCCGTCGCGCCGCCCGTTAGACAGGGACTCCCCCGCCCACTTGAGGCTTCAACCAGTATAGCGCAAAGCGAGACTTCCGGCGATAGGCATCCCTCGGCCGGATGGCAACCTCATGCCGCCTACGGAATTAGCCAGGCCGTCCCAGTTTGGCCTCTTGTTTCATTTGCGGCTAATCCCGGCCGGATTTGCCCCGATCCGTCATTGTCTTCAACCTCACCGGACAGGTAGCGTTAAACCGTGGCTATCCTCTCCGTCGATCTCGCCTACCGCTTCTGGTCCAGTCTGGGGATCGTGGTATTGGACCGTGCTGGCCCTCCGCGTTCTACGCGGGCGAATGAATTTGAACCGGCTCAATCCACCATCGACTGCGAGATCATCCCCGCCTTCGCTCCCGGTCTCAACGCCGATTCCTCGCCGGGGCCAGCCGGCCCCGTGGACGCAAACATTCTTGCCGGCCGCCTTAACCACTTGTGCGGCGTGCGCGGCATCCGCGTGATCATGCTCGATGGACCGCAGGCCTGGAAGTCCCGTACGAACGGTCTGGAACACGCGAGAGTCAGTGAGCGCCAGCTCAACCGCGCCGCCAAAACCGGGCTACCGGGCCAGGTAAAGCCCATCACCTGCCGGCCCTTTGCTGAGTTTTGTCTGGATGTCTACGACGCGCTTTGCCGGCGCGGCTGGCGCAGGCTGGCCACACAAGAGCAGCCCAGCTCCGCGCTCGATCAGAATCAGGAGCGGATTCTTGTGGAGAGCTGCCCTTACGAGGCCTGGAAGTCCCTGGGACTGAAACCGCTGCCCGCCAAGCGCCGGGCGAAAGTGAGCGATCTCGCCGAGGCCTATGGCGCCCTGCGCTCCCTGATCCCCATCACCACCAATCGCCCGCCCAATCACGACCAGTTGCAGGCCATTGTCGCCGGTTTGCCCGGTCTGGCTCTCGAAGAGTGCAACACCGCCGCCGCGCGCATCGTCGGCAATCCTCCGCGCCGCGAAGAGGGCCACTGGCGCGAAGGCTTCATCGTGCTACCCCTGCCGCCAGACAACCTGAACAAGGCGGGCGGGCTGCGCTGGCTGCATTGAGGAAATGCTCTGGTACTTCGCGAATCTGGTGTGAAATTGCGCAGGCCACCGGAGCGGGTGGCCTGTGTTCTGAGTGGGCACTCTAGCTGGTTATTGTGCCTGGGGGACCGGCGGACGCGGAGCGGCTGGCTGCGGAGCCGCGGGCGGCTTGGGCTTGGGAGCTTCCTGCTTTTTGGACGGCGCAAGAATCGCGTGCAGAATCGTGCCTTCCATGCGCGGCATGAACTCCACAATTCCCGCCTCGCCAATGTCCTGGATGAGCTTGTTGATGATGGCGTAGCCAAGCTCGCGGTGTGCCATCTGCCGGCCCCGGAAGCGCAGGCTGGCCTTCACCTTGTCGCCATCGACCAGGAAACGAACCGCCTGATTCTTCTTGGTCTGGTAATCGTGCTCGTCCACGGTCACAGAGAACTTGACTTCCTTGACCGTAATCACCTTTTGCTTTTTCTTGGCGGCGCGCTCGCTCTTTTCCTTCTCGTAAAGGAAGCGCCCGTAGTCCTGAATACGGCAGACCGGGGGGACCGCGCTGGGCGAAACCTCGACCAGATCGAGGCCGCGTTCGCGGGCAATCTTCAGCGCCTCAAAGGGCGGCAGAATGCCCAGTTGTTCGCCATTTTCGTCGATAACGCGGATTTCGCGCGCGCGAATTCGATCGTTGATGCGGATAAAGGACTTTGCGGAACGTTTGTCGAGTGCGATGGTGCTCCTCCAAGAGTCGTCTGCATCCGCCTCCGGCGAGAATCAAAAAATCGCCGCGGGCACACAGACGCTCACTGAGTATAGCATTGGCTTGGCTCCGCCGAGCAAAGGGATTGGTGTCCAGCGCGGGGTGAGCCTAAAGGGGATAGGAGTCAACGCAAGGTCCGGGGCGTCCGATAACAAGGTGCTTGGATGCTCAGGCGCCGCTCTCACGCAGGCGGAACTGGGAGGTGTCTCGGCGGATAACATAAAGGGTTGATTTTATAGGTGTTAATTGGTGGACCTGATCGGGATCGAACCGATGACCTCTTCCATGCCATGGAAGCGCGCTCCCAGCTGCGCCACAGGCCCACGTGCTGACGGATGCAACTCCCCTATTGTCTCCGCTTGGGCGGGATTCGTCAAACATTGGCGTGGACCACAGCGAGTGCCGCAGTGGCGATGCGCGCGAAGAGCGAAAAGCGCAGCGCAGGGGTAGATTGTGAATATCCGCGAGGAGGTGGAACCATGCAGGCAGCGGTCGTCAATGCTTTGGGTCAGGCGCCCAGATATCAATCATTTCCAGATCCTGTCGCCGGGGAGGGCGAGGCAATCATTCAGGTGCGAGCAGCCGGCCTGCACCCGATTGTGAAAGCTTTCGCGAGCGGCTCGCACTATGCCGGCAACAGTGAAGTCCCCGCAGTTCCTGGCGTGGACGGGGTTGGGACGTTGGGCGACGGAAGCCGCGTCTACTTTGCTTTTGCCCGCAAGCCCTGGGGGGCGATGTCTGAATTGACGGTAGCGCCCCGTTCCCAGTGCGTTCCGGTGCCCGATGTGCTGGACGACCTCACGGCCGCGGCGATTGTGAACCCTGGGATGTCGGCATGGGTTTCGATCAAGGATCGCGCAGGGCTTGCCGCCGGCGAGACGGTACTGGTGTTGGGGGCGACGGGGGTGGCTGGGCGGCTTGCCATTCAGGTGGCGCGCCAATTGGGAGCCAAGCGGATCATCGCCGCCGGCCGGAATGTTTCGGCCATCGCTGCAGATGAGGCGGACGCGATCATCGCGCTTGGGCAGCCGGAAGACGCAGTTCGCGATGCCTTTGCCGCGGAGGCTGCCTCTGGGATCGACGTGGTGATCGACTACCTCTGGGGACGCCCGACTGAACTGCTGCTGGAGGCGCTGGCCAGGGGTTTCCGCACCAGTTCCACGCGTCGAACGCGACTCGTGGAGGTGGGTGAGAGCGCGGGCCACACGATCACTCTGCCTGGAGCGACCCTGCGGAGCGTCGATCTGCAACTGTCAGGCAGCGGATTCGGTTCCGCGCCGCTCGACCGGATTTATGCCGCGATTCCCCTGCTCTTCTCGCTCGCCGCAGCCGGGAGCCTCAATGTCGATGTGGAGCCTGTGCCGCTCAGCGACGTTGAGGCGGCATGGAACCGTACGGAAAAGGGGCGAAGGATAGTTTTTACGATATAGGGCTATAGAAACTTTGGTCACTGAAGTTCGCTCACCTCCGTGACCGGGAACACTTTATGGGGGTTCCGGTGTCTAAGATAATAGGGCGCGCGGGACATTCGGCCTTGAGCGAATGTTCCGTTTCCCGCGCACTCGATGGCAGTTTAGGATTTCCGGCGGCGGTTTTCAGAGCCGTTGGACGAGTGGCCGCAAGAAGAGACATTCGGCCAATCGGTGTTTGAGCATGTGGCGGTTTTTTTGTTAGCGCCAAAAGAACAGATGCCAATTGTACAGATGTTGCGGTAAGGTGGGAGGACACTGAGTGCAGGCGGACCTCACCATGGGCAATATTGCAAGCGCACTTACGCTGCAATCCGAAGAAACGGCGCTGATCGCTGAACTTCAGGCCGGCTCGGAGGAGGCGTTCGCGTGGCTGATCGCGCGCTTCCACCAGCCGATCTACTCTCTGCTTGCCCGTACGGTGCAGGACCGCGCAGATGCCGCCGACCTGACCCAGGAAGTGTTTGTCAAGGTCTTCCGCGGGGTGGGCAACTTTCACGGCGAGTCGTCGTTGCGGACATGGATTTACCGGATCGCTTTGCGCGAGGCCTCAAACCAGCGGCGCTGGTGGATGCGGCACAAGCAGCAAGAGATTCCCATCGAACAGGAGTTGCTCGAGGGGGAAAGCGGAACGCCGATCCTATTGAAAGACATGCTCGTGGATCCGGCTGAGTCGCCTTACGACATGGCGACACACGCCGAGAACCGGGCGCGGGTCGAGAAGGCGCTGAGACAGGTTCCAGAGCCATTCCGAAGCACGCTGATCCTGCGCGATATCGAGGGATTTCTGTATGAGGAAGTTGCTGAGATTCAGGGCGTGAATCTGGGAACGGTGAAGTCGCGGCTGATGCGGGGACGCGCCTCTTTGAAGGCGATTCTGACCGAGCCGGCGGCCGGCATCGGATCCCCGGTACGCGCAGGTTTTGAAGTACCTCTGGGAGAGGAGGCGCAATGAACGGCTGTAAGGCAGTGCAGGCAAGATTTACGGAGTATCTGGACGGCCAGTTGACGGGACGTGAGATGCAGTATATCGGCGCCCATCTGGAAGGTTGCCGGGGGTGTGCGCGGGAGTGGGCTTCTTTGCGCCAGACGCAGGCGTCGCTGGCCGCGCTGGGTCCGGTGCCTGAGCCCGAGGATCTGTTGTTGCGGATTCGCGTGGCAGTGAGCCAGGAGCGGGCGCGCAGCCGCCGGAGCCCCTTTCAAGGCTGGATTCTCGCATGGAGAAACACAGTGGGGCCTTTCCTGTTGCAGGCTTCGGCAGGATTTGCCAGCGCTGTGCTGCTGCTGGGAACCGTGACTGTGCTGGTGACCATGTTTGCCGCGCCGGAGTCGGCGCAGGCCACGAAAGACGAGCCGCTGGGGAACCCGACCGCGCCGCGTCTGGTGAGTCTCTCCAGCGGCGCGGGCAGGAACGAGATCGGCGCTCTCTCCGGGCCGGTGCTGGTGGAGGTCTATATCAACGACGCGGGCCAGATGTACGATTATCGAATTGTCAGCGGTCCAACCGATGAGGCGACTCGTTCTCAGGTGGAGAACCTGCTGTTGACCAGCGTCTTTGAGCCGGCGCGCTTCTTTGGCAAGCCGGTGCGCGGCCTGACGGTGCTGTCGTTCTCCGGCGTTTCGGTACGCGGGTAAGTCGGAGACGAGAGATCAGGGAACAGGGATCAGGAAAACATCGTGCCCCGCCTGGCAATGTCCGGGCGGGGCATCGTTTTTGGGGTTCCCGCAACCGCGATGCTCTTTTATGTCCTTCTCCTCAAAATGCTGGAGTGCATTTTTGAAGCCGCCTCACCCTCCGTTTGACCCTGCCGATGCGTCTAAACTAGGACTTGCAAGCAGGGTTCCTCATGACATTTCGTACATTTCGATTCATTGCAGTTGTTTCGGCAGCAGTTTCGTGCCTATTGGTGGGTTTGGCGCCTGTGGGGTCACGGGCTCAATCCCCAGACAGCAATTCGAACAAGGTGCAAAGCTCGTCTTCGCAGGGATTCCAGCAGGAGAAGGCGCCATCGCTGGTCGATCCTGCCGGACCGACCGTCTCGCTGGTCAGTTCGGAGCCGGTATTCCTTATGGCTGCAGCGCTGAACGCCTGCGGCTACGACGAGGGGCTGGACGAGAGCGCGCCGGTGCGAAAGCGGGTTCGCTCCGAAATCGATCAGGCGCTGGCGAAGAGCGAAGACGCGCGCGTCAAAAGGGACAAGGTCTGTCTTTTCATAGCCCAGCACCGCATGACTGGCTCGGAGCATGATATTTCCCAGTACATCTCGCTGGCACTCTATTTGACGCCTCCGCCGGAGATGGAAGTGTCGGAAGATCTGACCGAGATGCCGCCCGACTCGACACAGGTTGTTGAGGTTGTGCCGCTGCTCAAGGATTTTGTTGCGGCTGTGGATCTGCACGGAATCTGGCTTGCGGTTCACCGCACTTACGACGAAGAAGCCGACCGGCTCCACGATCCGCTGTCGAAGATGATTGTGTCGACCAATTTCTATCTCAAGATGCCGGCCTCCACGTACGAAGGGAGGCGGTTCATTGTGGTGATTGAGCCGCTGCTCTCGCCCCGGATGGTGAATGCGCGAATCTACGGTACGGACTACGTGGTGGTGGTTTCTCCGGTGGATGGGCAGATCCGCATGGGCGATGTGCGCCACACTTACCTGCACTACCTGATCGAGCCGCTGCTGTTCTCGCGGGCCAGCGCTATCGACCGGTCGCTCCCGATTCTGAAGGAGATACGGGAGGCTCCGCTGGAGTTTCGCTACCGCTCCGACACAGTGCCGCTGACCGTCGAGTGCCTGATCAAGGCCATCGAAGCGCGGACCATGGATACGGGGGTTCCCGAGTACAAGATTCCCGCGGGTGCGCTCAGGGAGGACATGCCGCGGTATGAGCATGAACGGCAGGTTTACCAACAGAAAGTTGATGTTGTTCGCTGGGCCACCGTAAGGCACGATATGACCCAGGGATTCGTGCTGACGCAGTACTTTTACGAGCAATTGCTCCAGTTCGAAAAAGATCCGGCCAGCCTGAAAGACACCATCGGCGAGATGGTTTACAGCATGGACGTGGATCAGCAGGTGCATCGCGCCCGCCAGATCGAGTTCGACAAAGAGGCAGACGGGGAAGTGCTCGGACGAAGCAAGCCGCGCAAGCTGACTGGATTGGATTTGGCCGAAGCAAGGTTGTCCGCCGGGGACGTGGCTACCGCCAGCGCCATGGCTCGCCAGTTCCTCACTGTGCATGACGATACGCTGGAGTCGGTGGCGGCAGGCGCGCGCGCCAACTTCATCCTGGCCAGGGCGGCCATTCTGACCGGCCATCCGGAGGATGCGATCAACGGGTTTCAGAAGACCCTGGCCACCACCAAAGAGCCGCGGCTGCTGGCGTGGTCGCACATTTATCTGGGCCGGATGCTGGACCTGGACTGCAAACGCGACGAGGCAGTTGCGGAGTACAAGGAGGCGATGGCGGCCCGCGACGGTCAACAGGACACCCGGCTGGCAGCCGAGCGTGGCGTGAAGGCGGCCTATGCCGTCAGAGGCCACAGTTGCGACGAGGATGCAGACGACGACTTGCCGGGCGATGGCGCGGGCAAGCCGCAAGGGGCAAAGCCGGAGGCTGGATCAGCGCCGCAATCTGGTACACAGAGACCGCACTAGTCTCGCGATGGTTTGGCGCAGACGCCCTCAGGCTAGATCGTGGCGTCTAATTTAAAGGGAGATCCCCCGGCTCTGCCGGGGTGGCAGTAGCAGTTTGACATTTACGGGAGTCCATCCAGGAAACTCAAGGACGTGAGCCGCCAAGCACACTTCAAGGAGAACCCGGATGGACGAGTATGAAAGCTTAAGCCACTCGGAATGGGAGTGCAAGTACCACATTGTGTTTATACCGAAATGCCGCAGGAAGGTG
>Ga0181516_10001739_pt1 | contig 16303 bp, 14 predicted proteins | sample PEATcosm2014_Bin_25_FD_121104 | JGI IMG/M metagenome (GOLD analysis project Ga0181516, IMG submission 121104) | Peatland microbial communities from MTU Mesocosm Facility, Houghton, MI, USA - PEATcosm2014_Bin01_10_metaG | ecosystem: Environmental > Terrestrial > Soil > Wetlands > Peat | place... | reverse complement strand
GGCGGGGCCTGCACCATTGTTGCCGCCTTCGCGCCAGTCGTAGAAGACAACATTCGTCAGGAATGAATAACCGGCGTATTGGACGTTCGTGTAGGAATCGATGCTACCTGTGCTTGAGAGCACAGAGTTGGTGGTGCGGCCGGCCGGTGTCTTGAGTATGTAAAAATCGGGCGGCATCAAGGTCAAGGCTGAATCCTGAAAATAAACAAAGGTGTTGGTGCCGCTGGGTATCCATGAGGCGCTTCCGGAATTGGTGCCGCTGGGGGAATTGGTGACGTAGATGTCGGCTTCGTTCGCAAGGAAATTTGTGCCGCCTCCATAATACGCCGCCGAGGATCCCATGGCATAAGCCTGTGGCGGCAGGTTGAGTATCTGTTCAACATTGGTGGGATTGTTATTGGTGGCGCCGGCGATCGGCAAGGTCAACGCATCGGCGCCGTGCACGGGTTGGCCTGGCAAGAAATGAGCTCCTGCGGTTTGCGGGGAATAGTCCGTGGCAAAAGGATCGATGTTCAAGGTGTCGTTGGTGCCGACAGCGGTGACCGTTGATGAAAATGTAGCGTTATCCGAACCTTCCCAAATGCTTTGGTTGCAATATACCGGACCGTTGATGGTCATGGCTGAACCGGGGCAAATCTCCATATTGATGTTGTAAAAGATGGCGAACTGGAAAAGGGGGATGGAGGCAAACTGCACCGCCTCGATGATTTCCGCGGGCACGTTCTGAGGCTGATTGGTGGGCGTGGCAAAGGCAATCAACGTGCAGTCCTGCTCCAGTCCATACAGCCCTGTGTATTGTGAATTGAGCGGAACGGTGTTTGTGGTCGGCGTTCCGAGGCTGACGACGATTGAGCCGTTGTAGTTGGTGCCGTCGCCGAACTCATACTGGATCGGCCAACCGCTCTGGCTAATGGTGCCCGGCAGCGACTGATAGACTGAAGCGTTCGAGATGCTCTGTGAGATGAAATCACGATCCATCTGGGACAGCACGCGTTCGGTGGCGGCTTCGGCGGCGGCCTGGCTCATGTTGAATTGGTTGTTGCGCAGCGTGACCGTGGAGTTACTGGATACCCATAACAGCATGCTTGCAAAAACCATCAGCATCACGCCCGCCAGTATGATCGTGAGGGTCAATGCATAACCTCCGGCATTGCGACGGGCTGTTCTGGATATGGTTTGCATAATTTTTCAATCTTCAATCCAGCGCGCGCCGGCAGACCTTTGTGCGCAACTGGTAAAAATCATACGCATTCAAACCGACGCCGCCGACGGTGGCGATGGGATATTCCCACTGGGAGAACTGCATGGTCACGCCATAGACCTGGTTGTTCTTGGCGTCGTTCGTCAATACGTTGTTCATAAAATCCTCGGCGTCGAAGATGATGGAGTTGGTGATGTAGCTGGCCAGTATCGTGGAGTTCGTGCCAGCGCTGGTCACCACATATTCCACCAGATTGTTGGTCGGGGGTGTGGTGGTATCCAGATAATATATTGTGAATGGAATGGAATTTGTGGTCGGATAAATTAGTAGTGCATTGCCCTGCGCCAAGTTGGTTCCACCATAGGGCGAGTATGTGGTAGGGTTACCGGCGGTGAGCAAATTTCCGACCGTCAATGTCTTCGCTTCGCGGATATCATCGCGGATATGGTTCATCGCCTCGCGGCCACCCGTCGTGGCGGTGAGCTTCGTCGCCGCCAGCGTATAGACGCGCAGCCCGAATATCTGGATGGCGACCATCACACCGACAAAGATGAAGAGGTAAATCCCGACGGTCATCATCATCTCCACCAGCGTGAAAGCGGAAATGTTTCCACGGCGGAACCGGGCATCAATGTTTGAAAATAGTTTCATTGGTCAGGCGCGCGCAGGGAGACCACGGTGTTGGTGCACAATTGGCCGGTCAGAGGAAATGCCCAGACGCAATCCGAACGGATTTGCCGCACCTGCGGATTTAATGAAACGTTCGTGATGGTGATGTAGTTTGTGACATAAATCGGCGTTCCTGTCGTCGGCACGTCCATCGTGTCCGGTCCCATCATATAATTTGTGTGGCCCTGCGCGGCGTTGCCCCCCGAGTCAATGTTAACGCCGGCATTGTCAAACAGCCGCATTTCATCATCCGTACCCGGCCCGTTCGTAGGCGGATACTGCTCCGAATTCCACTGCGCCGACTTGGCCGATTCCAATCCCTCCGAGGCATACGACTGCGCCGCCAGTGACATGGAACTCCACTCCGCCATTCGGTTGGCCTGGCAATACCCATAGATCAATCCGCTCGTCAGCATTCCGAAAACAACCAGCGAGATAAGGACTTCCACCAGGGTGAAACCAACGCTTCCCCCTTCCCTGTTCTTTTGTGCCAGACGCAAAATCATAAAGTCGCAAACGGACTCCACCGCTGGCTTGATAGTAGCATACGACATACCATGTTGCCAAGTTGAAAAGCCCTTTTGAAGACAGCCGCCATGCCGCCGCTACGTCCCAAAATGCGACAAAAAGCAATTCCACCAAAATCAACCCATCTTCATCCGGCCCGGCGGCGCCTTCACAAAATCCGTCTCCCTTAAATAAACCGGCTCCAGCTTTTCACCCCCCGCAAAATCCGTCCTTCCGACGGCCATTTTCGCCAGCACAGCCGCGCGCGGGAAAATCGTCCGGCCATTTGGAAACCATTTTGTCACCTCCGGCCCGGCTAAAATTTCTTTTGCGTCCGCGCGCGACCGGATTTCCGCCAAGGATAAAATTTTCAACGGCTCGATTTCTTTCCAGCCGCCCGCCGAAATTTCAAATGCCGCCAGATAAAATTCACCGCGCTGCGCGTCAACCACCACGCTCACCCGGCCAAATTTTTTCTCCGCTTGCGCCTGCGCCGCGATCGCCCCGGCGCTGCTGATGCCGAGCAATTTTATTCCTCGCGCCAGTTGCCAGCCCTGCGCGATCGAGATCGCCGCACGGATGCCCGTGTAGGAACCCGGCCCCAATCCGACGCACAGCACGTCAATTTGTTCCCGGTGGATTTTCGCCTCCGCCAGGACTTTTTCAATCAGGCCGAACGCCGCCGTGTTGCGACCGCCGGTTTCGTCGGCCTCGGCCAAAACATTTCCGCCACGCGCCAGTGCCACGCTCCGCTGTGGCGAGGAAAATTCAAGCGCCAAAATCGTCATAAACAATCTTCCGTTCCGACTCGTCCAGGATTTCAATTTTCACTTTTTTCAAATCCGTCATTCGCAATCCGTCATTCGCAATTCGTTCCGCCCATTCGATCACCGCCACGCCGTCCGGCTGCAAAAATTCCACGACACCCGCCGACAAAATCTGCTTTTGCGTTTCCAGCCGGTATAAATCCAGATGAAACAATTTCAGCCGTCCGCCGCCGTATTCGTTCACCAGCGTGAACGTCGGTGAATGGACGCGCGCCGAAATTCCAAGTCCGCGCGCGAGTCCTTTTACGAACTGCGTCTTGCCCGCGCCAAGCTCGCCTGAAAGCGCGACGACAACCCCGCGCTCCGCCGCGCGGCCAAATTTTTCGCCGAGCGATTCCGTGTCCGACGGACTATGCGAAATGAACGTAGCCATTGGCGTTGAGTTTGTGCGAGCCGCTTTTGTCGCGGATCAAGATTCCGTCGCCGGAAACGATTTTTCCGATGCAGCTTAATTTCAATTTCGGGAATTTTTTCTTCCACGCGTCCAGCACTTTCACCGCGTCCTTGCCGGCGACCGTGAACAGCAGTTCAAAATCCTCGCCGTCCGTCAGCGCGGCTGCAAACGCCGGTTTTGCCGAAGAGCTTTTTTTTGCCGTCAGTTTTGCCTCGCGCGAAATCGGGATCGCCGATTTCAAAAGCTCCGCGCCAGCTCCGCTCGCTTTCAAAATATGCGGCAAATCCCCCGCCAAACCGTCGCTCAAATCGATCATCGCATGGATGGAAAAATGTTCCGCGAGCCAGCGCGCCTCGGCCAGTCGCGGCTCGAAATCCATGTGTTTTTCCGCCAGCGACCCGCCGAGTTCGCCAGTCACAAAAATCGCGTCGCCGGTCTTTGCGCCGGAGCGCAGAACCTGTTTCCCGCGCGCGACGGTTCCAAGCAGCGCGATTGAAATCAAAATGCGTCCGGGGTTCGTCGTCGTCTCGCCGCCGACAATCGCCATGCCGGTTTCTTCCGCGAGCGCGTTCAAGCCGTCGTAAATTTTGCAGACAAATTCCGCGTCGAATTTATTCGGCAGCGCGATCGTCACGAGCGCGGCGGTTGGGGTTCCGGCCATCGCCGCGATGTCGCTCAAGCCGCGCGCGAGCGCCTTGCGCCCGATTTTTCCCGGCGGCGTTTCCTTCGTGAAATGAAATCCTTCGACGACCGCATCCGTCTTGAGCAAAATCAATTTTTCCGGCACTCCCATATCCAGCACGGCGCAATCATCGCCGGTGCCGACGACAACCTTTTCATTCTTCGGCAGCGATTCCGTCAGCTTTGCGATGAGTTCAAATTCCTTCATGTCATTTTGGCGCGTAAAATAAAACCACAAGGTTCACCGCGTTGAACAAACCGTGCGCGACAATCGGCGCGAGCAGGCTGTCCGTCTTTTGGTAGAGCCACGTCAGCGCCAGCGCCAGCGCGAACAGCGGCGCGAAAATCGCCGCGTCGAAATGGATTGCCGCGAACAAAAAACTGACGCCGAACCATGCGAGCTTCGGAAAGCCAAGTTGCTTTACGAACGGAAACAGCACGCCGCGAAAAATGAATTCCTCCGACACCGGTGCAAGGACGACCGCAAAAAGACCGAGATACATTTTCAGCCAAAACATCTTTGCGCCCGCGACAAGCGCCACTGCGGCTTCGTTTTCCACCGGCCAGCCGATTTTTTCCAGCGCGGCGACGGATGCGCCTTGCAGCAGCCACGCGACCGGCAAAATCACAGCTACGACGCCGGCGGCCATGGCCAGCGCGCGTTTCAGATTTTCCCCGCGCAGGCCGAACGCGTCGCGCCAGCGGACTTGGTGTCGCCGCAAAAAAATCGGGATCAGAATCCACGTTGCGCCCTGAAAACAAAGCGTCGCGAGCAGGACATTTCCAGAATCAGCTTCATGTTTGAAGCCGGCGACGCCAATTCTGTGCAGCAACGCGATGGCGACCATGCCGAGGGAAAAGCAAAAAAATTGGGACGCGATGAACTGCATCACGATTTCACCCCGCCACGTTTTGTCCGACGACATGATTTCAGCTTATCGCGGCTGCGAGGCGGAGACGATTCAAAATTTGAAGATGGAATTTGCGGAATTAACAAAATTTTCTTCCGTTTTAATCACGCAAAATCTCTGGTAAAACTGTCTTGTGACCGCAAAGAACACCAACCGTCTCGCAAAAGAAAAATCGCCCTACCTTTTGCAACACGCGCACAATCCCGTGGACTGGTTCGCGTGGAACGACGGGGCGTTTGAAAAAGCGCGGCTCGAAAACAAGCCGGTTTTTTTGAGCATCGGCTATTCGACGTGCCACTGGTGCCATGTCATGGAGCGTGAAAGTTTCGAGGACGAAAAAACCGGCAAATATCTCAACGAACATTTCGTCAGCATCAAGGTTGACCGCGAGGAACGCCCGGACGTGGACAAAATCTACATGACCTTCGTGCAATCCACGACCGGCAGTGGCGGCTGGCCGCTCAATGTTTTTCTCACGCCGGATTTGAAACCGTTCTTTGGCGGCACATATTTTCCGCCGGACGCCCGTCATGGCCGCCCGAGTTTTTTGCAGTTGCTCCAGCAAATCTCGATGCTATGGCACGAACGGAAAAGCGAAATCGCCGCTTCAGCCGATGAAATCCTCACACGCCTTGAAGGCCCAATGGCAAATTCCGCCGAATCGAATCCATCGCCGACGGCGGACGTTTTGAAAAATGCGAGGGAATTTTTCAAAAAAATTTACGATCCGAAAAATGGCGGATTTGGCGGCGCGCCGAAATTTCCGCAGCCAAGCATTCCGTCGCTGGTCTTGCGCGCGGCGAAGCGCTTCGGCGACGATGAAGCGGGAAAAATGGTTTTGAAAACCTGCGACGCGATGGCGGCGGGCGGAATCCACGACCAGCTCGGCGGCGGATTTTCGCGCTATTCCGTGGACGCCGAATGGCTCGTGCCGCATTTCGAGAAGATGCTCTACGACAACGCGCAGCTCGCGCAGCTTTACCTCGACGCGTTTCTCGTCGGCGGCGTCGCGCGACATGCGGAAGTTGTCCGCGACATTTTGGATTACGTTCTGCGCGACATGACGCATCCCGGCGGCGGGTTTTTTTCCGCCGAGGACGCCGACAGCGAGGGCCACGAGGGGAAATTTTATTGCTGGACGAAGGAAGAGCTTTCCAAATTGCTTACTGTGGATGAATTCAACATCGCCGCGAAATTTTTTGGAATCACGGCGGAGGGAAATTTCACTGACCACAGCCATCCTTCGCCGCTGCGCGGGCAAAATGTTTTGAGCGTCGTGAATCCAAATGTGACGGCGGAAGATTTGTCGCTGCTCGAATCAGCAAAAGGGAAAATGTCCGGCGTCCGCGCGAAACGAATCCGCCCGCATCTTGACGATAAAGTCCTCGCGTCGTGGAACGGCCTGATGCTCGGCGCGTTTGCGCGTTCGTCCGTCGTTTTGGGCGATGAAAAATACCGCGCGGCGGCGGAGAAAAATTTGCAGTTCCTTCAAGAAAAATTGTGGGACGAAAAATCCAAAACACTTTTTCACCGCTGGCGCGACGGCGAGAGCGACAGCGTGCAATTGCTCGAAGCCTACGCATTTCTTTTGTCCGGCGTGATTGATCTGTATGAAGCGACGCTCGCGCCCGGCCATTTGGATTTTGCGATCGAACTGACCGAGGCGATGCTCGCGAAATTTTTTGATCCGGAAAGTGGCGGCTTCTGGCAAAGCGCCGCCGGTTCCAAGGATTTGATCCTGCGCGTGAAGGACGATTACGACGGCGCGGAACCTTCGGGAAATTCTGTTGCGGCTTTGTCGCTGCTGAAACTTGGTGCAATCACTGGAAGAAAAGATTTCACAGAAGCCGCTGAAAAAACGCTGCAGTTGTTCGCGCATCGGCTGCAAAATTTTCCGCAGGCGATGCCGTTCATGCTGCACGCGCTGGATTTTTCACTGCAAGAGCCGAAACGCGTCGTGATTGCCGGAGACGCGAGTTCCACGAATTTTCACGAATTAATCCGCGCTGCCCATTCGGTTTATCAGCCGAACAGAATCGTTTTAGGAAATGTCGGCGCAGTCGAGGAATTTGCCAGAACTCTGTCTGCAAAAAATGAGGCGATGGTTTATCTCTGCACCGGAAATTCGTGCCAGCCGCCAACAGGCAAGGCGGCGACGGTGAGGGAATTATTGAAGTAGCCGCCGGACAAAATCAGTCGTTCGGCTGCGGCCGTTCCTGCCGTTCGGGTCGCTCCGTTCTTCCGCCGCGCGATTGCAACTGGCGCAGGGCGCGGAGCAGCGATTCGATTTCGCGTTCGTCGGTGATTTTCTGGCGTTCGGCAAGTTCGACGAGTTCCAGAACTTCCTCCATCTGTTCCAGCGATTGCCGCAGCGACTCGACAACTTCCGTCACTTCGTTGACGGCTCGGCTGATGGCCGAACCTTCCGGCTTGGCGGCGCGCGGGACGGGACGGAATTTTTCTCTCGGCGGTTCAACCGGAACTGGAACGGCGGGTTGAAATTTCTGCCTCGACGGTGCGGGGCGCACAGGCATTTCTTCACGCAGACGGATTGGAGGCTCGGTTTGTTTTGTTGGTGATTCCGTCGGTGCTGGTTGCCCGGAAACTGGAACGGCTGGCGCGGGACGGCGGCGTCCGCGTCCGCCGCGACGGCCACGCCGTCGCGGGCCGGAAGATTTTGGCGTCGCGGGCAAATTTGATTCCGGCTGTTGTTCCTCTGGCATTCTGAAATGAGCATGACGCCCCGGCAGGCAAATGCAATGGAGAATTATTCCCAACCGCGATTTTCCGCGCGCGACGCGATTATTTTTTCACGAACAGCGCGAGCGAGGCGGTGAAGCCGTGCAGATAATTTTTTTCGCCGACGGGGCCGATCTCGCCGTTGCAGAAAAATCCGGCGAGGCCGAGCGGGCCGATTTCCTTCTGCACCAGTTCGGCGTCGTGATCCGGCGCGCCGAAAAGATTTTTCCCGCGCCCGTTGCAGCAGCAGAGGCAGCCGCCGTAAACCGTCGCGCCGCCGAGATTCTGTTTCGCGCGTTCGAGCAGTTCGCGCATGTCCTCGCTCGCCGCCACCGCGTCACGCCGCTGGAATTGCATGGTCTGTCCCGCGCGCGGTAATGCGCCGACGGCCAGCACGCCGGAGTTCGGGTCGCCGCCGATGAGATTGCGCACAAGGAAATCGCCGCGATGAAATTCGTCGAGGTATTCGTTGACGACGAGGCCGATGAAAAGATTTCCGCGCGCCTTCTGCTGGTCGGCGGGTGAAAGTTTCTGGACCGTGTCGGCGAGGACCGCGTAAGCCGGGCGGTTCGCGATCTGGTGGATCAGATTTTGTTCCACGCGCGTGAGCGTCCATGTGTCGCCGATGGGCGTGCAGCCTTGCGAGATGACGCCGGACAGTTTCACCGCGCCACCGACGGAAACCGCCACGCCGCCGTCCTCAAAAACTTTGCCGTTCAGATAAACCTGCGTCGTCTGGTCGGAAAAAATCCCGCTGGCGAGCCCGCCGAAAACCGGCAGCGGCGCGAACGCTTCGTTCCAGGAGCGGATCCAGCTTTCCGCGTCGAGATGAAACGGATCAATGAATGTGAGCCAGCCGTTGGTGCGCTTTGGTTCGACGCCGGACTCCAATGGCCAGTAATTCTGGCCGTCGGCCTCTTCGACCTGCGTTTGCGTGAACCGAAAACCCTTCAACTCCGCCCCGGGCAGCGAATAAAGCGCAAGGACGATGCCGGTCGCATTTTCAATTTCCTTTGAACCGGCGACCAGGCTTGTGCTCGAACAGCCCGCGAGCAAGGGGATGCGCGCATGGACTTGTAAAATTTCCAGCGTTGCCTGCGCGTGCGGGAAAAATTTAGGCGACATGAAGACGAGGCCGAGCGTGACCGGCTGCGCGCCGAGTTGCGCGCGCAATTTCTCCGCCCATACGCGCAGCCCGGCTTCATCGAAGTCGTCCTGCCAGTAGGCGGCTGTGGAAAATTCGTTATTCACAAGTCCATCTTAACCCTGTTGCGCGGGATTGCAAATTTTCCGCGTGGAGAAACGGATTTTGTTTCGGCGGGATTTTTCGATTATGCTGCCCGTCAGATGGTTTTAACCAGTCCAACCGGATCCGTGAAAAAGGGGCAAAACGCGGCCATAACGCCGCGCCTGCCTGAATTGCTCGCGCCCGCCGGCGATTGGGATTGCGCCAAGGCCGCCGTCGAGAACGGCGCGGACGCGATTTATTTCGGCCTCGAAAAATTCAATGCGCGGATGCGTGCCCATAATTTCACCGAGGCCGATCTGCCGAAGCTGATGGAATTTCTGCACCGGCGCGGCGTCAAAGGCTACATCACATTCAACACGCTCGTCTTTGAAAACGAACTGGCAGACGCGGAAAAATATCTGCGCGCCATCATTTCCGCCGGAGTGGACGCGGCGATTGTGCAGGACGTTGGAATTTGCCGGTTGATCCGCCAGCTCTCGCCGGATTTTCCGATTCATGCCTCGACGCAGATGACGGTCACGAGCGCGGGCGGAATTGAATTTGCCCGCGAACTCGGCTGCAACCTCGCCGTGCTGGCGCGCGAATGTTCGATCAAGGAGATAGAAAAGATTCATTCTACTTCCGGCGCCGCATTGGAAATGCCGCTCGAAGTCTTCGTCCACGGCGCGTTGTGCGTCGCCTATTCCGGCCAGTGCCTGACAAGCGAATCGCTCGGCGGACGCTCGGCCAATCGCGGCGAATGCGCGCAAGCCTGCCGTATGCCGTATGATTTGATTTCAGACGGCAAGCAGGTTCCGCTCGGCGACAAAAGATATTTGTTAAGCCCGCAAGATTTGGCCGGTTTGGAAATTTTGCCGGAACTCGTGCGCGCCGGAGTCGCGTCGCTGAAAATCGAGGGCCGGCTCAAATCGCCGGAATATGTCGCGAATATCACGAAAGTTTATCGCTCTGCGCTCGGCAAACTTTCTCAACATCAAGACGCCAAGGCGCAGAGAAATAAAACTGATTCTGCCAGCTCCGTGTCTCCGCGTCTCGGCGGCGAATCAAAATATGAAATGGAAATGGCTTTCAGTCGCGGGCTTCACACCGGCTGGTTTGGTGGCGTCAACAACCAGCAGCTCGTCCACGCGCGCTTCGGCAAAAAGCGCGGCGTGTTTCTCGGCGAAATCATAAAAATCGTGCGTGACGGCGTCATCGTGAATCTCGCCGCGCAAGTCAAACTCGGCGATGGAATTGTTTTTGACGCAGGCAAGCCGGACGAAAAAGAAGAGGGCGGGCGCATTTATGAAATTCAGGAGCCGCGTTTCAAAATCCCCGGCCAGCAACTCACCGAACTGCGTTTCGGCTACGGCGACGTGGATTTTCTGCGCGTCCACGTAGGCGACAAACTGTGGAAGACGAACGACCCGGAATTGGACAGACGTTTGCGCCAGAGTTTTGCCGGAGACACGCCAAAATTTCAGCGGCCAATAGAACTCGAAGTTCACGGTGTTTGTGGCAAGCCGCTCACGCTCATCGCGCGAGACGAACTTGGTCACGTTGTCCAGCTTGATTCGACCATGCCGCTGGCGCGGGCGGAAAAGCAGCCGCTCACGACCGGACGGTTGCGCGAACAACTTGGCCGCCTCGGCGGAACGCCGTTCGCGCTTGGCGGGTTGAAAAATAACTTGTCGGGTGAAGTCATGTTGCCCGTCAGCGAACTGAACCGTCTGCGCCGCGAAGTTGCGACGGAACTGGAAACGCTCCGTGCGCAGCCAAAACGGTGGCAGCTTTCGGGTCTGGGAGGCGAAGCGCGCCAGTCTTTCCCAGAACCGAGATCCCAGAACCAAGACCCTGCGCTCATCATCCTCGTCCGCAGCCTGCCACAGCTCGAAGCCGCCTTGAATTGCGGCGTGCAGACAATTTATTGCGAATTTGAAGACCCGAAAAAATATCGCGAGGCCGTCGCCACTTTTCACACGGCGCGCGGTTGCAGCGCGCCACAAGGTTCAATCTGGGTCGCTCCGCCACGCATTTTCAAGACGGGAGAGGAATGGATTTTGAAACAGGTTTTGTCGTCGAACGCCGACGGCTATCTTATCCGCAATTACGATCACCTGAAATTTTTTGCGAATGAACGCAAGCGCGGTGATTATTCCTTGAATGTCGCCAACCACTTTTCGGCGGGTTATTTCAAAAATAAATTCGGGCTGGAACAAATCACACCGTCCTACGATCTGAATTTTTCACAGCTCGAAGCGTTGTTGCGGTCCGCGCCGCCGGAATGGTTCGAGGTCACCGTCCACCAGCACATGCCGATGTTTCACATGGAGCACTGTGTTTTCTGCGCGTTTCTCACCACCGGAACAGATTATACGAATTGCGGGCGGCCGTGCGACACGCGCGTCGTCAAGCTGCGCGACCGCGTCGGCGCGGAGCACGCGCTCAAGGCCGACGCCGGCTGTCGCAACACCGTCTTCAACTCGCAGACGCAGACCGGCGCGGAATATATTTCCAAGATGATTGAACTCGGTGTGCGGAATTTTCGCGTGGAATTTCTGGATGAATCGCCGGAAACGCTGGAGCGCACCATTGCAAAATACCGCCAGCTTTTGCGTGGAGAAATTGACGGAACGCAACTGTGGCGCGAGTTGAAATTGATGAACCAACTCGGCGTCACGCGCGGGCAGATTGCGAAGTAATTTTCATTTCTGCCACGGCGCGAATTTTTCACCGTCCCAAATCTGTTTCACGGGCTGGCGTTCACGCACGGCGGCAAATTTTTTGCCATTTACCAAAACTTCGGTGGCAAGCGGGCGTGCGTTGTAATTTGAACCCATCACCGAGCCGTAAGCGCCCGCGCTCAACAGCGCGAGAAAATCGCCTTCGCCGAGCTTCGGCAGCAGACGGTCCTTGCAGAAATAATCGCCGGACTCGCAAATCGGCCCGACAACGTCGGATGAAATTGTCGCGCCGGATTTTTTTGTCAGCGGAACGATTTCGTGATAGGCATCGTAAAATGCCGGGCGGATCAAATCGTTCATCGCGGCGTCCACGATGACAAAATTCTTTTTCCCCGTGCGTTTCACAAACTCGATGCGCGTGACAAGGATGCCCGCGTTGCCGGAAATGAAACGCCCCGGTTCGAGCAGAATTTTTAATCCGAGTGGTCTGAGCAACGGCAACAGCCGATCCGCGTATTTTTTTGGCGTCAAAATGTCTTTCGCGTCGGAACTCTTCCACCAAGCCGCCGCGCCGCTTGCCAGCGCGGTCTGATAAACAATTCCGAGTCCGCCGCCAATGCTGAAAAATTCCAGCGCGTATCTGGCCTGCAATTTTTTTACCAGCGGCAAGACTTTTTTCACGGCCAGCTCGAACGGCGCGGTTTCCGTGATTTGCGAGCCGATGTGCATCTGCAATCCGCGCAACCGCAGATTTTTCAATTTGCTGGCGCACGCATAGACGACTTCGATTTGCTCGAATGCAATTCCAAATTTATTTTCGTAAGTGCCGGTCGTGATTTTCGCGTGTGTTTTTGCGGTGACATTCGGATTCACGCGCACGGCTACGGGCGCGGCTTTTTTCAAACGCGCGGCGACCCTGTTGATACGCAGCAATTCCGGCTCGCTTTCCGCGTTGAACGAATAAATGTTCTGCCGCAGCGCAAATTCAATTTCGGCCTCGGTTTTTCCGACGCCGGCAAAAACGCATTTGCGCGGATCGCCGCCCGCCGAGATGACGCGCTGCAATTCGCCGCCGCTCACGATGTCGAAGCCGCCGCCGAGATTTGCAATCGTCCGTAGCACCGCGAGGTTCGAGTTCGCCTTCATCGCGAAACAAATCATGTGATCGAGCGGCGCGAGCGACTGATCCAGTTTTTGGAAATGATTTGTCAGCGTGCGCTGCGAATAGACGAAAAGCGGCGTGCCGAATCTTTTGGCGAGCGTTTCGACGGCGACGCCTTCGCAGAATAATTTTCCCCCGACGTAACGAAAATCGTGCATGACGGTTTTAGTTTAGAGTCCTGCGCTCAAAGTTCAATTCACAATAAAAAACCCGCCGGAAAGAATCCGGCGGGCGTGAAAAATCACTTTATTTCACGGCTCGGCCAGGATTTTTGCGCGCCCGGCCTGATATTCGGCGGGCGTGACCTGGTCGGCCTTGTATTTTTCAAGCAACGCCTGCAACTGCGCCTGCTTGTCCGCTGAAATCGGCAGCGGCGGTGCATCAATCGGTTGCGCCGTTTCCATCACGACAGGTTTGGCTTCCGGCGCTGCCGCCAGCGTTGTCTGCTTTTGCGCTTCAGCTTGCGCAGTGGCGGCGGCTTCGGCTTCGCGCTTTTCTTCAGCCAGCACCGCCTCTTTTTGTGCTTCGGCCTTGGCTTGTGCGGCAGCAGCAGCTTCAGCTGCTCGTTTTTCTTCTGCCAGTATCGCCTGCTTTTGTGCTTCGGCCTCGGCTTGTGCCTTGGCTTCTTCTGCTTGAGCCTTGGCCTCCGCTTGCGCTTCGTCGGCTTCCGCCTCGGTCTCTCTGGCTTTTGCCTGTGCCGCAGCCTGTGCTTTTTGTTGAGCGTCGTCCGCCGCCTGTGCCGCCGCTTGGGCTTTCTGCTGCGCTTCGTCCGCCGCCTGTGCCGCGGCTTTGGCTTTTTGTTGAGCGTCGTCCGCAGCCTGCGCCGCAGCCTGCGCCTTTTGTTGAGCCTCGATTTTTGCCTGTGCGGCGCTTTCAGCAGCCGTTATCTGCGGTTCAGGCATTGTCGGCGCTGGTTCTGGAGTCTCTATTGGTGGCGGAACTGCGGGTGGCGAAGTCATCGCCGGCTCATTCGTGGACTGAACCGGCTGTTCAACGGTGGCATTGGAAGGGGTGACGACGACATTTGTCGCGGATTCCGTCTCAGATGCAACGGGTGTGTCGGTCGGCGTAATCATCGCCGGTGCATTTGTGGACTGGTCGGGTTGTTCAGTTGCGGTGCCGGAAGCCGTGACGACGATTGGTGCCGCCGTTTCCGTATTTGTCGGGGCTTGCGCCGTTTCATCTTCGCCCATCTTTTGCAACAGCGCCGCGCGCGCGGCGGCCTGCGCCGGATTGTCCTGCGCGCGGACGGAAATGAAGCCCGCGCAAACCATGGCCGCGCAAACCGTCAAGAGAAACTTGGGAAATCGCATAATGTTTGCACTTTTTTACGCCAACTTCGCCTCCGATGCAACTGCTTTCCGGCCTGTGGAAAACTGTTTTCGCCACAAACTCGGAAACGGACTGCTCAAAATCGAGCGCGACAGGATCCCGCGCACCTCGCTCCTGGAAACCTTCACACGCTGCTGCAACTCGATCACGCCCGCCGCCTGCAGCTTTTCAATCGTCTTCACGCCGATCAAAACCGGCCATGCGCACGCCAGCCGCACGCGAAATTGAGAAAACGGAATCGTGTTCGTGTAGCGCCAGCCCGCCGCCAGATGCGATTCCGCCTTGTCGAGATATTCGTGGAAAATCGGCAGAAACTTTTGTTCATTCGCGGGCGACAATAAAGTTTGCGGCAACAATTTCGCCTCGTCCAATTGCTGCACCGGCAGATAGCAACGGCCGTTGTGCAGGTCTTTCGGCAGGTCGCGCAAAATGTTCACGAGCTGCAACCCCTTCCCGAACCGGATTCCGTCCGCGATGAGTTGCTTCTCATCCAGCTTCGCATTCGGAAACAAATGTGCGCGGCAGATCTTCGTCCAGAATTCGCCGACGCAACCGGCGACGCGATACGTGTAATCGTCCAACTCGGCGGCAGTTTCGAGCGGGACAATATTTTCGCCGGAAGCTTTGGCGAAGCGATGCAAGTCCAGTTCCTGCCCGCTCGTGATGATTGTGAGCACCTCGCGGACGAGTTTCAGGTCGGCTGGCGAAAGCGTTTGCAACAACGCGAGGCTCTCCTCGGTTTTTTCCAGCAACAGTTTTTCGGCGGGTGAAATCTGATGGTGCGCAAGATTGTGGAAATTCACCGGCTCGGTTCGCACACCCAGGATCCGTTCGCGCAGGATTTGCAGCGCGTGAATGCGCTGGGCGGACGGGACGAGTTCCGTGTCGGCGATGGTGTCGGTCGTGCGGGCGAGCAGGTAGGCGAGGCCGATCTGCGGGCGCACGCGCGCGGGCAGCACGCGCAACGTCAGATAAAACGAGCGCGACGTCGCCTTGAGCAGATCATTTAACGCCGTTGGCATTTTAAGACAGACCAATTTTCAAAATTCAATTTGCGCCGCCAGTTCGAGTTTCAATTTTTTGGCGTAGCTTCGAGTAATGGGCTTCGGTTTCCGTGTTCTTTTAACCAAGTTTGGTATCCGTCTAATTCAGGGCCACCAAGGTTAATGGCATACTCCACGCCGAAAATAGCAATAACTGCAAAATATTCTTCTCCCGATGCATTTGGAACATGGAGAATCATAAACTCATGCAGAATTTCATGAGAACCATGCTGAATATCTGCAAAAAGAAAATCAGGAGGATAGACTTGTCGAATACTGATCGGCCAAATTTTTTGATCGGAACAACCAATGCGCACATATCGTCGCAATTCATCAAATGATGGATTATCGACAATCTCATCATTCCAACCTTGAATTTCTAAACATCGAGAAACAAGCGCTTCAAATCCGATTTTTGCAATAAACCGTGCTGTCGTGTAGTCAGCATCGGGAAGTTCTGGAGTAGACATCCATAAAGAACCTTGTTCGCCGTTAGGTGTGTTTTTTATAGATTGAACCCAGCGAGTTTCATCCTCGCCTTCAGCAGCTCCAACACACCAACCCAATTTCTTATCATAAAGCATTTCAATCTTGGTCCGTGACCGTGGGTGCAAACCAATCCAAGGCGGAATCCGGCCTCTTTTACTTGGAACTCCACGAGACGCTCTTGAGAGTTTACCATATTGAGATTCTAAAAATGGCTTCTCTATTTTCAGTGAAATATAATTATTGCATCCATCACAAACCCAACCCGGCGGAAGAACATGGTCTACGTTGCCAAGCGATTCAGGAATGATGTGTTCTTTTGAAACAGAAGCATCCGAACTTGATTTGCAAAAGACGCAGCGCATATTTCACGAAAGCTGTTCCCGCCAGCGCGCCAGTTGCTTCGCGACTTCTTTCGTTCCCGGTGCGCCGGTCAGGT
>Ga0181516_10001738_pt1 | contig 16304 bp, 14 predicted proteins | sample PEATcosm2014_Bin_25_FD_121104 | JGI IMG/M metagenome (GOLD analysis project Ga0181516, IMG submission 121104) | Peatland microbial communities from MTU Mesocosm Facility, Houghton, MI, USA - PEATcosm2014_Bin01_10_metaG | ecosystem: Environmental > Terrestrial > Soil > Wetlands > Peat | place... | reverse complement strand
GCATGATCCATTCGCCGACCGCGAAGTCGATGACGTGCATCACGCCGTACACCAGGGAGAAGGCGATGGCGATGATGATGTAGACGGCGCCCAGCATGATGCCGTCCAGCAGGGCTTGGGGCAGGAGTGCCATGAATGGTGTCTCTATGAAGGGGGCCCGGCCCCCGGAAGCCGCGCTGGCGCGGGCCGGGCCCCGGGGTTACCGGCTGCCCCAGGCGGTCATGGGGTACTGGGCCTTGGCTTCGGCCATGCCGGCCGGGCCGACCGACTTGACCACGCCGTTCTGGATCTGCACCGTCAGCGAGTGGATGCCGACGTTGGAGTGGTAGTAGTCGCCTTCGGTGGCGAACTTGATGCGGCCGTAGAAGGTCTCCACGTCCACCGCCTCCAGCGCCTTCACCAGCTCCACCCGCTTGGCGTCGGAGAGCGGAGGGGCGGCGGTGATCTTCTGCAGCGCCACCTGGAAGGCGATCCCGGCGGCGGAGCAGCCGCCCTGGGTGTAGTCGGCGGCGACGCCGAAGGCCTTCAGGGCCGAAGCGGCGTAGGTGGGCGAATCCTTCCACAGCACCTTGCTGGAGGTCTTGGTGGTCTCGGTCCAGACCGAGCCGCCGAACACCTGGTTGGCATCGCCCTTGAGCGCTTCCATGAAGGCCGGCTCGGTGACCCCGTAGTGCATGAGCAGCGCCTTGGGGGTGTAGTCGATCTGGTGCAGGTCCTTGACCAGCTTGATCAGTTCCTCGTCATGGCCGCCGAAGGCGATGATGTCGGGCTTCAGGCCCTTCATGGCCGAGAGCAGCGGGGTCAGGTCCTCGCCCTCGGGGACGATGTTGAACTTGAGCACCTTGATGCCCAGCTTCTCCAGGGCGGAGTTGAAGGCGGTGGCGGTGGCCTTGGAGAAGGTGTCGTTGGAACCGAACACCACGGCGGTCCTGGGGGCGGGGGACAGGGCGGCCAGGGTCTGCATGGCCGCGGCGCCGGTGTAGTTCACCGGCGGGATGGTGCCGAAGGTGTACTGGAACTTCTGCAGCCAGATCATCGGCGACTCGGCGGAGCCGGTGATCATCGGCACCTTGTACTTCTCCACCACCGGGCCCACGGCGATGGTGACGCCGGAGGAGTAGGGGCCCAGCAGGAAGTCCACGTGCTCCTGGGTGATGAGGCGCTCGGCGGCGGCCGCGCCCTGGGCCGGGTTGGACTGGGCGTCGGCGTAGTACAGCTTCACGGCGTACTTCTTCTTGCCGACGAGGATGCCGCCGCCGGCGTTCACCTCCTGGGCCCAGAGATCGTAGCCGCGCTTGGTGACGTTGCCGCCGGTGGCGAGATCGCCGGACAGCTCGGTGACCACGCCCACCTTGTAGTAGTCCCGGGCATCCTGGGCGCCGGCCGTGATGGTTACGGCGATGGCCGCGAGGGTGGCCCAGCCTTTGGTCCGTCTCATGCGATACCTCCTTGGGTGCGCTCTCGTCATTGCTGGCGACAGGGGTTGTGCTGATCCTCATAGCGAGAAGCATGCCGCCCCGGAGATCGCCCCGCGCCGTCTGGCATCCAGCGCCCGCTGCCGCCCCGGGGGCCCGTTCCGGATTATGCGGATCCGCATGGGCCCCTCCCTCAGGTCAGGCCGTACTTCTTCATCTTCCTGGCGATGGTGGACTGGTCGACGCCGAGCGCCTTGGCCATCAGCGCCTGGTTGCCGTGGCGCTGCCGGGCCTCCTGCAGCAGGGAGCGCTCGGTGGCCTCCAGGGCCTGGCCCAGGGTCGCCTCCGGCCCCGCCTGGACCAGGGCGGCCTTGTCCGCCCGGCCCAGGATGTCCGCCGGGAGATCCGCCAGCCCGATCAGCTCCGACTCGCTCATGACCACCAGCCGCTCGCAGAGGTTGGCCAGCTCGCGCACGTTGCCGGGCCAGGGATAGGCCAGGAGAACCTCGCTGGCGGCGCGGCTGAAGCGGCGGCGCACGCCCATCCGCGCGGCGAAGGCCTCGGCGTAGTGGCGCAGCAGGGGCAGGATGCAGTCGGTGCGCTCCCGCAGCGGGGGGATGTGGATGGGGATGACGCTGAGCCGGTAGTAGAGGTCCAGGCGGAAGGCGCCCCGGTCCACCATGGCCTTCAGGTCCTGGTGGGTGGCCGCCAGGATCCGCACGTTCAGCTTCCGGCTCTGGGTGGCGCCCACCCGGGTCACCCGGCCGTCCTCCAGGAAGCGCAGCAGCTTGACCTGGGAGGCCAGGGTCAGCTCGGCGATCTCGTCCAGGAAGATGATCCCCTGGTCGGCCAGCTCGAAGTAGCCCGGCTTGCCCTTGGCCTGGGCGCCGGTGAACGCGCCCTTCTCGTAGCCGAACAGCTCGGCCTCCAGGAGCGGCTCGGGAATCGCCCCGCAGTTGATCTTCACCAGGGGCTTGCCGGCGCGGTCGGAGTACTTGTAGATGATGTCGGCGAACAGCTCCTTGCCCACCCCCGACTCGCCCAGGATCAGCACGGTGGAATCCACCGTGGCCACCTTGACCGCGTGGCGCACCGCCTTCTGCATGCCCGGGCTCTTGGCGATGAAGCGGCTGGATTCCACCTCCTCGATCTGCAGTTCCACGATCCGGTCCCGGAGCCGGTCCTTCAGCGCCTCCTTCTCCTCCAGTTCCTGGTGCAGGGCGTCGATCTCGGTGATGTCCTGCTCGGTCACCACCACCCGGATGATCTCCCCCGCCTCGTCCAGCACCGGGATGCCGGTGAGCACCAGCTTGCGCCCCCGGCAGGTCTGCAGCATGGACACCGGAGCCTTCCGGCGCAGCACCTCCAGGGTCGCGGAGCGGTCGAAGATGCCCTCGTCCAGCAGGTCCTGGACGTTGCGCCCCACCACCTGGTCGGCCTTGAGCAGGTTGAGCCGCTCCGAGGCCGGGTTCATGCGCAGCACCTTGCCGCTGCTGTCGGAGATCCAGAGCCCCTCCGACAGGGAATCGATGATGGCGTCCTGCTGCCGGGTGATCTCCTCGCAGGCCCGCATCTCCCGGACGGCGGATTCGCTGCGGGTCTGGTCCAGGAACACGCAGAGGGTGCCGGCCGCCGCCGCCCCGGCCCGGAGCGGCGTCACCTGGGTCTGGTACGAGAAGATCCCGCGCACCAGCAGCGCCCCGCCCGGGTCCTCCGCCCCGGCCCGCACCCGCTCCACCCGCGCCAGCAGCTCCGGGACCGAGTCCGCCAGGGGCGCCCCGGGCAGGACCCGCAGCTTCTCCCGGGCCCGGCGGTTGGCGAACAGCACCACCCCGTCCAGGTCCGCGGCCGCGACGCCGGTCTTGCTGGCTTCCAGCAGCTGCTCGGCGAACGCATCCCAGGCGAGGCCGTGGGCTTGCAGGACCTCTTCCAAGGTTCCATCGTAGGATTCAGGGTACCGCATGATGACATTATTCCAATTTGCATCGAATATGCAATATTTCATTCTATTTTTAGCCTAACTTCACTTCTATTTAGTATTGTTCGACTCGAATTAATCAGACTGTGGCATTCCGGGCCAGCCTGGTACGAATGCTGCAATGATCCACCTCCGCACAGGCATTCCTGCTGGAGGGCGTTTCCATGACATCGCACCAATCCGAGTACCAGGCCCTCCGCAGCCGGCACGTGCCCAGGGGCGTCTCCCACAGCACGCCGTCCTTCATCAAGGAGGCTCGGGGCGCCGTCATGGTCGACTACGAAGGCCGGGAATACCTGGACTTCGGCGGCGGGATCGGGGTGCTGAACGTCGGGCACTCCCATCCCAAGGTGGTGGCGGCGATCCGGGACCAGGCGGAGAAGTTCATCCACACCTGTTTCAGCGTCGCCATGTACGAGTCGTACATCGACCTGGCGGCGAAGCTCAACGAGATCACCCCGGGCGATTTCCACAAGATGACCCTGTTCCTGAACAACGGCGCCGAGGCGGTGGAGAACGCGGTGAAGATCGCCCGCTACGCCACCGGGCGCCCGGCCATCATCGCCCTGGACGGCGCCTTCCACGGGCGGACCCTGCTCACCATGACCCTCACCAGCAAGGTCAAGCCGTACAAGGAGCGGTTCGGCCCGTTCGCGCCGGAGATCTACCACATGCCCAACGCGAACTGCTACCGCTGCCCGTTCGGCCTCAAGCGCCCCGGCTGCGGCACCGCCTGCGCCGACCGCCTGGAGGACTTCTTCGTCGGCAACGTGGCGGCGGAGCAGACCGCGGCCCTCATCGCCGAACCGATCCAGGGCGAAGGCGGGTTCATCACCCCGCCGCCGGACTACTTCAAGAAGCTGCAGGCCATCTGCGCCAAGTACGGGATCGTGCTGATCATCGACGAGGTCCAGAGCGGCATGGGCCGGACCGGGAAGATGTACGCCATCGAGCACTGGGGCATCGCCCCGGACCTGATCCTCACCGCCAAGAGCCTGGCGGGCGGCCTGCCGCTCAGCGCGGTCACCGGCCGGGCCGAGCTCATGGACTCGGTCCATGCCGGCGGGCTGGGCGGCACCTTCAGCGGCAACCCCATCGCCTGCCGGGCGGCCCTGGCGGTGCTGGAGATCCTGCGGGAGGACGGGCTGCTGGCCCGGGCCGAGGCGCTGGGGGTGAAGGCCCGGGCCCGGCTGGACGCCCTGCAGCAACGCTTCGAGCTCATCGGCGACGTGCGGGGCATGGGGCCGATGCTGGCCATGGAGCTGGTCCAGGACCGGGAGAGCAAGGTTCCCGCCGCGGATGAGACCAAGGCCCTGGTGCGGCTGTGCCACGAGCGGGGCCTGGTGCTGCTCAGCTGCGGGCTGTACGGCAACGTCATCCGCACCCTCATGCCGCTGGTCATCACCGACGAGCAGCTGGACCAGGGCTTCAACATCCTGGAAGCCGCCCTGGAGACCGTCAGCGCCGGCCGCGCCACCGCGGGCAAGTAACCTGAGGGGACACCGTGGAAATCTGGCGAGTCAACCTCCGCACCGGCTCGCTCCAGCGCGGGCCGGTGCCCGAAGCCTGGGACCGGCTCGGCGGGCGCGGGCTGCTGGCCCGCATCCTGCTGGACGAGGTGCCCCCGGCCTGCGAGCCGCTGGGCCCCAGCAACCGGCTGGTGTTCGCCCCCGGGCTGCTGGTGGGCCACATGCTCTCCAGCTGCGACCGCATCTCCATCGGCGCCAAGAGCCCCATGACCCGGGGCATCAAGGAGGCCAACGCCGGCGGCACCACCGGCCTGCAGATGGCCTGCCTGGGGATCCGCGCCCTGATCCTGGAGGACCTGGTCCCCTCGCCCAGCCATGTCCGCACCGACTGGCGGGTGCTGCACCTGGGCCCGGAGGGAGCCCGGCTCGACCCGGCGGGGGACCTGGCCGGCCTCGGGGTGTTCGCCGCCGCCGAGCGCCTCCGGGCGCGCTACGGGGACCAGGTGGCCATCTCGCTCATCGGCCCCGGCGGCGAGATGCGCCTGGTGGCCGCCGGGATCCAGAACCTGGACAAGGAGCGGGTGCCGTCCCGCATCGCCGCCCGGGGCGGGCTGGGCGCCGTCATGGGCGCCAAGGGGCTCAAGGCGGTGGTGTTCGACGCCGCCGGCGGGAGCAGGCCGCCCCTGGCCGACCCGGAGGCCTTCCAGGCGGCCCGGAAGCTTTTCACCCGCAACGTGCTGGAGCATCCCCAGAGCGGCCTCTACCGCGACTACGGCACCGCGGCCATGGGCGCCATGACCAACGCCATGGGCGCCCTGCCGACCCGGGCCTTTGCCAGCGGCCAGTTCGAGGCGGTGGATGCCATCAGCGGCGAGCGCCTGCGCGAGGTGATGCTCGCCCGGGGCGGCGACGGCACCCCCACCCACGCCTGCATGCCCGGGTGCGCCATCCGCTGCTCCAACAACTACGCCGGCGCCGACGGCAGGAGCCTGGTCACGCCCCTGGAATACGAGACCATCGGCCTCATGGGCTCCAACCTGGGCCTCAGCGACCTGGACCAGATCGCGCGGCTGAACTGGGAAGTGAACGACCTGGGCCTGGATGCCATCGACCTGGGCGCGGCCCTGGGGGTCGCGGCGCAGGCCGGGCTGCTGGCCTTCGGCGACGGTGACCGGGCCCTGGCCCTGCTCCGGGAGATCCGCCAGGGCACGCCCCTGGGCCTGGTCCTCGGCCACGGCGCGGCCGTGGCCGGGAAGGTCCTGGGAGTCATCCGGGTGCCGGTGGTGAAGGGCCAGGCCATGTCGGCCTACGAGCCACGGGCCATCAAGGGCACCGGGGTCACCTTCGCTACCTCGCCGCAGGGGGCGGACCACACCGCCGGCAACACCGTCCGGGCCCAGGTGGACCACCTGGACCCCAAGCTCCAGGCGGCCCTGTCGCGCACCGCCCAGATCAACATGGCCGGCTACGACACGCTGGGCGCCTGCATCTTCGCCGGCTCCGGGTTCAGCGTCGCGCCCGAGGTCATCCCCGGGCTGCTCAACGCCCGCTACGGCTGGGAGGTGGGCCTGGACATCCTCCAGCTGCTGGGGCGGGAGACGCTCCGGCTGGAGCGGGAGTTCAATCGCAGGGCCGGGTTCACCGCCGTGGACGACCGCATGCCCGAATGGATGACCCTGGAGCCGCTGCCGCCGAACAACGCCGTGTTCGACGTGCCCGACGCGGACCTGGACGGGGTGTTCGATTGGTAGTGCGGGTGCACCTGCACACCTCGCTCCAGCGCCCGGGCCCGGCCGGACCGGTGCGGCGCCTGGAGGTGGACCTGCCCGCCCATGGCACCCTGGCCGACCTGCTCGCCATGCTGGACCTGCGCCCGGACCCCAAGGGGCTCCTGCTGGTGGTGAACGGGCGCACCGCGGGACCGGAACGGGTGCTGGCGCAGGGGGACGAGGTGCACCTGATCCCGGCCATTTCCGGGGGGTAGCTGTTCAGGGCTGTTCCTCCAGAAACGCCCTGGGCGTGAGCACCCTTCAATACGTAGAGGGGTTCCTAGTTCAAGGCGATCCGGTAGACCCGGTGCGTGGTCAGGGTCTGCCCCAGCCCGCTCTGGCGGTCGTCGTTCTGGGCCCAGGCGCACAGCAGGCGGTTGCCCGAACGCTGGAAATGGATTTCCTCTTTGAGGGTGCCCTGGAACCGGACCAGGTACTTGCTGCCCTTGTAGTTCACTTCGTGGATCCAGGCCAGGGGCGTGCCGTCGGCGCCCACCCAGATCCTGGCCTGCCCTTGCACATCCTTGACGATGCTGCGGAGATTGGGCGGGCTGATCACCGGCACCGTGTTCAGCACCAGCAGGGTGGCCGGCTTGCCTTCCCACGGTTCCGGGCGGGTCTCCTGGAGCCTGGCCCGCAGCAGGATCCGGTCCAGGGTCTCCCCCGCGTGCAGGTGCTCGGCGATGTCGATGGCGGTCAGCAGCCGCATGATCTGCCCGATGGGATTCGGCGTGGCGGGATCCATGGCACTGGCCCGGGACTCCGCCTCCGCCTCCAGCAGGGTGGCCCGGTCCCAGGCGACGCGCAGGCCCAGGGGACCGTCCTCGGTCCGGGTGGTGACGCTACCCGCCAGCAGCGACGGGCTGCCGTCCTCGGTGGTTTCGCGCCGGAACTGGTATTCCAGGGTGGCCGTCACCGGATCGGCGCTCTGCAGGCGCTTCAGAACCGAGTGCAGGTCGGCCAGGGCATCGGCCCGCAGGGCCGGGCAGCCCGGCAGAAGCAGCAGCAGGGCCAGCCGCCCGATGGTTTGCCGCGCGTTCCTGGTCAAGGCGTGCAAGAAGGACCTCCATCCACTTGGTCGAGCAATCGCCGTTCAGGGAACCGGGGCGATCCATCATACCAGGACAGCCCCCGCGGCATGGGCTGCGCGCCATTGCCGACTCGCAGGTCCAAATCCTGCCCCGGCTCCGACGAGCAGATAAACAAATCGAGCAGCTCGGTTGTGCCGAACTGCTCGAAATTGGTAGCGGGGGCAGGATTTGAACCTGGGTTCGCTGGCGCTCACCCCGCGGCACTGGCTGCGCACGGGAATCCGCCTGCGGCGGACCGGCAAGGAACGCTGCCCCGCAGCGTCCCTTGCCTTTCCCTACCTGCGCGCCATTGCCGACACGCAGGTCCAAATCCTGCCCCGGCTCCGATGAGCAGATAAACAAATCGAGCAGCTCGGTTGTGCCGAACTGCTCGAAATTGGTAGCGGGGGCAGGATTTGAACCTGCGACCTTTGGGTTATGAGCCCAACGAGCTACCGGACTGCTCCACCCCGCGCCGGAGATTTAATACTACCACCCTGGTTATCCTTTGGAAAGCCCTAATACGCCAATCGCGCTAATCTCGAAGGCAATTCGGGGTCGGCATGTGGCGTTGGTTGATGATTCTGGGATTGCTGCTCGGGCCTGCAAGGCTGGGCGCCTGGACGCCCGAGCACTGGTTCGACCGGGCCCGCTCCCCGCGCATCGCCAACTACAAGATCCAGGCGGCCCTGGACTGGCAGCAGAAGACGCTGGCCGGCGAGGAGACCATCACCTGGCGCAATACCGGCTCGGCGCCCACGGGGGAACTGCCGCTGCACCTCTACCTGAATGCCTTCAAGGGCCCCCAGACGCTGTTCTACCTGGAACGGGGCGGGGCGGCGGACTGGGACGCCGGGGACGCCCGGCACTGGGGCTACTGCCGGCTCCTCTCGGTGCACCTGGACAACCGGCCCCTGGAAGGCCACTTCGGCGAGGACGAAACGGTCTGGTGGGTGCGCCTGCCCCGGACCGTGGCCCCAGGGGAGACCATCCGCCTGGAGGTGGCCTGGGCCAGCCGCTTCCCCCTGGTCAGGGAGCGCAGCGGCTGGAGCCGGGATTTCCTCATGGGCGCCCAGTGGTTCCCCCAGGCCGGGGTCTACGAGGGGGACCACTGGAACTGCCACGCCTATCACACGGGCACGGGGTTCTTCGCCGACTTCGGCACCTATGATGTGGACCTGTCCCTGCCCGGAAGCCTTCTCCTGGCCCACACCGGCACCCTCGCCAACCCCAGGACCCCCGAGGACTTCACCCCCGAGGAACTGGCCGGCGACCCCGGGCGCCCGGCCAATGTGCTCTGGAAGCTCCATGCCGAGGACGTGCATGACTTCGCCTGGGCCGCCATGCCCAAGGGGCGCTGGGGGCGCCGGGCCTTCGACTACCGCGGGGTGCGGGTGGCCTGCTTCTTCCAGCCGGCCGACGCCGGCAGCTTCGACCGGGAACAGGCGGCGGTGAAGGCGGCCCTGAAGCATGCGGGGGAATGGTTCTTCCCCTACCCCTACCCGGTGCTCACCTTCGTCGACGTGCCCGAGGGGGCCGCCGGCCTGGACCGGACCGAATACCCGACCCTGGTCACCGCCGCCTCCCGGCCCTTCGACCCGCTCCAGCGGCGCACCCGGCCGGAACAGGCCGCCATCCATGAGGTCGGCCACCAGTGGTTCTACGGGATGCTGGCCGCCAACGCGGCGGAGGAGCCCTGGCTGGACGAAGGACTCACCACCTGGTTCACCCAGAAGGCCATGGAGCGGGCCTACCAGAACCTCTTCAGCAGCCGCCGGTTCCAGGTGGGCACCGATACCCCTGGCAGCATCGGCTACTGGCGGGATCCCTCGGTGGATCCCCTGGCCCGGCCCGGCCACCAGGCCCGGGACCTGGCGTCCAGCATCACCGCCGCCCGCTACAAGGCGCCCCTGGTCCTGGACCAGCTGGAGGCCATGGTGGGCCGGCCCATGATGGAGCGGGTGGTGCAGGAGTACGCCCGGCAGATGGCCTTCCGCCACCCCACCGGGCGCGACTTCCAGAGGATCGCCGAACAGGTCACCGGCCGGAGCCTGGTCGGCTTCTGGCGGGATTTCGTGGCGGGCACCGACATCCTGGACGTGGTGATCCAGAAGGTCGGCACCCAGGAGGTCCTGGAAGGGGGCTGGATGGAATCCCCCGCGGGACCGGTGTTCGCGGCCCCCCAGCCGGCCTCCCCGGGCCGCCGGGGCTCGGTGACCCTGCTGCGCAAAGGGGGCCTCCAGCTGCCCATCACCCTCTGGGTCCGGCTGGAGAACCGCACCGAGCAGCGGCTCACCTGGGACGGCCAGGACCGCTGGGTCACCTACGGCTTCGACAGCCCGGTGACCATGGCCATCCTCGACCCGGACGGCAACTATCCCCTGCTGAAGGACCGGCTCCACGCCAGTTACGCCCTGAAACCGGCGCGCCGGGGCCTGCACTACTGGGCGCAGATGGCCTGGGGCGCCATCACCGGCCTGCTCCAGGCCGCCGGCCTCGGGTAAGTTCTGCCAGAATGGCTGGGACAACCGAACCCGTTCGACCGCAGGGGGAGCACCCATGACCAATCCCAAGTCCATCGTTGACCGGCTCGTCGTCGCCCTGGACGTGCCCACGGCCGGGGAGGCCGTCGCCCTGGCCCGCAGGCTCCAGGGCCGGGTGGGCATGCTCAAGGTGGGCCTGGAACTGTTCTGCGCCGAAGGACCGCACTTCATCAAGGAGGTCCAGGCCTTCGCCCCGGTGTTCCTCGACCTCAAGCTCCACGACATCCCCACCACGGTGGCCCGGGCCCTGGCGGCGCTCCTGCCCCTGGACCCGGCCCTGATCGACATCCACACCCAGGGCGGCCCGGCCATGATCGAGGCGGCCGCCGAGGCGGTGCGCGCCCACCGCCAGCGGGGCGGCAGGACCCAGCTGCTGGGCGTCACCGTGCTCACCAGCCTGGACCGGGAAGCCCTGACCCGCCTGGGCTCGGCCACCGATCCCGGCGACATGGCCCTGCACCTGGCCCGGCTGGCCAAGGAATGCGGGTGCGACGGCGTGGTCTGCTCCGCCCAGGAGGCCGCCAGCGTGCGCGACGCCTGCGGACCGGCGTTCCACCGGCTCACGCCCGGCATCCGCCCCCGGGGCGGGGCGGTCCAGGACCAGGCGCGGGTGATGACCCCCGCCCAGGCCCTGCGCGACGGCTCCACCTGGCTGGTGGTGGGCCGCCCCATCACCCGGGCCGCGGATCCGGCCGCCGCCGCCGAAGCGATCCTGGCGGAAATGGCCGAAGCCTGATCCCGATGTCCACGACCTCGCCCCTGGTCTTCCGGCCCGGCCTGGCGCACCGCGCCCTGGCGGCCCTGCTCTGCGCGGGTTCCTGGTTCGTGGGGATCCGGGGCCTGGTCCTGCTGGTGAACCATCTGCCCAGGCTCTTGGCCGCCCTGCGCGCGGCCGAGGCGGCCGGGGAGCCCACCTTCCTGCTCTGGACCGGGGTGGCGGTCTCGGTGGGGCTCTGCCTCCTGGGCGGTCTGCTGCTCCTGTTCTCCACCCTGGGCCTGGTCCTCATCGAAGGCACCCACATCCTGGTGGACGAGATCGGCATCACCGTGGACCACAACGGGCTGCCCAGGCCCCTGGCGGTCCGCCTTGGGGCGGGCCATCTGCCCTGGAAACAGGTAATACGGCTGGAAAAGGGCAGGATCTTCTTCATCCTGCGGGGGGGGCTGCCCCCGGGGGAAGCCAGCACCGCCGTGGCCGCCCGCTATGCCAAGTCCACCCTTAAATTCCTCCTGGTGGACGAACTGGAGCGGCTGATCCTCATCATCCTGGAGCGGAGCGTCAACCTGACCTTCTCCTGATCGGCTACCCTGTAGGAAAAGGTCCGCCGCCATGAATCCGCTTCTGCCCGCCCTCCTCGCCCTGGCCCTCCCGGCATCCGTCCAAGGACTTCCCGATCTGTTCAAGGCGGAGCGCGGCCCCTGGGAGGCGAGCCTGGACCAGGGCCTGGGCACCCCCGTGCGCAAGGCCGCGGAGGCCCTGCTCCAGCAGGAGGAGGTCTCGGTCAATCCCGCCGACTACAACGCCATGCACGCCATGGTCGGGGTCATGGACCTGGCCGCCAGGGCTTGCGTGGTGGAGGGGTCCTGGGAGGACGCGGTCCAGCACCTGGAACGGGCCGCCAAGGCGTCTGCCGACAACGACGCCGTGGCCGAAGGCACCTTCGCCAAGCTGGTGGCGGAACACCAGGAGAAGCTGACGCTGTGGCGGCAGGCGGCCGCGGCCCAGGAAAAGCGGCTCCAGGCCATGCAGCGCGATGGGACCCTCACCCCGGAGGAGAAGCGGCTGCAGGAACAGATCCGGAGCTTCCTGGACGAGCACCGGAAGGCCATCGCCCAGAGCGAACAGTCGCTGAAGGAGATCGACGCCGTGCTCACCCTGCTGCGGCAGGAGAAGGAGGCCAACGCGGCATCCCTGGCCGACTGGCAGGGCTTCCTGGCCAAGGAGCGGGCCGACACGGCCCGCACGGGCACGGTGACGGCCTACGTGGCCGAGAAGCTGGAGCAGGTCAAGGCCGACGACGCCCGGCCCCGGGTCGAGCGTCTGGCCTACGGCCGCAGGCTGCTGCGCCTGGACCCTTCCAATGCCGAGTGCCAGCGCTTCGTGGACGCGCTGATGGGCAAGGCCCGCTGACCCAGGAGTCCGAGGAGCTTGCATTTCCCAAGGGGCCGAGCCGGTCTGGGGTGGCCATGCCAGGGCAGAGCGGGCTACCCTAGATGCAAACGGAGTGGATCATGCCCTGGAAGAAGGATCTCGCCAAACTGAAACAGGACCTGGGCAAGGAGGAGACCCCCCCGGCCCAGGCCACCCCTCCGCCCAAGGCCAGGAAGGACTATCCGGTATCCAGTTCCATCGAGGAGGAGGACAACATCTTCCTGAGCGCCATGGGGCTCCGGCCCAAGCCGGGCGGCCGCCAGCCCGTCGCCGCGCTGCCCGCCGCTTCGCTGGAAGCGGCGCCGCCGCCGGTGCCCAGGCCCGAGCCGGTGCCCGCGGCCAGCCAGGCCAAGGCCGAATTCAGCTCGGCCATGGGCGACCTGAAGGGGTTGAAGCCCATGAAGCCGGCCCTGGGCCGTACGGCGGCCCCGCCGCCGGCCGCCGCGGCCGAGGCCCCCGCTCCGGACCCGGCCGCCCAGGCGCAGCCGCCGGCTCCGCCCGCCCCGCCCGCGCAGGCCGAACCGCCCGAACCCCCATCCATTCCCGAAGCCAGCGGTCCCGCCGCCCCCCTCCAGGTGCAGATCCATCTGGCCGCGGGCATGGCCATCGTGGTGGACGGCAGCCTGGACCTCAAGGGCCATGCCCGGAGCGATGCGGAAGAGCGGCTCAAGGAACGCATCCTGGATGGCTATGCCCTGGGCTGGCGGACCCTGCACGTGGTGGTCGGGGCCTCGGAGGAACTGCGCCAGATGGTCCTGGACCTGCTCAAGAGCCCCGCCGGCAGCTGTGTTGCGCGCTATGCCCAGGCTCCGGTGCCCATGGGCGGGCCCCAGGCCTGGATTCTTTATTTCCGGGGCCCCGCCGCGCTGGAAAACTAGGCGGGTCCCAAACCAGCCGTTGGCACTATAATTCCTGCAACCTCCCAGGGAGAACCTCATGCATCAGAGGAATAGGGTTTGTGCATTCGCGGTGGTCCCGTTCCTGGCCCTGGGGCTCCTCGCCCAAGCGACGGATCAGTCCGCCCCTCCCGCGGCCAGCGGCCAGGCGGCGCCGGCCCAGACCGTCAAGGTGGCCGCGCACAGTTCCCGGTGGGATTACCCCAAGGAGGTGGCCCCCGGTTCCGGCCAGGAGGTCCACATCGTGGTGAGAGGCGACACCCTGTGGGACCTGGGCAGCAAGTACCTGGGGAATCCCTACGCCTGGCCCCAGATCTGGGAACTGAACAAGTGGGTCAAGGATCCGCACTGGATCTACCCCGGCGACCCGATCCTGGTGGAGGCGGCCCGCAGCACCGTGCCCCAGTCCGAGGACCAGAACCTCGCCAACGCCGAGGTGGCCGACCTGCAGCCGGACTTCAAGCTGGTGCCCAAGCCGGTGGTGGGCGAGCTGGCCTTCTCCTTCCAGGACTTCATCCGGATGCCCTACCTGGTCCCCTCCACCGCCGAGGCCTACTTCAAGAAGGCCGGCGCCCTCCGGATCGTGGGCCACCAGGACGCCACCCGGGACATGCTGGGGTCCGGCGACTTCATCTTCCTGGGCGGCGGCACGGACCAGGGCGTGAAGGTCGGCGACCGGCTGGTGGTCACCACGGTCGTGGAGCGGAAGTTCCACCATCCGGACGCCAAGCGTGGCCGGACGGTGCTGGGGGACATCGTGCAACAGCAGGGCGTGGTGCGCGTCACCACGGCCTATTCCGCCCAGTCCGTGGCCGTGATCGAGCGGTGCCTGGACGGGATCACCCAGGAGGGCTACGCGGTGCCCTTCGCCGAGCCGGCCACCATCCCCAACCGGCTGCGCACCGACATCACCAGCCCGGTGCCCATGAAGGATCCCATCTCCAAGCTGATCTACATTCCCGATTCCAAGGTCGCCGCCGCCGCCGGGGACATGGTGATCATGGACCGCGGCGCCAGCGACGGCTTCAAGGTGGGCGACATCCTGCTCAGCGCCCGCACCATGGTCATGGATCCCGCGGACGCCAAGGCCAAAACCAAGGATACGACCAACTTCTACCTGGGCCAGATGATGGTCATCCGCACCGAGGAGCATTCCGCCACCTGCCGGGTGCTGCGGAGCAACGAGGAGATCCTGGTCGACGACGACATCACCCGCTGAGCCTGACATGAACGAGGGGGGACCGCGCGGGCGCTTCGCGCCCTCTCCGTCCTCCCTTCGTGCTCCCCCACATGGTGCCCGGGCAGAGCCCGGGCACCATGTCTGTCTACGTATTGAGGCCCCGCAGTTCCACCACCACCCGCCGGCCCCGGCTGGGCAGCTGGTAGGGGTGGGTCTGGAGGCGGAACCCGCTGGGCGCCTGCCAGTCCCCCTGGGGGCCCTGTGGCCCCTTGAGGGCCAGGAAGGGCGCCCCGGGAAGCCCGTGCCGGTGCCACCACCCGGAGAGCAGCTCCAGGGTCCCCACGGCCTTCGCCACCCCGGCGTGGGCCCCCAGGGGCACGATCTGCTCGGCCCGGCCGGCCATGGGCTGGAGATTGGCCAGGCGCAATTCCATCGCCGCCTGCCGAACGAAGGAAATTTTTTTGCTGGATTTATCAAGGGCGATGATGGCCAGATCCGGACGGGCGAGGGCAATGAGCACGGCCGGAATCCCCATTCCCGTGCCGAAATCAACCACCCTGGACCGGGCGGGGAGAGGCTGCAGTAAAGGCAGCAGGGCCGCGGAGTCGAGGATCAGTTCTTCGAACCGCTCGTCCTTCTCCAGGGAGGTGAGCGCGTGGGTACAGCTCCATTGATCCAGCAGTTCAAGGTAGCGGGCGATGGGTTCCAGGATCCGGTCGGGCAGCGTTGCTTCCATCTGTCCAAAATACACTGCCTTTGGGGTTTCCGGCGGAATGTTGACCCGCACCGGTCCACCCGGGGCAAGTTCGCCCGTGCCAGGATCCAACCCCAATTGGATTCATGGCTTATGAAGAGCCAGGGGTATCGCGGCCTCGGCTTTAAAAGAAATAAGCTCAACCTAATATCGGTATTGACAAAAAAATTTTCGCTTCAAATACTAGACGGATCAGGATGACTCTTTTTGAGCGAGGACCGAATGAACGAGATTGCTAAACCCTTTAAGATTGATTGGTCCAGCCGCAGCAAACTCAGGGGACCTGGGGAACGTTCCCTGGGGGATCTTCTTTTGAAGTTGCGCAACCAGCTGGCGCCGGCCGCAGAGGGAATTTCCATCACTTATCTGGATGACCGGGCCATGCGCAAGTTGAATCGGGAGCATCGCCAGCTCAACCAGACCACCGATATTCTCAGCTTCCCGGCAAATCCAGAAAAAGGTGCCTTCCAGCACCTGGGCGATCTGGTCATCAGCCTCCCGGTCGCGGAAAAGATGGCGAAGAAGCTGGGCGTGAGCCGGCGCCGGGAAGTGGAGACGCTGGTCATCCACGGCTTCCTGCACCTCTGCATGCACGACCACGCGGTGGACAACGGCGAGATGATGGCGCTCCAGGCCAAGCTGGAACGGGAGCTGCTGGAATCCGAGCCCCTGCTCATGGCGGTGAAGCGCGGCCGCAAGCCCGGAAGCAAGGTCAAGCGGCTCAAGGACGGCAGCCGCGTGGTGGTGACCGGCCGCGCCGCCAACGCCATCGTGCGCAAGGAGGCCTTGAAGAAGGCCAAGCCGGTGAAGAAGGCGGGCAAGGTCGCGGCCAAGGTGGCGGAAAAGCCCAAGCGCTCCCCCGGCAGGCCGCGCAAGGTGGCCGAAGCCCAGGCTCCGGCCCCGCGCCGCACGGTCCGCCGCAAGCGCGCCCCGCGTCTGCGCACGGGCGTCCTGAACTAGTGCAGCGTCCGCGAACTGGGCAGAACAATCAAGGTGGAGCGGACGCTGCACTTCCATAGGGGGCAAGCCCCCTATGGCGGTCGGAAAGCAGTGCTTTCCGACCTGTCACCCCCTGGGG
>Ga0181516_10001737_pt1 | contig 16319 bp, 18 predicted proteins | sample PEATcosm2014_Bin_25_FD_121104 | JGI IMG/M metagenome (GOLD analysis project Ga0181516, IMG submission 121104) | Peatland microbial communities from MTU Mesocosm Facility, Houghton, MI, USA - PEATcosm2014_Bin01_10_metaG | ecosystem: Environmental > Terrestrial > Soil > Wetlands > Peat | place... | reverse complement strand
TCAGGCCGATTGGCTTGGGGTGCTTTGTTTTTGAATCCAAATCGGAAATCCGAAATCGAAAATAAAGGAGTGGTGGTAGGTGATGGATTCGAACCATCGAAGGCATAGCCAGCAGATTTACAGTCTGCCCCCGTTGGCCACTTGGGTAACCTACCACGTAAGGGCCGCATAGTAAGCCATGCCGCCGCGCGCTTGTCAATCCGTCCGCGCTTGCTAGTTTGTTGTGATGTTCGACTCGTTAAGCAGCAAGCTCCAGAATGCCTTCCGCAACCTGCGCGGCCTCGGCAAAATTTCCGAGGCCAACGTCGGCGATTCCCTGCGCGAGGTCCGCATGGCATTGCTCGAAGCCGACGTGAATTTCAAGGTCGCCCGCGATTTCATCGAGCGCGTCAAAACCAAGGCCATCGGCGCGGAGGTCGTCCAGAGCATCCAGCCCGGCCAGCAGATCGTCAAAATCATCAACGACGAACTGGTGGACTTGCTCGGCTCGACCAACTCGGCGCTGAAGCTCGATGCGAATCCCAGTTCCATTCTGATGGTCGGTTTACACGGCTCCGGCAAGACGACCTCCAGCGGCAAACTCGCGCGGCTGCTCCAGAAACAAGGACGCCAGCCGCTGCTCGTGGCGGCGGACGTTTACCGTCCGGCGGCGATGGACCAATTGGAAACACTCGGCAAACAAATCGAGATTCCGGTTTTCCTGAAACGCGGCGAGACGGACGTTCTGAAAATTGCCCGTGAAGCCTTGGATTTTGCCCGGGCCAACAGCCGCAACGTTTTGATTTTCGACACCGCCGGTCGGTTGCAGATTGACGAGCCGCTCGTGCAGGAACTCGTGCGCCTGCGCGACCTCGTGAAGCCGCAGGAAATTCTGCTGGTGCTCGACGCCGCCACCGGCCAGGAAGCCGTGAACGTCGCCACGCATTTCGACCAGGCGCTGCAAATCACCGGTTCCATCCTGACCAAGCTCGACGGCGACGCGCGCGGCGGCGCGGCGTTGAGCATGAAGGCCGTCACCGGCAAGCCAATCAAGTTCGCCGGCACGGGTGAAAAGCTGGACGAATTCGAGCCGTTTCATCCCGAACGCATGGCGTCGCGGATCCTCGGCATGGGCGACGTCGTGAGCCTCGTCGAGAAGGCCGCCGAGTCGGTGAACATGGAGGACGCCAAGCGCATGGAGGAAAAGATGCGCAAGGGCGAGTTCACGCTGGAGGATTTTCTGGAGCAGTTGCGCGCGATGAAAAAGCTCGGCTCGCTGGAGAGCGTGATGAAAATGCTGCCCGGCGGTTCCGAGGCGTTGAAGCAGGTGGACATCGGCAAGCAGGAAAAGGAATTCAAGCGCATGGAAGGCATGGTCTGCGCGATGACACTGAAGGAGCGCAAAAACCCGACGATTCTCAACGCCAACCGCCGCCGCCGCATAGCCGCCGGCAGCGGCGTGAGCGTGACGGAACTGAACACGATGCTGAACAAATTCTTCCAGATGCAGACGATGATGAAGAAGATGGGCAAGATGTCGAAGATGATGGCCCGTATGGGCGGCGGCCTGCCCGGAATGTTGCGGAGATAAAAATCAAACTCAGGCAAAATGAAACTTCCAAACGGCGACCGCGCAGACCTCGGCACGAAACTGGAAGATTATTCGCTGAATCCGCTGCACCGGCACGGACAACACAAGGCTCGCGTCTTTGAATCTGCGCTGGGAATCACGCTTGCCAACAGGGATGTGCTCGCCCGCGCCCTGCTGGCGGCGGCGATAGATTCAGACAAATTCATCGCGCTTGGCGACAATGGATTTGGCGAAACTTATGTGCTGCGCTTCCGGCTCGCGACTGGAAAGGGATCGGCGACCGTTTTGAGCGCGTGGATTGTCCGGCACAATGAGGACTTTCCAAGACTGACAACCTGTTTTATAGTTTAGAGCGATGAACAATGGCATCCACATGCACGACGTGGTGGTCCTGCTGGAGGACATGCGGACGAAACATTTTGAAACCGGCCAGCCGCTGATGCTCCGGCGCGGACAGGTGGGAACCGTCGTGATGACTTACGACGGCAGCGCGCTTGAAGTGGAATTTGCCGGACGCGATGGCCGCGCGTATGCCTTGTTGCCCGTTGCCGCGGAAAAACTCATGCTGCTGAAAGAAACGCCGGAATTGGCGGCAGCGTAAAGAAAATGATGGCGCGCATGGGCGGCGGCCTGCCGGGGATGTTGCGGAGGTAATTCTTGCCCACCCTACTGCCGATGATTCGTAAATCTTCAAAGCTTTTTTGTGTTCCCATCGCGGGGGGCAAGAATCTTAGATTACAGAATGTATGCACTTATTGATAAGTGCATACCTTTTGTAAAAGTGGCCGGGAGTAATTAAGACTTGAAGATTAAATTGGTCACATAATAGTCAGGGCGTGCTTTTTTACAACTTTACAATTTGTTGTTACGAACATCGTAACGCGTGACTTTCAGCTTATGATTCTCTCGGCCGAACAAACTGAATTCTTGAGTTGGAAAATTATCCCCGCGCGACTTGACGCCACGCAGACCGCTTGGCTTCTTGGATTCGAGCCGCACGAGATTCCGATGCTGGTCGCTGCTGGACTGTTGAAACCCCTCGGCCATCCCGCCCGTAACAGCCGGAAATACTTCGCGGCGCAAATTTTGGAGCAATTGCGCCGTGATGAAAAATGGCTTGCTCGGGCCAGCGACGCCATCAGCAGCTACTGGCGGCAACGCAACGCCCGCAGTAAGCTTTTATGAATAGATTGAAGCTCTCGTCTCATTTAATGCTGTCACAAAAACTATACAGTTTTTGTGACAATTACAGGCACCGGCGATGACATATATCCTCAAATAATTCGGGGATCGGTGCAGAACTGTGGATTACTGCCAATTCCTGCAGCCAGCCTTTCATAGCTCTCCAACGATGGCAATTTCACCTTGGCCTTTCGTGAGTAGGCGCGGTGGACGGCCTTGCTGTTATGACCGAGCGCTTCCTGGGCGAATCGCTCCGGGTAGCCGCACTGTTTGGCGCGCTCCGCCCAAGCGTAGCGATACGAATGAAGTGTGACACCTTTGATGTCAAGCCCTTGGCAACGCTGTCTGAACTCTGAAGCGCGGTCATTGGAACGCACGTTGCGTAAATTCGGAAATAGCCCTCCACTCGCAGGCAATCGCCGCAGCACCATTTCAGTTTCTGCTCCGAAATGGATGAGAGCGATGCTGCCTGTTTTCTGCCGAGCGTAGGCAATGGTTTGCTTCGACCAATCAATGTCTTCCGCTGTCAGACTGGCGATGTCGCCCTGCGAACCGCCGAGATGCCAGCATAATTCATAGAAGTTGCGTTGCTCCGGATTCTTTTCACGCTCGACGATACGGCGATGTTCTTCGGGTGTGATTGCGCGCTTCGGCTGATGACGAACCGCCGGCCAAAGACGTTTCGGAACAATCGGCCACGCGAGCCAGCACATTGAAAGGCAGAAGTTGTGAAGCTTCTGCAGGTGAACATTCGTGCTGACAGTGCCAGCCTTGAGGCAGGCCAGCAAATGTTCCGGTTGCGTTTCGAGAATGACACGATGCCGGATTAAATCGAACGCCTTTTGTCTGGCCGCACATTGCCAGCGAACTTGAGTTGAGCCTTGTTTGGTTTCAGTAACGGCGTCGAAGGCGTGTTGCCATGTTCGGGTTGTAACGCCTGAATCCGTTCCGGCGAGATAAGCCTTGGCGATTTGAAGATTTAGAAACGGCTGACGGAATGACTCATTGCGCGCATGAAAAAGCGTCATGGCCTCGGCGCGGTCACGGGTGCGAAGACTTTGTTGCTTGCCGGTTACTGTGTCTTCGACGTAGTAGATGAGCCAGGGTCTGCGCCAATACAATAGAAACCGATTTCTCATCGAGGTAAGAAACAAGACGCGTTTGGCCTCGTTTGAAATTTACGTTGGCAGCGGCCCACCCACATTGATTCCGTGCTTCAGGCAGTAAGCTCCGTTGTCCACGTATTTTTGCGCCCACCATTTCAGTCCGGCGCGTTCTTCCTTTGACAATTTACGGACGACTTTCGCCGGCGCGCCGAGCACGAGCGAACCGGGCGGGATTTTCGTTCCCTGCGTCACCAGCGCCTTCGCGCCGATGAGCGATTGTCTGCCGATGACCGCGCCGTCCAATATCACCGCGCCCATGCCCACGAGCACCTCGTCGCCGACGGTGCAGGCGTGGACAATCGCGCTGTGGCCGACGGTGACCCAGTTGCCGACGAGACACGCCAATTTATCGGCGAGGTGCAGCACGGCGTTGTCCTGGATGTTCGAGTGGTGGCCGACGACGATGCGGTTGATGTCTCCGCGCACCACCGCGCCATACCACACGCTCGAATGCGCGCCAAGCGTGACGTCGCCAAGCACGACGGCGATTTTGGCAATGTAAACGCCTTTGCCGAGCTTCGGCGTTTTACGAAGAAATGTGTCGAGCTGCTTGTCTAGTTCGCCCATGAAGTTATTTTAACCGCGATTTGGCAGATGTCGCGGATTTTCCATTTCACTCCACGCGATTTGGGGTTAAAGTCCAGCCGTCGCATGACAAAGCCGGTTCCACAACGTCCCGTCCCGCCGCGCCGGCGGTTGCCGCGCTCGTTCAAGGACTTGACGCCGTCAAAGCATTTCAATCCGCGCACATTTTTCCAGGAACTCATTTGGAAGGCGTGGCTCACGCCGCGCACGGGACAGCAGCGCCGCCCGATTTTTCCCAAACTCAAGCGCCGGCAGGTGGCCATCACCTGGATCGGCCACGCGTCGTTTCTGATCCAGTTCACGGACTTGAACGTGCTGATTGACCCGAATTTCGCGAACTGGCTCTTCCTCTTGAAGCGTCTCAAGCGTTCCGGCCTGAAAATCCGCGACCTGCCGCCGATTGACCTGGTGCTGCTGACGCACGCGCACTTCGATCATTTCCACAAGCCGACATTGCGCAGATTGCCGGCGCCGAAGATCGGCGTGATGCCGTGGGGCGTCGGCGACCTCGCGCAAAATCTCGGATTCTCGCGCGTCATCGAGCTGGACTGGTGGGAAAGTTTTTCGCAACGCGACTGGAGGGTGACGTTCACGCCGAGCAAGCATTGGGGCGCGCGGACGCTGCACGACCAGCATCGCGGCTACGGTGGATTTGTGCTGGAGCATCAGGGCCGGAAGATCTACCACGCGGGCGACAGCGCGTATTTCGACGGGTTCAAGGAAATCGGCGAGCGGCTTGCGCCGGAAATCGCGCTGCTGCCCATCGGCACATATCACCCGGAATCGTTCCGGCGCGTCCACATGGGGCCGGACGAGGCGGTGAAAGCATTCAAGGATTTGCGCGCGAAAGTTCTGGTGCCGATGCATTTCGGCACGTTCCGGCTGTCGTTCGAGGCGCTGGACGAGCCGCCGCGCTGGCTGCGTGAAATCGCTGCCAAAGAAAATCTCACGAAAAAGCTGCGGGTGCTTGACGAGGGTGTGCCGGTGGTGTTTTGATTCCCGCGCGTGCGCTCCGTGAAAACATGACAGACGACAACGGCAATTCATCGCCCTTTGACGCGCTTCGCCGCTATGTGCCGCTGGCGGCGTGGGCGATTGTCGTTCTGCTGCTCCTCTACATTCCGCTGAAGATCATCGGCTACGACTATCTGCCGGCGGACGACGCGTTGCGGCACGCGGCCAAGGCGGTGAGCGGCAAATCGTGGCAGGAAATTTTGGTGCTCGGGCCGGCCTTCCATTTTGATCCCAACTGGGGCTGGCATTGGCTGCTGGGAAAAATTCATTTCTGGACCAACTGGGACACCGATAAACTGGTGGTGTTTTCGGTGGTGACGCTGTTTCTGATTGGAAACGGCGCGGTGGTGGCGTGCTTGAAACGGCCGGAGGCATGGCTGGCGGCATTTATTTTGGTGAGCCAGCCGCAGGTGTCCGACCTCACGGAACGCTATTTGCTTGGTCGCCCGTTCGTGCTGACGATGACGGCGACCTTGGTGATATTTCTGGTCTGGCAACGCCAAGGCGCTTCACCGCCAAAATGGCAGACGATCCTTTGGATGACGCCGTTGATTGCCGTGGCCGTCTTTCTGCACGGCGTCTGGTATTTGTGGCTGCTGCCGATCGCGGCGTTTTTTCTCGCACAACAATTCCGCTGGTGTTTTCTGCTGGCGGCGAGCTGGATTTTGGGAACGTTCCTCGGCTCGGCGCTCACCGGTCATCCGGTGGAAAGCATTTTACAGGCGGTGCAATTGGCGGTCGGCGCGGTCGGGATGCACCAGACGCAACTCACACTCGTCTCGGAATTGAAGCCGTCCGGCGGTGAAATTTTTCCCATCCTGCTGCTCGGCGGCGTGATCGTGCTGCGGCAACTGGCGAAGCTGAACGCGCCGCCGCTCGTCCGCCATCCGGCGTTCTGGCTCGCCGTGATGGGCTGGGTGCTGGGATGCGAAACCTTCCGTTTTTGGGAAGACTGGGGACTGCCTGCGCTGGCCATTTTGATCGCGAGCGATTTGCAGTTGTTCTTTGAATCGCGCTTTGCCGTGGATTCGTTTCAGCGGCTCGCCCTGGTGTGCGGGCTGGCGGTGACGATGTTCGCCGTGACGACAAACGATTTCAACAGCCGCTGGACCAACCATCTTGCGTGGCGTTACCTGACGCCCGACAAACCCGAAATCGCCGGCTGGCTTCCAGACAAGGGCGGGACTTTTTACACGGTGGATCAATCGTTGTTTTACCAGACTTTCTTCAAAAACCCGAACGGCGACTGGCGCTACATCATGGGCTTTGAATCCACGCTGATGCCTGACGAGGATTTCAAGGTCTATCACGATGTCGTGTGGAATTTCGGCGACGCCAAGGCCTACAAACCGTGGGTGGACAAAATGCGGTCCGAAGACCGGCTCGTCATCCGCGGCGGCAGCGCCAGCCCGCCGCCCATCCCGCAATTGGAATGGAACCACGGCGTCGGCGACATCTGGATTGGCCGGCTGCCGCGCCCGGTGCAACCCGGCACTGCTCCGCCAGCCGTTCCGGCGACTGCGCCACGCGAAAATTCACCGCAGTGACAACTGGTCGAACTGCCGCGCCAGGTCAAAATCCTTCTGCGTCAATCCGCCCGCGTCGTGCGTCGTGAGAACGAGCGTCACCTTGTTCCAGCGGATGTCAATGTCGGGATGATGCCACGCCTCCTCGGCAAGTCCGGCCACGGCGTCCACGAATTTCATCGCGGCGGGGAAATCCTTGAACTGAAACGTCCGCGTAATCGCATCGCCCTGCCGCTGCCACTGCGGCACGTTGGCGAGTGCGAGAACAATTTGGGGTGTTTCCATTTTTGGCATCGGCGGAGCGGCGGAATTTTTGAGCGACTGGAGGCTGTTGGCCGAAGCCTCGTGCAGCAGGCCCAAACTCGTTACCGCCGACCAGAGCCACGAGGCCGCAAACAGGGTTGATCCCTCCCCGAGCATCTTCAGGCTGGGTAAATGCGGCGGTTCATCGCTGAACATCAGGCCGTAATACGGAATCATCTCCTTTAGAAACCAGACCACAACCAAAGTGAAACCCGCGACTGCCAAAACCAGTTGTCCGGTTCCGGCAATCCAGCGTCCGCAATAAAGCGAGCCGAGGCCGGGTGTGGCCAGCAGATTGAGCAGCGCGGCGGTCTTCGCCTTCGCGCGGCTAACCGGTTTGCGGCCGGGAGAAGATGGTTTCATACGCATACATCCACGCCCCCAGACCGATTGGAATTGTGACCAGAATCCCGATGCAGCAGGCAATGACACCGGCCATCACCACCAGACTATAGACGACCAAAAAGGCAAACACGATGAACCAATGCTTGCACACCATTTTGCGGCTAAATTCCATCGCGTCCCAAAAATTCATCCGGCGATCAATCACCAGCGCCATGGCAAACAGCCACGCGACTTGCAGGAAAATGCCGGGGATGACGCATAGCGCGAAACCGATTAAAACCAGAAGGTTCATGACCAGTCCCAACAGGATCAACTGGCCGGTCATCGGTCCGAAACCGGCAAAGGCGTCGCCGATAGTGGCTGGTTCCCCGCGAATCAAATTGAGAAAATACTTCATCAGACCCGCCATCAAAACCACATAAACCGGCGCCCCCAGTATGCTCACCAGCAGAATGAGCAGAATTCCGCCGACGGAAAATTGATGCTGGTTGATCATCGCCTGAATGGTCGGTCGGGTGAACAGGCCGGTGATCTGATTGAAGCCCACAATTATGAAAAAAACCAGAGTGCTTGCGCCGATGACCGGCCAGAAATTGCCTTTGACGAGTTCCCAACTCCGGCTGAAGCAGCCGCCGATGTCCAGTTCATAATCGCCTTCTGCGACACCAATTGGCGAAAAAACCGGCGGCGCACCCGGTGCTTCGGGTGGCGGAGCAAAGATGTCGGCAAATTCCGGGAACGTCGAGAGCGGGCGGAATTCCGCGTCGCTCTCCGCCTTTGCCAGTGTTTGCGCATTGAGCCGCCCCTCGGCAATCCACCGGCGCAAATCGTCACCCAGAACAGAACCGTATTCCTTCCCGTCGCCGCCAATAATGCTGTAGGTTACCATAAATTTCTCCCGCGTTTGCTGACTTCTAGTTTATTGCGCCTGCCGATGCAAGCCAGTTCGCTCACCGGTTCCGCACGAACAATTTTCCCGGCAGTTGCTTGATGACGTGCTTCATCTCCAGGCTCAACAGCGCCACGCTCACCGCAGAACTCGGCAAACCGCTCTTGCGAATCACCTCGTCAATGCTCCGTTCCTCTTCGTCCAGCGAATCATAAACTTTCTGTTCGTTCGCGGACAACTCCAACGCGGGCAGCACGCCAGTCTCGCCCGGCGACGGCGGACGGTTGCTGCCCGGAAACAAATACTCGAACTCGCTCAAAATGTCCTCCGCGCCCTCGCACAGCTTCGCGCCTTTCTTGATCAAATCGTGGCAGCCCTTGCTGCGCGGCGAATCAATCCGCCCCGGCACGGCGAAAACCTGCCGACCGTATTCCGTCGCGAAATTCGACGTGATGAGCGCGCCACTGTGCAAATCCGCCTCGACGACCACCGTGCCGAGCGTCATGCCGGCGATGATGCGGTTGCGGATGGCGAACGATTGCCGGTCGCCGTTGCGGTTGAAGGGAAATTGCGTGATGACCGCGCCGCTCTCCGCGATGCGCCCGAACAATTCCGCGTTCTCCGGCGGAAAAATCAAATTGATTCCCGTTCCCAGAACCGCGACCGTCCGGCCTTTCGCCGCGAGCGCGCCCTGATGCGACGCCGTGTCAATCCCGCGCGCGCCGCCGCTCACGACGGTGACGCCGACATAGGCGAGTTGATACGCCAGCTTGCGCGCCGTCTCGATGCCGTAATGCGTTGTCGAGCGCGAGCCGACCATCGCCACGGCGTTTTTGTCCTTCGCGGTCAATTCGCCTTTGACGTAAAGCACCAGCGGCGGGTCGTAAATTTCGCGGAGCATCGCGGGATAATTTTCATCGGACTGGGCCAAAACGTGGCAGCCGAAATCGGAAATGCGCTTCAACTCCCCCGCGAGGTCAATCGTCTTTTCCCAGGTGGCAATCGCCTCGGCGGTTTCGTCGCCGATGTTGCGGACGCGGAGCAAGGCGGATTTGGAGGCGGCGAGGATTTGGGGCGCGTCGCCGAAATGTTCGAGCAGCAGCCGGGCGCGCACCGGGCCGACATGCTCGATGAGATTGAGCGCGATTAGGGCTTCGCGGGAATCCATGTCGTTTGAATAACGGTTGCTGAACCTCGTGGCAAGAACTGTTTCACTAGACGGAAAATCAGATGCGAGATAGAATTGCAGAAACAAAGAGCAATCACCGCCAGAGAAATCAGCCGGAAAAAATATCCATGCCAACACAATTTCAAACGGTGTTTGAGCGCTTGCGCAGCTTGCTTAAACAGCACGCCAGCGGTTTCACGGTCCGGCGGGAAACCGGCGAACATTTTAGCTTGGAAGCACCGGCAGGTCCTGCGACCGTGCAGGCTTGGGGCGGCAAGCTGCGGAGCCGGACGATACCCGTCGCCTGGGTCGAAATCGGCAAGGCGTATGTGAGTTATCACTTGATGGGAGTGTATGGCAATCCAAAGCTCCTCGACAGTTGTTCGAAGGAATTGAGCGCGCGGATGCAGGGAAAATCCTGCTTCAATTTCAAAGCCGTGGACGAGCCGCTCTTCGAAGAACTGGGGCGGTTGACCGATGCGTCGCTCAAAGGAATGAAGAAGGCAGGCTATGTTTCTTGAGTGGAGATTGCTTGATGGCTGCCTCCACAACCTTCCTCGCATTTCTCAACATTGCCTGCTTCACCGGTTTCTGTTACTGAATCCGCGTGCCCGACCCAAGCCTACTCATCCTGATTCCGGCTTACAACGAGGAGCGCCGCATCGAACCGGTGCTGCGCGATTACGCGGCGTTTTTTCAGAAAAATTATTCCGGCAAATTCCAGATCGTCGTCGTGCTCAACGGCTGCACGGACAACACGCTCGGCGTCGTCCAAAAGGTCGCGGCGGAATTTCCCGCCGTCCGCCCGCTGGAATTCAAGCAGCCCATCCACAAAGGCGGCGCGCTCATCGAGGGGTTGAAGCTTTCGTCCCACGCGGATCTCATCGGCTATGTGGACGCCGACGGCGCGACGCCGCCGCGCGCGTTTCTGAAGCTGGTGCGCCAAATGGACAATGCCGATTGCGCCGTCGGCTCGCGCTGGCTGGCGGATTCGGTCCTGCACCAGGAGCAGACGACCACGCGGAAATTCTTCAGCCGCGTTTTTCATTTCATCGTGCAACTGCTGTTCCGGCTGAACATCCACGACACGCAATGCGGCGCGAAAGTGATGAAGTGCGAAGTGGTCGAAAAAATCCACGACAACCTGCGCATCGCGGACATGGCGTTTGACATCAATTTGCTCGTTGCCATCAAATACGCGGGCTTCCGCATCCGCGAGGTGCCGACGGAATGGACGGACAAGGCCGGCTCGAAGGTCACGTCGTCGTTGTTCCGCTCGTCGTTCACGATGTTCCTGTCCGTGGTGCGCGTCCGGCTGATTTATTGGCCGCGGATTTACAAGCTCCTGCGCCCGCTGCGCCCGCTGGAAGGCTGGATTTACAAGAAATTGCGCGCGCCGCAGCCGTTATCCGGGCCGAAGTCGGGAGATGGGGGATAGCATATGAAAGTTGGGGGGATGATTTTCACCATCTGCCATCTTCCAACTCCTATCTGCCGTGCTTGCCCCAAGCGAACCACGCGCACACGCCGAGCAGCAGCACGTTGAAAGCTCCGAGCGTCTTCAGCACTATCACAAAATTGTCGTGGAACCGCGTCAGAGCGAAGGCGTAGCCGCCGACCAGCAGCAGCAGCGCCGGCACGATGCGGAACCGTGACCGCGCCATCAAATCGTTCACCAGCACGTTCGCCAGCGCCAGCGGCACCATCGCCCACGCATACCACGGCAGCAACGACGACGCGACCGCCAGGTAGGAGCCTTTGTAAATCAGCTTCACGACAAACGGCCCGACGACGCACAGCCCCGCCGCGCCGCCCGCCGCGAGAATCGCCGTGCCGAGCAGAACCAGTTTCAGCAGATTGCTCTTTTCCGCACGAGCCTCGGCGTGGACGATTTTCGGAAACATCACCGTCGCCAGCGGCACCACCACCCACATCAGCGCCCGCGACAGCGTTCCCGCGCCGACGTAAAATGCCGTCTGGCTGGCCGGAAAATACGCCTGCACAAACATCGTGTCCGCAGAAAGAAAAAATTGGACCGCGCTGAAGCCCAGCATCAGCGGGATGATTTGCGCCAGCAGATTCTGCCGGTCGAACGGCGCTGTGGGCAGCGACCACAACCCGCGCGTCTGCCAGATGCAGATTCCCGCCGCCGCGCCCAAGCCCACGCAGACGCCGGTGAACATCCCCGCCGCGTAGCCGCCAAACGCCAGCACCGCAATCGCCGCAAGGCCGAGGCGACCGGCAGCGTTGATGATGTTCTGCCATCCGAGCCAGAAAAAATTCTGCTGTCCCTGCATCACGCCAGAAAACATCGGCAACCACAGCGAAAATAAAATCGTCGGCAGCACCAGCCACAGCCCGGCGGGATTGGTGATTTGCCAGCGCGCAAGAATCGCGCCTTGGAAAATCAGCGCCGGCACGGCCACCAGCAGCCACAGCCCGAATGTGCCCAGCCAAGCCAGCCGGATCATCCCCGCCAGTTCACGTTCGCGGCCGGTTGCCAGCACCCTGGCGGTCTGTTGCGCGAAGACCATTTGCAGCGGCATGTTCGGCACGAACATCGCCACTGCCAGCAGCACGCCGAACACGCTGTATTCCCGCTCCGGGATTTTTTTGTTGAGCAGATGCACGGCATACATCAGCAAGCCGCCGCCGACCGTCGCCATCATCAGCCAGCCGCTCTGGCGGAAAAACGCCGCGTGATGCGAAGCCGGGACCGACGAAGATGTCTCAATTTTTTCTGCCGCCATGCGCGGGCAAAGATTGCCGGATGGAGCTGATGGAGAAAAGCATTTTAGCCGCAAAAGAACACAAGGAACGCAAAATTCCTTTCTTTGTGCTCTCTGCGTTCTTTCGCGGCAATTCAGGGCAGCGATTTCAAGAATTTCAAAAGCAAATCCTTCCCGCGCTCCAGTTCCGCCAGCGAAATCCATTCGTCCGCCGTGTGCGCCTGCGCCACATCGCCCGGCCCGAAGACCACGCTCGGAATCCCGCCCGCCGACAAAATCGCCGCGTCGCAAAAGAAATGGATTCCGAGCGGCTTCGTCTGGCCGGCACATTTCAAGAACTGCCGGACCAACGGCAATTTGTGATTTGTCTCCAGCGGCACAGCCGGCGCGAGCTTTGAGTTGGAAATCTTCGCAGACAATTTCCTCGCGCGCAGGAACGCGGCGATTTCGCGCTGCACGCCCGCATCCGTCTCGCCCGGCAGCGTGCGGCGATCCACCGTGATTTTGCAAGCATCGGGAACGATGTTCGGCTGCGTGCCGCCGGAAATGGTGCCGACGTTCACCGTGGCCGTGCCGAGCAGCGGATGTTTCCGCTTCCGTAACTGCGCGGCATAATCCGTTTCCAGCAGGTCCACGATGCGCGCCATTTCGTGGATGGCGTTTTTGCCGAACTGCGGCGTCGCGCCGTGCGCCGCCTTGCCGCGCGTTTCGAGTTCCAGCCACAGACTGCCTTTGTGCGCGGTGACGACTCGCAATTTTGTCGGCTCGCCGACAATGGCCAGGTCCGCCTTGAATCCGCTCTTGGCCAGTGCGCGAGAACCAGCCTGCGCGTGTTCCTCGTCAATCAATCCGGCGAAGACGATTTCGGTGTCCAGCGGACGCGATTTGGCGTTCGCCAGTTCGCAAAGTGCGGAGAGCATGGCGGCGACGGAACCTTTCGTGTCGCACGCGCCGCGTCCGTAAAGCCGCCCGTTCCTGCGCTGCGGGATGAATTTGGTCCCGTCCGCGCCGACGGTGTCGAGGTGTGGCGCGAGCAGGATGGTCTGGCGGATTCTGTTTCGCGGCAGCAGGCGCGCGACAAGATTCGAGCATCCGGGCAAAACCGATTGGAATTCCACTTCCAGTCCGGCGCGCGCGGCGATGGTGGCCAGAAAATCCGCAACGCGTTGCTCGCCCGCAAAAGGATGCGGCTGGCGGGCTTGTCGCGCCGAAGTTCCGTCCGACGGAACGAAGGCGGGATTCACGCTGGGTAGCGCGATGAGTTCGGCCAGAAGTTTTTCCGTGCGCGTCACGCCCGCAGAATGTCACAGCCAAAAGCCCTTTGCCACTTTCTTCTCGACGCGGGATTTTTTTAGGTGCAGATGATGAGCAACCTGGAGATGAACCTGCCGTCACCGGCCCGCCATTTTGCAAGGAACGCGACGGCGAACTGGCGGAGCTGGTGCGGACGTTCCGTGGACGGAAGGTCATCTGCGGCGGAACCACAGCCGGCATTGTGTCCCGTCTGCTGCAACGGCCCGTGCGTATGTCGCTCGACCGGCTGGACCCGGAGATTCCGCCGTCTTCCGAAATGGAAGGCGTTGACCTTGTGACTGAAGGCACGGTGACGCTGGCCAAGGTGGCGGAGATGCTGGAACACGGGGTGGCGAAAACCACTGGCCGAAAAAATCCCGTCCGCGATCTGGTCACGCTGATGCTGGAAAGCGATATCGTCGAATTTGTCGTCGGCACCCGCATCAACGAGGCGCATCAGGATCCGAATGTTCCTGTCGAACTGGATTTGCGGCGGAACATCATCCGCAAAATCGCCTCGCTGCTGGAGACGAAATACCTCAAGAAATCCCAGCTGCAATTCATTTAAACTGTGAATTCTATAGCGTGCTATTCACGACGCGCAGCTCACATCGAGAATCTAACTGGAATTCGCCATGGGGTGTATCCGTTACACACGAATTTTCACTCCATCGCGGCCAGCAGTTCATCCAGGGAAACAGTGGCGAAACTGGTGGCGGAGTCGCTCATGGCGTAGGGGATGATAAGTTCGCGCCCGTGTAGCAGGCTGCCGCAGGAATAAACCACGTTCGGCACATAGCCCTCGCGCTCCGCTTCGTTCGGACACAGAAACGGTTCGCGCAGCCGGCGGATGACGCGTGCGGGATCATTCAAGTCCAGCAGGATGGCGCCGATGCAATACTTCCGCATCGCGCCGACGCCGTGAGTCAACACCAGCCAGCCCGCCTCGGTTTCAATCGGCGAGCCGCAGTTGCCCAGCTTGATGAATTCCCACGGCTGCGCGGGCGCGAGCAAAATTTTCGGGTCGGCCCAAAAATGAATGTTGTCGGAAAACATGATCAGAATGTTCTCGTCGTCCTGGCGCGAGAGCATGGCGAATTTGCCGTTGATCTTGCGCGGGAACAGCGCCATGCCCTTGTTCTGCACCGCCGGGCCGTTGAGCGTGCTGAATTTGAAATGCACAAAGTCCGGCGTCTCCAGCAATTGCGGCAGCGTGATCTTGCCGTCATAGGCGGTGTAGGTCGCGTAGTGGGTGAAACCGCCGTCGTCCTTCTGGAACCGCACGAAGCGCGCGTCCTCGATGCCGTTGCTCTGGCTGGGCGCGGACGGAAAAAGCACTCGCTGCGAAATCTGGCTGTCCGGCGCGAAGTCCACTTCGTAGTTTGATTCCGCCAGCAACAGGATGCCTCGCGCCGCCCAGGCCGCCGTGGCGTCGGAGGTGTCCGTCAAACCTGACGCCGCCAAAACCGCGTGCAGTTCCTTCAGCGTGAAATCGTCGTGCAACTGGGCGAGCACGCGCTTGCAAAAATCATTTTGCACGCCCGCCTCCTCCAGTTTGTGGGTGAACAATCCCTTGACGTAGGCGGCGTTGGGCACGCGCTCCGGTTCCACCACAAACGGCACGGGCGGCGTGAGGGTGATGCGGTTTTGCGCACGGACTTTGCCCGTGCGGAAGGTGATGGAGGAAATGTGCCCTTCGCCCGTGGCCCGCAGACTCAAAATGAAACGCAGCGCGCCCTTGGGCACGCCGGTCTGGTCGGGATGCGGCACGATGGACGGATTGAACAGCGCCGCCGACTCCGGCGAATACTCGTGCGTGAAATATGCGCCGATGAGCATCTGGCGTTCGGGCGATGGCAACGGCTGATCCGCCGGTTCCAGATGATGCTTCACCTGCGCGAAACGTTTGAGAAAAATGTCCTCAACGTGTTCGTGCCGGTCTGCAAATTCACCTAGCACCTGATTTACCAGCCTCACGACTTCCTCTTCCGGCAGCGCCATGACGCGGGCAACGACACGCCGCGAAATGTCATCGGTGGTCGGTCGAAACGGGCGCATCAGCACGCGCGACCGGTCGGGAACCAGCGTCGGCCCGATGCGTTTGGCGTGGAGAGTGTTGGTTTTCAATCGGCTAAAGTCTCGCCTGCATGGACAGGAAAGCGAGCATTGATTCCGTTTCTTGTTTTGCGGAGAACAGTGGGTTATTCGGCTAGCGGCTCCTTGAAACTCGTGAGTGTGTTTTGCAGCGCCTGCTGTTCCGCGAGCGCGAGCAGAAAAGCCAGCGTGGATTCGGCGCCCTGGTTCTGGCTCAACCGGTCCACGTGCAGGCCGTCGCGGCAGCCGCCGGTGCCCGCGTCGTAGAGCGCCAGACCGAGATCATTCCGGCCGAGAAACCACTCGAACGCGCGCCGCGCTTCCGCGACCCAGAACATGTCGCCCGTGGCGTGATACGCCTCGATGCAGGCCGAAATCGTGGCCTGCGCCTCGATGGGCTGCTGGTCAAACTGTGCGCGTTCCTGGCCGCGCCGGTAAAATCCGTTCGAGCCGAT
>Ga0181516_10001735_pt1 | contig 16326 bp, 14 predicted proteins | sample PEATcosm2014_Bin_25_FD_121104 | JGI IMG/M metagenome (GOLD analysis project Ga0181516, IMG submission 121104) | Peatland microbial communities from MTU Mesocosm Facility, Houghton, MI, USA - PEATcosm2014_Bin01_10_metaG | ecosystem: Environmental > Terrestrial > Soil > Wetlands > Peat | place... | reverse complement strand
TTTAATTGTCGTTGTTTTTTGCCCTCTTAGTGCGGCCTACTTTGCATCTTGTAGTGAATCGAGTCAAGCCTCAAAGGTGCCGACGGGGGCATACTCAAAGCATTTTGCCTAAATCCACAAATGAACAAGCAAATCGCCGGGCGGGAATCACAGTTTCGCCAGCTTTTGCCAAATAACTTTCGCTATTTCTTCATTTGCGAACAAGCTGGGTGCCAGCACACATCGTAGCCGGATGATCAAGTTTTCCAGTTCCTGAATCGGGCGATCAAAGACGGTTTCCAAAGCCAATGGCGAAACATCTCCAAAATCCGAGCAGAAGGTTTGCGCTCCCGTGCCGGGGAAAAGCCGTAACACCAACCCAATGGCGTCCAGCCAGATTTCCATTTGAATTCTGGAACGCGCATCCAAGGGCAGACCGCCGGCATCAACCAAATTATGGGGGCTGACCAAGTCGAGGAGACGCGGATCACGCTTCAGCAATGATCTGAACTCAGCCAAGAAAGTGCCTTCTGCTTTTGACTCCTTGCCGACGTTCCGGGCAAGTCCTAGCACCTCATCAAGGATCACGGGAAAATTGCTGGTGCTGTTGGCTAATAAAATGCGAACGGCCATGACCCCCAAAGAAAACAGGTCGCAAGGAGAACTGAGCAGTGGCCAGACCTCATAAGGCGATTTGGCGAACACCATTCCGGCTAACCGCTTCAGCGACTCATTGAGGGAATCGGCCAGCTTGACCGCCACGGTTCGGAAGCGTGCCTCATGCGGACCATTGGTTTCCGAGGCATAAACATGGGCAAAAAATTCGAGCCGTTCTTCTCCCAACGGCAGCTTGAACCAGAGCAAGTCATGCGGTTCCACGCGGAGATAATTCTCCGCCACCATGGTCCCCTCCAGGACAATGCCGTCGGCTTCCGTCGCCACGTTCCGGATGCGCACACTGCCAATCCCAAAACTATGCGCCCCCAAACCTTCAGGCAGAAACGGCGACGGTTCCATTCTCCCGAGCCGAATGAAATACTTCTGTTCGGTAAATTTGATCTGGAGTGGATAGGCCTGGCCGGGCTTGACGAGCCCACATTTTGTAGCCCATAGCGCGGGGAATTGATCGCCCACCTCGGGAACCGACATTCGAAAACTTGCCGGCGACAGGTTCAGCAACGGTAGCTGCTGGACCTTCACATAGCTTCTCACTTCCTTGAACATTTGGTGCAGGGCGGAAAGCTTGAGAAGGAAAATTTCATTCCAGCGGTCGTTATGATTTCCGCCACCATGGAGTAAAAAGGGAAGTCCTTTGGGGCTGGCGGACCAGGCTTGAAGGTCGGCGTATATTTTAAAATGGAATACCGGCTTTCCGCTGGCAGTCGGACCGCTCCACGGCCTGCCTTCCAAAATCTGCAAGTAATCTTCGAGTTCCAAGGGGCTGGAACGTGATACCCGAACCAATCCTGCGTGGGGATTAAATACCACCAGAACATCCGTGCCGGGGATCAACGGGGAGACCGCCTGCACGTGGGAATTAACCGGCGCATCGGAAGCAGTGGCGAGAAAGGTCTTGTCCCCTTTTGCCTCAGGTTCATGCAAATAACGAAATGATGATGTCGAGTAAGGCGGCAAGCCGAAGGAAACCAGCAACGCATCATCTTTGCAGAGCTGCCATTTTGAAACCTCAATTGCCGCTAAAACCGAATCCGGCCGGGCTTCGTTCCGCTTGACGAGAATGGGGGATGGATGTTTTTCCTCCATGCCCGTGGTGATCACGCAGTGCGGCAAATGCTTTCTGAATGCCTCCCATTCCGCAAGCCAACGCTGATCGCAGGCATGGTTCGATAACCGCTCTTGATAGCCGGAATAGGCCAGATCCCGCAACTCGATCGTTTGCAGCCAGATCTCCACCCATTCCTGAATTTTCCCCTCGGCATCGCAAACGCCGCCCAGATAAACCCGGGCCTCAGGGAGTTCACGGAGCATCACAAACGGACTGGAAGAGGATTTCGGATCGAGGCGAACCAGCACGCAAAGGCTCAATGGACTGCCATCGCTGCTGGCATGGAGGGAGGCCAACGCGCAACCCGCCGGCAACTGCGGGCGAAGCGATTCCTCGTTGTTTTCCATGGAACTTATTTACTGCAAATACTGAGACATTGGAAAGCAAATACTCGCACAATTTCTCACCCATTTGGAGGCGTTGGAACCTCAAAGCCCAGCAAGGTCATAGCGTGGGCAGGCAAATCATCCATCAAAAACTGCCTGTTAATTCTGCTTTTCACGCAAAGCTGGTTGTGTTAAAAGAATCGGCATGAGCGATGAATCTGGCCAGATTTTGACGTTTCAACAACTCCCCGAACTGCGCCGCAAGACCGAGGCTGTCTCGCGCTTTTTGAAGGATCAGATCTCGGCGCATTTGGAGACATTGCGGCCTTTGTTCGGACCGGAACGGATTCTTGGCAAATCTGCCGGCGGCAGGACGGATGTGACCGGGGCCGAACGCGCTCTGGTTGAACTGCGGCAGAGCTACGCCCCCTTTACCGTCAAGCCGTTTGATTTGCCGGAGACCCTTGACGAAAACTGGCTCACGCTCGTGGGCAATTCGTTGGAACTGCACCCGTGGGAATACGCGTATTCTGTGCAGGGCAAATCCATCATGATGACTTCACCCGTGCGCTGGGTGGTAAATTACCGCAACAACTATAGCCTCGCCCAGGTCAAAAGCATCCTGACTGGCAAAGAAACAGTTCGACCCGACCATTTGCGGCAATTCGCCGTCGACTCCTTGGTGCTCCAACTCGTGCTCAACCGCAATCCGGGGTTGGCGCGCTTGTTTCAAGATTTGCGTTATGAATTAAAAAGCGAAGTTCTGCCGGAGCTGAAGGGGCTTCCTGTAGTCACTATTACCTCCTGCTTAAAGTCTTTTCGTCCCGCAGACGATTTGATCGTCGCGGCAACGGCCTTCTCCGGCGTGCCGGCGTTCATCGAATTGCTCGATTCCGAAGCGTTCGCTCATCCGGCGGATCCGCTCCATGCCAAAATCGAAGTTTTGCTAAAATAGTCATGCAAGGCTCGGTAAGGCATGCCGGGGTCACGGCGGGGAAAACGTTCTATTGTTCTTGATGGCATTTTGAATCTGGTCGTCCCAGCTTTTCTGGGCGTCGCGGTTCCGGCTGTGGTTGGTTTCGGTGTCGTAGCGCTCAGTCTAGGCCTTGGCTTGCGTGCGGTATTTCCTGATGATGTCATTAACCTTGGACTGTAACTGTTCGCGGCTGTTGGCGCGCACGGCCAGAATTTCACGGGCGGAGTCACGTCCCAGCAGGCCAGTGAGGTCAAAATGCCCCTGCTCGTGGCTCAATAGTTCAGGCGTTTTCGTGCCTTTGATGACCCAAGTATCCTCGGTGACAGTGCGAATCACCACCCGGATGGAATTGACCTGCAACACACCGCCCTGCCTTGTGATGCCGACTTGGGATGGCGGGTCCACCTCGGAGTGGATCTGGGCGTCTTCGTCCTCGCCGTCCGGACGCGTCGGCAATTCACTAAATTCGTCCCACGTCAGGCTTCGGGGCCAACCTGAAAGCGTGAGGATGCCTGCCCCAGCCACGCTGGTATCGGAATCCAAGCCGACTGGGCCTCGGTTGCCGAAGCCAGCACCGGGCGACTCGCCGGGGCCAGTGCGCTCGTCCGTCTGAGCAAACGGGTCAAAGCCCGTGATGCCGGGAGTTCTGTCAGCCATAATTTTTTAGTTGGATCAATCTATCTCATTTTAAATGGCACGCAAAATCTTACTAGCGCTTTTTCGTGGGGGTAGAAACATGTAAATCGAATTGGTCAATGGTTCAAAAGCCGCGACAAGAGCAACCCCAATCCGACGACCGCAAAAATTATGGCAATCAGCCTGCGAGTCTGGCCGACGGGCATCCAATGGCGTTGGGCGGCCAGAAAGTCGCTCCGCGCCGCCAACGCAAAGATTGCCGCCAGCGCGAGAAAAAATGCACCAACCAAAAGCTGAGTTTTCATAATCTGGTGTTTTATGCCGCGTTATCTGGGTCACAAATAATTTGTGGTAGAGTTTGTCGGGCTGCGACAAACCCGTCGCCGAGCGCAACCGCCGGCGACGATCATGTTGTCATTCAAAAACATAACATAAACTAAAGCCACGATTTGCACCCATTGCGAGGCCACAACAACCCGTTGCATGCCCGCAACGCTTCGTTGCGAGCTTGCAACGAGCCGTTGTCCAGAGAAAACGAGTCGTTGTGCCTCGACAACGACCTGTTGCGCATCCGCAAAGAGTCGTTATATACCCACAACGGAATGTATTCTGTCCGCGACGAGTCGTTGCAACGGCGCAACTCTTCGTTGTCTCCACGCAATGAACCTTTGCCAAACGCAAACTGCGCCGAAATGACCCCGACTTGATCCGGTGGGGCATATAGTGCCTCCAATGAGCGGGAATGTTTGGCCAAAGGCATATTTCCAAAATTTTTTGGGAGGTCATCGAATCACCTCGCCTTTGCCAAGAATTTGTTGCTGACGAAAGCCGGGGGCGGCTACGTTGAATAATGGCTTGCCGGGTTCACGAATCGCCAGCTCCAAAGCCGCCGCTGCGCGTTGACGCTGGCGTCCGTCGCGCAAGACGGTTTTCAGCCATTCAACGCTCATGGGTTTGCCGAGCAGAAAGCGCGTGCCGGTTTGGAACTGGCCGCGATTTTTGTCCCACCATTTTTGAACGAGCGACGGTTCGGGCCAGGGAAGATTGTCGTCCGGGTCCATCTCCACGTTTTCGTCCTTCGGATCTTCCGTGGGACCGGCATTGAAATCTTCGGGCGGCTTGCGTTCCAGATCGCGATACGCCAGATCCACGCCCGTGATCATCGTGAACGATTCGCCGGCCAGACGCGCGAGCGGGAGCTGGCCCATCAACGAAATCAACCACGGCACGAGCACCGGATCGCCGACCGCTCCGGCAGCGATGATCGCCAGCCGAAAATGTTTTGGATTGCCGGCCAGCGATTTTTGCCACGACGCGGCGGCAGCCGAATCCATCCGGCGCGCGGCCAGGCTCGCCGCGGCGCGGGCATGACGCGAGCCGGACTCGGCAATCTCACGCAAGACAGGCACGGCGGTGGAAAATCCCAGCAACGTCCCGGACCACGCGGCGGCAAACCGAACTTCCGCGTCCGCGTTAGGTAGTGACTCCGTCACCTCGCGTTCCATCAAGCGATCTTGAAATTCTCCCGCCGCCTTCAATGCCCGCGCTTTCAGCCCCACATCCTGCGACCGCGCAGCCTGCAAAAGAAACTGGCCCGGATGCCGCCGATGCACCGCCGATGCGCCAATGCCAACCAATTGATGAACCGGATTGTTGCTTTGAAGCAAGGTTTGAATGTGCGACTGCACCTGCTCAAATGGTGGCCAGCCCAGGGCTGAAATCAAAGCGCCCGCCAGCTTTGGTTCCTTTTCAACCACCAAAAGAACCTTGGCCATGAGTGCCGGGTTGGAAGATTCACACACCAGCACACCAGCGGAAAATACCTCGCCATCCTCGTTTGCGGCCAGTTGTTCATCGCATATCTTCCAGCCGTCCTCGCCGGCAATACGCAACCCGTCCAAATCCGCTTCCACGCGTCCGTCCAATTTAGCGAGATCGACTAGACTGTAATGCTGGGAGCAAACAGCCGCGCGACGCATAAGCCACAGCATCGCAACTTCTTCAGCGTGCTGTGAAACCACATTCGAGTTGATAGGGCGGCTCACTTGCATCCTCAGTCAATACGAGACCACTTCTTGCCATCGAAGGACATAACATCCTTCGCGCCAATGGACCATAAGACACCATCAGCCTCATTAAGTTGGAAGCATGTTTTAGGAACGTCAGCGCCAAAATCAACCGCGTGTAATATGTCTCCTTCCAAAGTGTATACGAAATGCATTGTAGCTAGGTAGAGTTTGCCAAGATACCATGCAGCTCCCCAGAAATCCTCGTCCGTGATGCCGTGGTCGATGAGTTCCCAGCGGCTTCCACGACCGCGAATTAAAGTGCCATTACGACCGGAAATATAAACCTGATTGTCACTTGCACAGCAGACGTTAGTTAAAATCAAATTCGTGGGACTAGCAAGTCTTGTCCACTTGCGACTATCATAACTCCAAAGCTCTCCTTGTCGTCCAGCAGCGTAAATCTCATCCGGTGCAAAGCCATCTATAGATTCAAAACTGACAACACGACGGTCATTTGCTGGCGGCCTAGCGCCCTCGTCGATGCAGATCCAAGTATCACGCCTCTCTCGTCTGTAAACTTGTCGGTGCGTGCCAACAGCATATGCCTTCCCGCCAATGCTTCGAATTCCACGCATCGGACCACGATTCCCGGGTGATAAACCGTCCCCGCAATCGATTTTTTCCTCATGGGCATCACCGCTTCCCATGCAGAATACTTCTCCCCAATAGCCCAAAAACAATCCTTGTTGGCTTGGCACGCTGACTACAGCCGCACCAACAGTCGTCCATTTTACGGGTGTAATGTTACTTCCTCGCCAAATTCCACGATCCCATTCCACAAAGAGCGAATGGTCGAACTTTTGTTTGACCATTTCCTCAGTCACGAGAGCGAAGTAGCCAAGATCCTGGTAACGAACTATTCCTGTCACATAAGAACAATTTTTGCTTTTTGGACTAGACATGTTTTTCCTTTACGATTCTTTGGCCTACCTACTACCAGCACCTCCGGAAAACCCTGCGACTGTCTGTCGAGCGGATGCAAGTCTTGCTTCATCAGGCTTGCATGTGGCCACGGCTTTTATTTGAGTAGGATCCGTCATTTTGCATTGCCTCTCATGATAATCCGAAAGTTGCGATTCAATACATTTTTCATTACACTTTGATTCTGGGAATGTGTCTGTCACTGCAGCCGCTCCCGACTTTTGCGCTGCAGCAACTGTAGTAACTCGGTCTGAGAACATGGTGCCGCAAGACATCAAAGCGCCTGTTGGACAATTCATCGCTGACGCACTTTGAAAGGTATGCATCAACCCGTGCGTTCCGACGCCATGTCCCGTGCCTTCAACACAAAGTGCGGGAGCACTGGCTTCGTCATAGCCACTGCAATTGAACAATGCGCTTGTTGGTCCACGGCCAGACGAATAAAAAGCACTTGCTTCAATTAAGTGATGACCCGTTTGACCGTCACAACATCCTCCTTTGCCTTTCTCGGTCTTTTTGTAAGGTTGTAATGAGCAACGGCGGGCGACGAGACATGGGTTTTTTTTTATCTGTGAAGCGTATGCAAGAGCTTCTGGGTCAGTAGCAGGCTTCCCGGCAGACGTTGCAGGTGGGCAAGCGTCCGGCCCATCTGGATTGTGGGGTTTATAATCCTTGCACGCATCATGCTCTTTCTTCATGTCTTCCACACATGGGTGATCAAGAGGAATAGCCATTTGGTCTGTATACGGCCAAGGAGGACAATTAGGAGGATCAGACGCTTCATTATGCCCGGTTAGATCCAAATGTCGCGGCACATTTTCTCCCTCAAACTTCACGTCCATTGACCACGCTATGAAGTTGACCTTGCCCTGAATTTGATGCGTTACAACGCCCATGCCAAAACTTTTCGTAGCCGCTTCATCACCGCTGCTCTGCTTAAATACGGACTTATTCTTAAGCATTACTTCCTGACCGCCGATCTGAACTGTTTTGCTTCCGTCGGTAGTATCACTCGCCATTCCCGTATTTGGATAGGGAATGGGAATCGGACCGGCTGGTGGAGAAGGCGGACTGAGGCAAACATCGGGCATGGCCGCGACAGTTTTGCCGTCTGCCGCCTTGCAGGCAATTGTGTTGCCGTTGGCATAGACTTCGCAGCCCATCAGTTGCTCCTCCTGTTTGCGCCAACCAAAACCAGCGCGAGCCTTTGGCTGTCATCCCAACCGAAATGACAAAGCACTCCCGGTCCAGGCGAGTAGTTTTTTCGGGTAGCAGCAAGCGCCACGCCCAGAGCGCAGAGGACAGTTGAACCGCCGGTTTCACCAATGCAATCGGCTGGATGCCAGATTTCCAAAATTTCCTTTCGGACGCGCATGGTGCGCGTCATCGCCAACGCTGCTTCCTTGAACCAGTATTGTTCACCGTTCGCGTCAGTCATCCGGTAATCAATTTTCTCGTAACCACAGCCCGCCTCGGCAAAGGCGGCTTTGAATGCCTGGACAAGACCATCGGCTCGCAAAGGTTCTTCCGAATCAATCGTGGCGTTTTCCTCTCCGGTGCCGATACCGAGGCAGAGCAGCGGGGACTCGGAGACGCGGGGACTCGGAGACGCGGAGGTTTGGGAGGACACGGAGACAGTCGGACGCGGAGACGCGGGGATTAAATCTGGGCGACAGACTAGAATTGCTGCGCCGGCTTCGCCGGGGATAAAGCCGTTTGAGTTTTGGCTGGTGAGGAGACGGGCTTTTTCTTCGTAGGCGGCCAGTGTTCCGGCCACGAGCAGACTGTCCACGCCCGCGATGAGGCACAGTGGAATGTTTTGTTCGTAAATGAACTGGCGGGCTGCGCCCAAGGCAATGGCTCCGCCCACGCGTCCTTTGGCAATGGTGCCGGAACGGGGATGAAAGCGCACTCCAAGTTCGGCCTGCACGTCCTGCAACAGTTGATCGTCCAAACCTTCCAACCGTCCGGGACGCTCCTTCTCCGCGACGCAGAGCAGCAGCGGGATTTGATCGGGCCGCACATTGCCGAGGTGCACCAGGCATTCCCGGATGGCCGGCACGACCATGTGAACGAGTTTGGGCAGTCCGCGCCACGGCTGTTCCAGCGGCACCTGCGCGCCGATGATCCATTCGCCGCCTTTGTCCATGAAGCGCGTCTCGGAAAAATTATCCAGCGCGCAACGAATCGCAGCGCAACTCGACGCCGCGTTCAAGCCAACGCTGGTGACCATGCCGGAGGCGATGATGGCGACGGGCTTCATGCGACTGCCTCCTCGCGCTCGGCGCGGCGCTCGTCCACCAATTCCTTGAGCGAGGGATACCAGGTCTTGCCGAGTTGACGGGCGCGATACCAGGCGCGGGGCATTTTGCCGACCACCACCTGCGACACTTCGAACATGTTCTTCTTCAATGGCAGCGCGGTGCGCCAAACCAGAATGAAACGATTCAAGTCCGGCTCGATGATGAGGGTGTCATTGATGGCGGCAACTTCCTTTTCGTCGCCGTTCTTGAGGTAAAACGTCACGGGCATTTCCAGTTTCGGCACGCGGAAAAAAGTTTTTCCCTGCGGTGTGAGATTGAGCATTTCCACTTCCTCGCCGCCGCGCAGATAGTCAATCTGCTGGTCGGCCGGCGCGGATTGATTGTAAAGGTCATTAAAGTCGGCGGGCAGAAACGGGAAGACGTTGTCGAGCCAGTTCTTGTCGTAAGTGCCGCCGAATTTCGGGCGCGGCTGCCAGCCGCGCGCGACCGGGCCAAAAGCCATGGGGCGATGCCGCTTCGAGCGCGGCCACCGAACCGGCGAACCAAGGCGTTCCGTGTTGGGGAGCGGCTTGCCGTTAATCACGCTTCTTTTCAGGTTCCAATGAAAGCCTTTACCGGCGTGATTGGTCAGATAATACTTGTGCTTCTTTTCATTCGGATTGGACTTGTCCACACCGCCAAAAGCGTTGTCGTAGGAGATGGGCATTTTGACAAACCGGACTGGGCTGGTTCGCCAGATGAAACCAAGCCAATTGCGCCAATTGCGATTGCCGACAACCGAAAACACTTTCTGCATCGAGCCCAGGCGCAGGCCGACCTTGACGCGCTTCGCAGGTTTTCCACCGGGGGCATAAGCGCTGCCGTTGAGCAAAACATCGCAGCGCGGCTTGAACGGAGCAAAATCGCTCTCGTATCTCGGCGCGGAAAAGCCGGGTTCGCCGGTGAACTCATCGGCCATAACCAAATCGGCCTGTTGCGGTGCGAGCTCCGCAGTGACATCCAGGAATTTTGGAATGGTGAAAGTGCCCTTGACCACCACGACCAGCAGCTCACGACCATCGGGCTTGAGGCCCATCGTGTAAGCCGCTTTCATTTTGGTGGCGTTAAGCAGGTCCATGAGGATGAAAGAATCTGTGCGCTAGTTGATTTGAACTGAACCACCTTTGATCCGGTTGGCGCCTGATGACCGGCTCAAAACATACGCGCCGCGAATGAGAACCTTGCCCGCGCGGGTCAAGGTGATGCTAGCCTTGCCGCAGCGCAGGACGATTTCATGCTTCGCGGTCAGCGTCAGTTGTTCACCATCCATCCTAGCTTCTACCACCGGCGCAACTTCCGGCATACTGGCGGGTTGAACCAAACCAACAATGATTGGCCGCCCGGCATCGGCCGATTCAAACATCAACACCACCTCACGACCGAGATCCTCAATCTTCATCGCGACGGTGCTTCGAACGGGAATGGGTTTCCCACTGGGATTTTCCGGAAAGTCAACAATCGGTCGGCCTTCCTCGGAAATGCCCGTCAATGTCCCGATGACGACCGCTTGGAAGCGGTTTGGCCGGCCCGCAACGGGCGGTGTCAAACGCGCAGAGTTTCGATGGGAAGGTATGGGATCGCTCGCTGTAATTTCCTGTTCCAAAAGCAATTCGGGGGCGGTGTTCATGGCTTGTTTACGTTATTCAAATTGGTATCTAGTTTTGCAAAATCTTCTGTCCCTTCATTGTAATGTTCTTGGATGCCTTGACGTTGATCTCACCGGAGCCTTCGATAGTAATGTCTTTTCCGCTAATCTGAATGGTTCCATCCTTCTTCATTGAAATGCTAGCCTTTCCAGTGGTAATGGTGATTTCCTCCCCCGCTTCGATCGTCAGTTTCTTAGCCACGGTGAGAGAATCACTGCCGCCGACTGACGCCGACCGGTCTGATCCGACGGAGTCGGTTTGCTTGGCCGAGATGGTATTGGTCTGGTCAGCCCCGATAGTGTTGGTCTGACCTGCGCCAATGGTGTTGTCTTGGCTGGCACCGACGTTAGTTGATTGTTTGGCACCCACGCTAATTGTCTGCATGGCACCGATCGTCACTTGTTGCGCAGCCCCGACGGTGATCGCCTCGTTGACACCAACGCTGTGGGTGCGCATCAACGCCACGGTGACGGTTTCGTTCTTTGCGACGGTGCGAGTGCGGCTGCCACCGACGGCAATGCTCTCATTGGCCCCGACCTGTTCGGTGCGGTTGCTGCCGATGTTGATGGTTTCATTGCTGCCAACTTTTTCCGTGCGGTTGCTGCCAATGGTGATGTCTTCGTTCACCCCCACTTTTTCGGTGCGGTTGTTGGTAATGGTGATTTTTTCATCGTGCCCCACACTTTCGGTGCGGTCGTGGCCGACCTGGGTGGTTTCGTCATGCTCGACAACATTGTTCTGGTCCTTCTCCGCATGGATATAAACCTCCTCGCTCCCCATCTTGTCTTCCAAGCGGATTTCGTTGAAGTTGGCGCTGCCGCCGCCCTTGCTGGAACGGCTTTTGACTCCGCTCTGAGTTTTGTTCGCGGGCAACGCGTAGGGCGGAGTCTGATCAGCATTGTAAATGCGCCCGGTAATGATGGGGCGGTCCGGGTCGCCCTCGAGAAACTCGATGACGACCTCCTGCCCGATGCGTGGTATGTGGATGGAGCCCCAGGTTTTGCCAGCCCAATATTGCGAGACGCGCACCCAGCACGAGGAGTTCTCGTCGGACTTGTCGTGCCGGTCCCAGTGGAAATGCACTTTCACCCGGGCGTGTTCATCCGTGTAAATCTCCTCCCCGCCCGGCCCAACCACAATCGCCGTCTGCGGTCCCTGCACGATGGGTTTTGGGGTCAGGCGCGCGGTGCGAAACTGCTGCTGCTTGTCAATGGCGGTGAAGTTGCAGGAAAAGAACTCCGTTCCGTCGGGACTGCCGGGCGTTGACGCAAATTCGCCGGCATCCGCGTGCAGCGAAACTCCCGTGATCAGATAATCGCGATTCTGATCGGCCCGCGGATGCTTCTTGAGGCTGAATGTGCAACCCGCTGCCAGTCCGCGCGCGTTGGCCTGGCCGTGCAGAGTCTCATATTGCGTCTGCAATTCCTCCAGCCGCATATCCGCCAATTGCGCTCCGTCACCATGCTCGAGATATTCTCCCGGAAAATCGTAAATCTCAAATTGGGCTTTGCCATGCTTACGGGTCACGTTGGCGGAAGCGAGCAACGATGTTTTTGGCTTCTTGAAATCAAAATCCTGCAACGCTGTGCTGACGGGCTGCACCTCCTTCTCCATGGTCCACTCCGTGATGGCTTCCCGATCCACGCCTTTTTCCAATTCATAAAAGGTTACGTCCTTGTAACCGGAAAAAGGATTATGGGCGCTGATGGAATCGGCCAGCACCAAGGTATGTTTGCCATCCTGATGTTCAAAAAAATAGTAAATGCCCTCCTGCTCCATGAGGCGGCTGACAAAATTAAAGTCCGTCTCGCGGTATTGGACACAAAATTCCTTTGGGGAATGCGTGGCGGAAAGTTTGAGTTGATAATCGTGGAATCCATGCCCCTTGAAAACCTCCTCGATGATGTCTGGAAAAGATTTTCCTAGAAATATCCGGCAATCCGAAGTGCGGGTAAGAAACCATAGCCAGGGCACAATCGTGGCCCGGTAATGGGCATAAGCCGTCTGGCTGTTCACCTGCACAAGCCGGCTTACAACCCCATTAAAAAAGCGCTTCTGTTTCTGCCCGACCAAAAGCCGGATCGTCGCGCTGTTCCCAACCACCTTGTCGAAATCAATTTCGCCATCCTCACTGCTCAATTCGGCTTCAATTTGAAAGAGCCGGCCGATTTGCTCCTGCACGGTAAATGAGCGGAGGGCCAAAACATCGGCGCCCAGCGCAGTTTTGATCGCCACCAAACGATTATCTTGTTTGAGTGCCATGAATCAACCTTACATTCAATATAACAAATTCGACTCCCAAATGCAATGCTTGTCGCGATTATTCATTGTGTGTTTTCTCATTGTTTTCTCGGCTATTAAGCATGAAACGATTCATCATCAAATCCAAGATGCGGCGCAAGGGAACGAGTTTGTCATCCATGGTTCCCTGTATTCCCAGACGGACGAACACCACCGGCCTTTTTCGTGACCGCCCCCATTCCAAAGCGTGCAAATACGCACGATTGCACCAGAATGGATCTTCCTGCTCGCCAGCGTCCAAGGACGTAATGACCTCAATCAGACCAGTCGCACCCAAGGCGGTTTTGGCTTCAAGTGCAAAGTCCGAAGAAATCTTGCGGATGTGCGGCATTTCCAGATCATCGCCACCGCGGCCCCAACTGATTGAATTTGTCGGCAGCGGCAGTTCCAGGTCGAAAGCGTAGTCTTCGATGTGGTAATGATGCCATTGCAAGAAACCATCCTCATGCATCAGCAGAACCCCGGCGGGATCACAAGAAAGCGCCCGTTGCAATTGGCCTTCTGAATTAGGACCCAAATCGAGAACCTCATAGGCAACCTGATCTGGATGCTCCGCCACGAGAGCCCGGCAGGCCTGCTCGCAAATGTTTTCTGTTTTCGCATTCAAAAATTTGAATGCGGCCAGAATAATTTTAACATTCGCGCGTTCCATTTGTTTCATCGGACCAAGACCGGCACGGCGTGTCAAAAGAACTTCAATCGAAAGTATAATCAAAGCTCCCATCTTTTACCCCGACATGCACGCGTTTCATCTCCTTGCCAGCCGCAAGGCGGGAAAGGAACTCGCGCCCAATGTCCGGCAACATCGCATTCGTAATCATCGCGTCCACCATGCGGGCACCTCGTTCCAGCTCGGTGCAGCGCTGGCCAATGACTTCCGGCACGCTGCCGTCATAGGTAAACGGCACCTTGTGGTTTTCCTCAACCCGTTTCGCCACGCGTGCAAGGTTCAGCTTAATGATGCTTTGCAGGATGTCCACGCTGATTGGATAATATGGCACGACGACCAGCCGGTTGAGCAGGGCGTCAGGAAATACCTTCGTCAACGGGCCCCGCATCGCTTTCTCCAGCCCCTCGGCATTAGGCATTAGTTCAGGGTCCTTGCACAAATTGATGATCACATCCTGAGCGGCGTTGCTGGTAAGAATGATGATGGTGTTTTTGAAATCGATGTATTTTCCCTCGGCATCCTCCATCCAGCCTTTGTCGAAAACCTGAAAGAATATTTCATGCACGTCATGGTGCGCTTTCTCTACTTCATCCAGGAGCACGACACTATAAGGGCGCCGACGCACGGCTTCGGTTAGGATGCCTCCTTCACCGTAACCCACATAGCCAGGCGGCGAACCCTTCAGTGTGCTCACGGTATGGGCCTCTTGGAACTCGCTCATATTAATGGAAATCATGTTTTGCTCGCCGCCGTAAAGCGCCTCGGCTAACGTCAGAGCGGTTTCGGTTTTGCCCGTGCCGCTCGGGCCGACGAGCAGAAAAACCCCGATGGGACGGTTCGGATTGTCGAGCCGGGCGCGACTGGTCTGGATGCGGCGGGTGATGGTGTCCAATGCCTGCCGCTGACCAATAACGCGTTTTTCCAGCGTATCCGCTAAATGAAGCACTTGTTCAACTTCATTCTTCATCATGCGTCCGACAGGAATGCCGGTCCAATCAGCCACCACGCTGGCGATGGCGGCGGCATCAACGCTCGGAAAGACTAGCGGCGTCTCACCTTGAAACTGTTTCAGTTCCTCTTGGAATTCCTTTAGTTCCATCAGCAGCTTCTCGCGTTCTGCGGGCGTGAGCTGAACATCACTTTTTTTCTTGGAATCTTTCGCCGGCGGACCGGAAGCTGTTGCAGCAGCGGCGTCCGGAACAGGAGCTGCATTTTTCAAAGCCGCATCGGGACTAATACCCTCGGCGCGTAGTTTGGCTCGGAGATCAAGAATCTTACCGACGAGTTCCTTCTCCTGGTTCCAATGCTTTTCCAAGCCTGCCAGCTCCTCCTTTTCATACACAAGCTGTCCGTTGATTTCGGCTACGCGGGATTGATGATCAAGGCCGATGTCGGTTTCACGCCCGAGGATTCCCAGTTCAGTTTCCAACGACTGGATATTGCGTCGGCTGTCGTCCACTTCCGGCGGCACGGCGTGCTGGCTCACGCCGACGCGCGCACTTGCCGTGTCAATGAGACTGACCGCCTTATCCGGTAATTGTCGGGCGGAAATGTAGCGGTGGGAGAGCCGCACCGCAGAATCGACCGCTTCGTCCAGAATTTGAACCTGATGATGTTTTTCGAATGGCGCAACCACCGCCCGCATCATGCGAATGCAACGGGCTTCATCTGGCTCTTCAACCTTGACAGTTTGAAAACGCCGCGTGAGTGCCGGATCTTTTTCGATGTGCTTCTTATACTCATCCCACGTTGTCGCGGCAATGGTGCGAAGCGTGCCGCGCGCGAGAGCGGGTTTGAGCAGGTTCGCCGCGTCACCGGTGCCCGCCGCGCCGCCAGCACCAATGAGCGTGTGAACTTCGTCAATGAAAAGAATGATCGGTTTTGGCGAAGCCTGCACTTCGTCAATCACACTCCGCAGACGTTGTTCAAATTCGCCTTTCATGCTCGCTCCTGCCTGAAGCAAGCCAATGTCGAGCGTTTTGACGCTGACATCCTTCAGCGCCGGCGGAACATCGCCGGCAACGATGCGATGAGCGAAGCCTTCCACCACCGCAGTTTTTCCAACGCCCGCTTCGCCGGTGAGAATAGGATTGTTCTGCCGGCGGCGCATGAGGATATCCACGCATTGGCGAATCTCCTCGTCACGCCCGATGATGGGGTCGATTTCACCATTTCGGACTTTCTCGGTAAGGTCGGTGGTGAACCGTTTTAGAGCTTCCTGTTTGCCCATTTCGGCGGGTGGAATGGCGCCGCTCTTTTCTGCCGGTGCCAGGCCCGCCGATAGTCCGGTTCCGTCGCTGGCGTGCATTGCGTCTTCCGGTGAACCGGCAACAATCCCGGCATATTCATCGGAGAGTTGTTCCAGTTTGATTTTCGCAAACTCGGGTGAAAGACCGAGAAAAACATTTTTGAGCGAATCCGTTTTGAGAAAGGCGATTACGAGATGTCCCGTCCGGATCTGGTATTCGCCAAAAAGAAGTGTGGAAAAAAGATAAGCTTGCTGCAACGCGGTTTCAATATGCGGCGAAAAATCGCTCACCGACGTGGCTCCGCGCGGCAAGCGGTCCAGACTGGCAACGAGGTCGGCGGCCAAACGCGAGACATCGAGTTTGAAGTGCTTGATGATGTGCAGCACATCGCAATCCTGCAGTTGAAGCAATTGGTGAAACCAGTGGACAGTTTCAACGTAGGGGTTGCCGCGCAGTTTGCAGAA
>Ga0181516_10001733_pt1 | contig 16343 bp, 9 predicted proteins | sample PEATcosm2014_Bin_25_FD_121104 | JGI IMG/M metagenome (GOLD analysis project Ga0181516, IMG submission 121104) | Peatland microbial communities from MTU Mesocosm Facility, Houghton, MI, USA - PEATcosm2014_Bin01_10_metaG | ecosystem: Environmental > Terrestrial > Soil > Wetlands > Peat | place... | reverse complement strand
GTGACGGCTGATCCCCAGCTCGGCCAGCAGGGCGGGAAAATGTTGCATGAGCCAGCCGGTCTTGCCGGCGATCACCAGCGGCGGCGTTTCCGGCAGCACCGCCCGCAACCGGGCATAGGCACGGGCGAGGCCGTCATAGTTCTTGCGCGGCTCGATGGTGCCGACCGCCAGCCAGAAAGCGCCGGCGGTCAGCCGGGCCAGCCGCTCGGGAGGCGCCCCGGTTTCGGCGTTCGCACTCTCGGTTCCGGTAAAGCGGCTGGCCAGATGGGCCACGGCGGTGCGGTCGGCGGGATAGTGGGGGAAGATCGACAGGAAATGGCGGCGACTGAACTCGGACACCGCGACCACGAAATCGGCATGAAGAGCGGCGTTGAAGACACCGGCAAAGCAGCCGATCCGGTTGGCCTCGTCGGACCAGCCGGGATGCTCGAGGAAGTTGAGGTCGTGCAGGGTGTAGACCAGACGGGCCTGCCGGAGCCCCGTCGGGCAGAAAAAATTGTTGGAATGGATCAGGTCGGGCTGCCCCAGCACCGTGTCGAGGTCGGCCGGCGGCTGGTGCCAGAAGCTGCGGGCGGCCTCGTGGCTGGTGTGGTGGAAACCGCGGCGGACATTGGCGCGGGCCGGACACACGGTGTCCTGCTCCCAGCGATCATCCCAGTAAAGGTCGCCGAAGGTCGGATAGAGGACGATCTCGTCCTCGGGCAGCAGATCCGGCAGCAGGCGGACCAGATTGTCGGCGACCACCCCGCATCCGGCCTTGTCGGCCCCGGTCTGACTCACATCGAAGCCGAGTTTCATGCCGCGGGCCTCCGACGGGCGGCCAGACTGGCCACGACCGCGCCCCGGAACCAGCCATAGGTCAGGGCCAGCAGCGGCCGGCCCGGCCAGTGATTCCAGCGCAGCGCCGCCACCAGCGTCGCCCACGCCACCGCATAGGTAAAGCGCGGCTGGTCGTCCCGGGCGACGCCGCGACCGTCGATCAGGGCGTGGGCATAGTTGGCCAGCCAGCGGTCCGGCACCCGGCCGAGCCGGAGCCGGAGCATGTCGTTGATTTCGGCGTGGACCTTGACCCGGGCGCCCAGCGTCTTGGTCTCGGCATAAAGCCGTGAGCCGGCCAGGACCTTGGGCAGCAACGCGAACACCGCGCCGCCCTGGGCCAGGCGAATCCAGTATTCATAGTCCATGCAGTAGCGTCGGGTGACATCCAGCGCGCCGAAGCGTTCCACCACCCGTCGCCGGAAGAACACCGCCGGCTGGCACAGGAAGCAAACCTCTTGCAGCCGCTCGAAGTTCCACGGCTCGGTATAATAGTCCTCGATAACCCCATCCTGTTCGTCGATGTGATGGGCCAGGCCATAGACGACATCGACATCTGGATGCTGCTCGAAGAATTCAAGCACCGCGGCCAGCGCACCCGGGTAATAAATATCGTCGGAATTGAGCCAGCCGATCACCAAAGCGTCGGTCATGGCCAGGCCCTTGTTGACGGCATGGGCCTGGCCATCGTCGGGCTCGGAGACGAAGCGCAGCCGGTCCTGGTAACGGCGGAGAATTTCGACGGTTTCGTCGGTGCTGCCGCCATCGGCCACGACATAGTCAAGGCCTGCGATACCCTGGTCGAGCACGCTTCGGATGGTGCGTTCGATGAATCGCCCCTGGGCGAAGGAGGGCGTGACGACGCAGAACGGAGCGGTCATGGGCGGGTTCCGGAGAAGAGGCGACGCAGCCGGCCCATGGCCAGCCGCAGGACCGGCAACCGCCGGCTGAGCGCGGCCCGGCCCCGTTGGAGCTGACCGAACAGCCGGCCGGGGGCTTCGGGTAGCCGGGCGCAGACCTGTCGCAGCCGGCCCATGGCCAGCCGCAGGACCGGCAACCGCCGGCTGAGCACGGCCCGGCCCCGTTGGGCCTGGCCGAGCAGCCGGCCGGGGGCGTCCCCCAGGCGGGTCAGGAGAGACCGCAACCGGCCCCGAACCCGGTGGGGCAGCCGGAAGACGGCGGCGACCATCGGATGATTGGCCAGCCAGTGACGCAGGGTCAGCTCCTGCTGATACAGCTGGCCGGACAGCCGGTGCCGTTCGGCCAGCGTTTCGGCGAAAATCTCCAGGTAACCGGCGGCCATGGTGGCGGCGGTGCCCAGGCTGGCGGCACGGAGGCGGCCGGCAGCGGCCAGCCGCCGGCCCAGTTCGGGATCGCTCTCGATGGAGTCGATGGCGCTCACGATCTGGCGTGGCCGGCGCGGGTCGAACATCAGAGCGGCGTCTCCGGCAACCTCGGGCAGGCTGGTGGTGTTGGCGCTCAGCACCGGTACGCCGTTGACCATGGCCTCCAGGACCGGGATGCCGAAGCCCTCGAACAGGGACGGGAAGATCAGCGCCCGGGCATTGCTCATCAGCGCCGCGAAACATTGCTCGTCCTGGAAACCGGGGAACAGCACCCGCCGGGCCAGCCCCATCCGGACCGCCGCATCCCGCAGCGCCCGGCCGCGGCCGTCATCACTGACCCCGGTGCAGACGATCTTGAGATCGCTTTCGGGATGGGCCGCAAAGTACATGCCCGCTGCGGTGATCAGCATGGCATGGTTCTTGTGCGGCCAGGTGTTGGCCGGATAGAGCAGATAGCGGCCGGTCTTCAGGCCGAGACCGGCCAGTGCCGCTGCCGCAGTGTCGGGGTTCACCGCCGGCAGGCGATCGCCCATCGTGAGATGGATGAATCGGACCCGATGCTCGTCGAGGCCGGTGACCCGCCGGACCTCCTCGGCGACATGGCCGGAGATGCAGATCAGCCGATCGCACAGGGTTGCCGCCTGGGAGAAGTGGCGGCTGCGCTCCTCGACCTCGGCCGGGGTGAAGAACTGGGAATAGGCCATGAACTGGAGATCATAGACGGTCGATACCGTCGGCACCGCCGGGATGGCATGAAACGGCGCGGTGAACGGACAGAACAGCAGGTCCGCCCGCCCGCCGTCGGGCAGCTCCAGCAGCTTCGGCGACGTGATGAGATGGCCGTGCTCGTCGATCAGCCGCAGCCGATGTGCCGTCGGAAACATCTCGCCGAGGAAGCCGTCGTTGGCAGCGGTGGTCAGCAGCCACCAACACCATTTCGGCCGCTGGCGCAGGAACTGCTTGATCAGGCTAAGCACCGCCCACTTGGCCCCGCCATTGCCGCCACCGGGCAGCATCGGCGTCACATCGACCACCACGACCAGCGATTTCGGTACCGGCACGGCCGGTCGGGAGGACGGCGCGGGCGCCGCGACGGTGGCGGTGGACATGATCAACGTAAGGTCACCAAGAGAGGCGCACGATCCGGTGTTCATAGAGACCGGCTTCCGGAATGTCCAGAGCGGGATACCCCACCCGGTCTGTGGACTCTCACCTTTCGGTCGCGGTGGGGTTCGAGGGCAACGCTTGCGGTGGCCGAATGCCGGCATCCTGCTGTCCGCACCAGCGGGTCAGACCGGCAATGGTCGCCAGCACCAGCAGATAGACCATCCCTTGGGCCAGGATGGGATGATCGCTGTAGCCGACCAGGACATGGAGCACCCGCCCGAGCAGGCTGTCGTCGCGCAGAATCGCCGAGCTGTCCCAAAGCGTGGCACTGCCCGCTGTGATGACTCCGGCCTGATGCAGAAACAGCACCGCCTGGGCGCCCATGCCGGCAGCCAGCAGCGTGATCAGCCAGGTGGTGACGGTGAACAGGTGACGGACCGGTACCCACAGCAACCCGCGATAGATCAGCACGGCGGTGACGGCGCCGAGGGCGACGCCGGCCAGGCCGCCCAGCACCATGGCGCCCGCTCCGGCGTCGGTGCCGGCGGCAATGCCGGTGAGAAACAGCACCACCTCCGAACCCTCGCGCAGCACCGCGACCCCGACCACCACCGCCAGGGCGTAAAGCGGGCGGCTGCCCTCCCTCACCGACTGTCCCACCGCCGTCATGTCCCCGGCCAGCGCCCGGCCGTGGCTGGCCATCCAGATATTATGCCAGGCCAGCATGAAGACCGCGAGCAGCAGCACCGACGCGTTGAACAGCTCCTGGCCATTGCCGGAAAAGCGGGCGGCCAGACTGTCGGCAAACAGCGCCACCAGGCAGGCGCCGGCCACACCGCCGGCAACCCCGGTCCCGATCCAGCGCCCACGTCCCGGCACTCCCCAGGTGGCGGCCAGCACGATGCCGATGATCAGCCCCGCTTCCAGGACTTCACGATAGACGATGATCAGAGTGGGAATCATGGAACCAGACCGGGTGATGGGAACCGCAATGCCTGCGAGTCAGTCGCATTATCACGCGATAAAGTCAAAAGGCTTTTGTCGGCAGATGACCCGACAGGCGCCAGGATAATGCTATCGTATTGATTATACAGGGAATGGCTCTGCACCGGCCAAGGAGCCTCGCCTCCCTGACCTCCAAACCTTATGGGTTCCAAGGGGTCACCCCTTGGCGGGTCCAGGGCAGAGCCCTGGTCGGGGGCAAGGGGCGAAGCCCCATAAACGCTCGGTTACGACAGGGTGTTGAAATGAAAGGGTTTTGTGGGCTCTGCCCACCCCCGCAAAGGGCCAGTCGGCCCTGCCGGTCCCGATCCGTTGCGGAATTCGTGGCCGGCGGGTTTTAGCGCCGACGGGCCATTTCGGCATCGACCAAGCCCTTTACCACCCCCGGCATGGCGGTGTCGGCGTGCCACCCCAGTAACTGCCTGGCCTTGGCCGGATTGCCGACGCTGGCCCGGATGTCGGAGGGACGTGCGAGTGTCTGGTCGATTTCGACGTAAGCGCGCCAGTCAAGATCGAAACACGCGAATGTGCTCGCTACAAAATCTTCCAAGGTGTGCATCTGGCCGGTGGCAATGACGAGGTCTGTCGGATGGTCCACCTCCAGCATGCGCGCCATGGCGTCGACATATTCGGCGGCCCACCCCCAATCCCGAGCGATTTCCAGTGTTCCCAGGAGCAATCGCCCGGCTCGACCTTCGGCAATATCGGCAGCCCCACGCACGATTTTCTGAGTAACGTACCGGGAGGGCCGCAGAGGAGATTCATGATTGAATAAAATTCCAGAGCAAGCGAACAGGTTGTAGGCCTCCCGGTAGTTGGCCACTGCCCAAAACGCCGCGGCCTTGCCGACTCCGTAAGGACTCCGCGGCCGGAACGGGGTCATTTCGTCGGCCGGCTGATCGTCGGTATTGCCGAAACATTCGCTCGACGCGGCGTTGTAGAAGCGTGTATCCAGGCGAAGAAAGCGGATCGTCTCCAGAAGGTTGATGGTTCCATCAATAATGCCATTCAGAGTCTCTATCGGCCGCTCGAACGACAGACCAACCGATGACTGTGCCGCCAGATTGAAGATGCGGGTCGGCCGGATGGTGTTGAGAATTTGAAGTACGCTCCGAAAGTCGCTGGGCACCGCTGAATGAAGGAAAACACGGTCGCGGATCCCAAGCTTAACCAAATTCTCGAAACTCGTCATCTCGTGGTCGCGTGAGCTGCCATGGACGACAAAGCCGCGCTCCAGCAACAGACGGGCCAGGTAAGCACCGTCCTGGCCCGAAATACCAAAAATCAGGGCAGTTTCGGCCATTGTCATCACCGCCGCCGGCCGAGACGTTCCTCGGCGAACAGGCGAATGTCGGAGTCGACCATGTCCCGGACCAGTTCGGGAAAGCTGGTGGTGTGCTGCCAGCCGAGTTTGGCCCGGGCCTTGGCCGGATCGCCGATCAGCAGATCGACCTCGGTGGGCCGGAAGTAGCGCGGGTCGATGCGCACCCGCACCGTGCCGGTATCGGCCTCGCGGCCGACCTCCTCGACGCCCGAGCCCTGCCATTCGATGGGGCGGCCGACATGGGCGAAGGCCAGTTCGACGAATTCGCGGACGGCGTGGGTCTCGCCGGTGGCCAGCACATAGTCGTCGGGGGTCGGCTGCTGGAGGATGCGCCACATCCCCTCCACATAGTCGCGGGCATGGCCCCAGTCGCGCTTGGCGTCGATGTTGCCGAGAAAGAGTTCTTGCTGCGCTCCGGCCTGGATCGCCGCCACCGCCCGCGTGATCTTGCGGGTGACGAAGGTCTCGCCGCGGGTGGGGCCTTCGTGGTTGAACAGAATCCCGTTGGAGGCGTGCAGGCCGTAGGCTTCCCGGTAGTTCACCGTGATCCAGTAGGCATAAAGCTTGGCCGCGGCATAGGGGCTGCGGGGATAGAAGGGCGTGGTCTCGCGCTGGGGAATCTCCTGGACCTTGCCGTAAAGCTCCGAGGTCGAGGCCTGGTAGAAGCGCACGGTCTTGTCCAGGCCCAGGATGCGGATCGCCTCCAGCAGCCGCAAGGTCCCCAGACCGTCGGCGTTGGCGGTGTATTCCGGCGTCTCAAAGCTGACCTGAACGTGGCTTTGGGCGGCCAGATTGTAGATTTCGGTGGGTTGCACCTCCTGAACCAGCCGGATCAGGTTGGTGGCGTCGGTCAGGTCGCCATAGTGCAGGAAGAACCGGACCCCCTGTTCGTGGCGGTCGTGATAGAGAGGCTCGATCCGACCGGTGTTGAAAGACGAGGCCCGCCGCTTGACGCCGTGGACGACGTAGCCTTTGTCCAGCAGAAGTTCTGCCAGATAGGCCCCGTCCTGACCGGTAACGCCGGTGACCAGAGCAACCTTACGCATAAGGACGATTCCTTTATGTCATGACACGAGGGCTTCGACGGGCGGGGGCTTTGTCCCCGGAGCCCGGACCTCATTATTTAAGATATCGGCTTGCAATGGCGGCAACGATGCGACCGCTGGCCCGACCGTCGCCGTAGGGAGAGAGGCCCCTGGCCATGGCACGGTAGTGGTCGGAATCGTCGAGCAAACTTTGGGCCTCCCGGACGATCGCCTGATACTCCGTCCCGATCAGGCGGGCAACCCCGGCCTCGATGGCGTCCGGCCGCTCGGTTTCGCGCCGCAGCACCAGCACCGGCTTGGCCAGCGCCGGCGCCTCTTCCTGGACGCCGCCGGAATCGCTCAGGATCAGAGTGGCCCGCTTCATCGCGGTGACAAACTCGCTGTAGCGGAGCGGCGGCACCAGATGGATACGGGAGTGACCGCTCAGCAGACCGTAAGCGGCCCGGGTGACGTTGGGGTTGGGATGGACCGGCCACAGGAGTTCGACATCGGGATTGGCGTCCACCAGATGCAGGAACGCCCGACAGATGTTGTCGATGGGCTCGCCAAAGTTTTCGCGCCGATGCACCGTGACCAGAATCAGCCGCCGTGCCGGGTCCAGGGCGTAGTTCAGCGGCAAGTCCATGGCCGCCACCTGATGGAGGGCATCGATCACCGTGTTGCCGGTCATGACCACGGTCTCGTCCGCCACCCCTTCGGCCAGGAGCTGACGGCGCGCGGTTTCGGTGGGCGCGAAGTGCAACTGGGCCAGCCGGCCGGCCACCACGCGGTTGAACTCCTCGGGGAACGGGCTTTGCAGATCGTGGCTGCGCAGCCCGGCCTCCACATGCAGGAACGGCACCCGGCGATAGAAGCAGACCAGGGCCGAAACCATGACCGTGGTGGTGTCGCCCTGGGCCATCACCAGATCGGGGCGAAGCTCTTCCAGAACGCCGTCAAGGCCGGTGACGGCCCGGGCGGTGAGGGCCGCCAGCGTCTGGTTCGGTTGCATCAGGTTGAGATCATGATCGGGCGTAATGCCGAACAGCGCGAGCACCTCGTCGGCCAGCTCGCGATGCTGGGCAGTCAGCACCACCACCACCCGCGCCCAGGACTGCTGGCGCAAGGCCAGGATCACCGGCGCCATCTTGATTCCTTCCGGCCGGGTCCCAATGATGCAGGCAATGGTTATTTGCGACATGTAAATCCCTGTAAAACGGGGTCTGGGGCCTTATTAAGGGGGCTTTGCCCCCAAACCCCCACCAAAGGCCGACGGCCCTTGGAACCCTGGACTTAAGTCAGGCGGGTCCAGGGCCGTCACGGTCCTGGTGGGGGGTTAGGGGGGCAAAGCCCCCCTTCTTATGCTCACCGGGATCACGCCACCGCATCCCGATAACGATGCGGCACCCACGCCCCCCACTTGTTTTCGTAAATGCGCTTGTTTTCTTCAAACAGGCGCTGCCGCCGCTCCTGCCCGAGCTGGCTGAGGCTGGCCGACAGTTCGTGATGGATGAAGACGTCGTCGGCGCAGACGATCCGATAGCCTGCGGCGCGCACCCGGTTGCAATAGTCGTCATCCTCGAACATGCCGATGCCGAAGGCCTCATCCAGCAGACCGACCCGCTCCAGCACCTCGCGGCTGAACATCACACAGAAGAAGGCCAGCGTGCGCAGCTCGAAAGTGACCAGCCGGCGGCCCCGCGTATAGTCCCGGGCGCGCAGATGCATTTCGGTGGCGTCACCATAGTGAATATCGACCCTGGCTTCGTTACCGATATTGTTGGTGACCGGCCCGATCATGCCGATGCTGGGATCCCGGCGCAAATGCCGGAGGAGATCGAAGACCCAGCCCTCGGTAACCAGGGTATCATTGTTGAGCAGAACCAGATAATCGCCGGTGGCGTGGGCCAGCCCGACATTGTTGCCGGCCGAGAATCCCAGATTCCGCTGGTTCAGGATCACCTTGGCTGCCGGATGGGAGCGTCCCCAGGCGGCCAGCCACTCGGGGCTGCCGTCGGTGGAGGCATTGTCCACGATGACCAGTTCAAGATCGGGATAGTGGGAATAGTCCACCAGGCTGGCAAGGCAGCGTTTGGTCAGCTCCAGGTTGTTATAGGTCAGGACGATGACGCTGACCCGGGGATGGAAGGTCGCCGCTGCGGCCTCGAACTGCCGGATGCGGTGGCTCCAGCTCTGCTGGCACGCCCACGCGCGGCGAAACCGGGACAGCGCCTGGTCATGGCGCTCGGCCATGGCCACCCCCAGCTTGGCGACGAAGTCATCATGATCGGTCCCGACATGGGCCAGCCCGGGCTCCACCGCCATCACCTCGGGCATCGCCGTGGCCACCACCGGCTTGCCGGCGACCAGATACTCGTAGAGCTTGACCGGGTTCGTGTTGAGGGTTAACTCATTGATCAGGAACGGAATGATGCAGATGTCGAAGCCGTAGAGATAGCGCGGCAGCAGGGCATAGGGCATCTCGTTGAGGAAGGTGACGTTGGGCAGCGTCCGGGCCTCGGCCGTGTCGCAGCCATAGGTCGATCCGATCAGGACGAACTGCCAGTCCGGCCAGGCGCGGGCGGATTTGACCAGCAACGCGATGTCGTACCAGTGGGCAATGGCCCCGAAATAGCCGACCACCGGCCGGTCCGAAAGCCGCTGAATGTCGCCACCCGGTCCGGAAAAGTGCTCGACGTCGCAGGCATTGCGGATCAGCACCGTCTCGCGCTCGCGACCGATGATCTGGGACAGGCCAAGGGACGAGGTCAGCACCAGATCCGCGTCGGCGATCAGGTGACGCTCTTCGTCCAGCATCTCGGGATCATTGTCCTCGAAGCCGGCATGGTGGTCCATGCAGTCATAGACCAGCAGGTTGTTGGGCAGGGCCAGGGCCACCCGGCGCCAGAACGGCAGGTCTACGAACGACAGGGTGGCGGTGATGGCGCAGTCGCGGCACAACGCCTCCAAAGAGGCCTGGAGGCAGGCAATCTCCTCGTCCGAGCCCCGGCTCTTGCAGATCGGAAGGTTGGGATTGCCGGCGTTGAGCTGCACCGAAAAGACGTTGGGCTCCGGCTGTTCCCAGAACAGGTAGGGCCGGTCGACGCCCGCGGGGGTAAAATCGGTCTTGAAGTAAAAGACACGATGGCCCTGGCGCGCCAGTTCGACCGCAAGCTGCTGCGGCCGCTGGAAACGAAAATGCCAGTCGATGACCGGGAAAACCAATACATCCAGCGTTGTCATCCGCTTATGCCCTTTGCCGCCAACGCCTGCCGCCGGATCCATTCGCTCATTTCATAGGTTGGCGTGAACCGGCCGTGGTGTAGCATCCGGATCAGCCGCTGCCGCACGGTTTCGGTGGACCAGTGCCCGGCCGCGTGCCGTATGCCGTCCGCCGAAAGCCGGGTCCAGTGCGGCTCGTCGCCCCAGGCCGCCACCACCTGCCCGGCAAAGGCCGCGCCCGGCTGGGCAACCAGGCCGGGCTCGTCGGCCGAGAGCCCCAGACCGCGGGCAACCGGGGGCGACAGCACCGCCGGCACGCCATGGGCAATCGCAGTGGCCACCGCCTGGTTGAAACCACCCCAGGACCGGTGCGGCGCCACCGCCAGTCTCGCCCCCGCCAGCACCGCGCCGACCTGATCCGGTCCCTCCCTTACCAGGATTTCCGCCGACTGCAAGGCCCGGATCACCGGCGGCGCGGTTCTCGTGGCCAGGATCACCAGACGCACTCCGGGCAGCCGTTCCCGGATCAGCGGCCAGTCGTCCAGCACGAAGGCCACCGCCGCCTCGCCATCCTGCCAGTCCTCGAAACTGGCGGGCAGGACCAGGTCCCGACGGTCGGCAAAGCCCGCACCGTTTCCCGCCGCCGGTCCGGCCACCGGTATGACCGACGGCATCACCAGTGTCGGGCAGTCGGGCACCGCATGACGCAAGGCATCGCGTTCGGTACCGTTGCCGACCAGAGTCAGCGTCATGTCACGCAGCAAGGCCAGCCCGGCCCGGCCCTCGTGCCAGCCGCCGGAGGTCCCGGCTTCGGGGAGCGTCAGGCGCCCGACATCCAGGCCGCCGGCCGAAAGCACCCAGCGCGCCGGCGACACCAGCCCCGAAAGCTCCGACCGGAGCAGCGCCGCGACCCCGGGATGGGCGAACAGCAGCATGTCGATGGCGACCTCTTCCCGGTGGAGAAACGACAGCACCGAGATGTCGGCCTTCTGCCGCAGCACATGGATGCCCAACCGCTCCAGTGCCCGCACCTCGGGGGTGCGGTCCTGGGGCAGAGGCAAGGTCGCGAAGGTCACGCGGTAGCCCAGTTCGCAGAACAGCGCCATAAAGGCGGCAAGGCCGGCCGGCTCCCCGTCGAAGACCGGAAGCCGCCGGTCGATCACCAGCAGGTGCCGTCGCCCCAGGGCGCGGTCCTGTTCGAGTCCGGTCAGGACCGGCGCCGGAGCCTTCCCGAGCAGCGCCGTCCATCTCGGGTCGGTCAGCGGCACCCGTGTTGTCGCAGGCCAGGCCGTCGTCGTCCGATAGCCATCGCCGGCGGCGGGCAACCGGACCACCCTTGCCGTGGACTGGCACCAGACCTTGAAGCCGGCGGCCCGAACCGCCAGGGACAGGGCCAGCTCGGGTCTCAAGGCCGCCCAGGCGGCGGTCTCGAAGCCGCCCAGGCGCCGGAACAGCGCGGCGTCCACCATCAACGCCCCGGCCGGGCACCAGCAGACGGCCCGGGCGTGGCTATGTTCGGACAGGGCGGGATCCTCGCCCCGGCCTTCCAGCGTCACCGAGCCGTCGCGATAAAGGGAGCCGCCCTCGGCCTCGATCCAGCCACCGGCCCCGATCACCAATGCGCCGGCCAGCCCCGCCTGGGGCAGCCGGTCGAGGGCCGCTGCCAACTCGTCGAGCCACCCCTCCTGCACGATGACGTCGGGAGACAGGAACACCAGCCGCTCGCCGCCGGCGCGATCGGCGCCGTGATTGCAGGCCGCGGCAACGCCGGTGCCGGCCGGCACCGGCGCCAGCACCAGCCCCCCGACCCGGGCCAGCGCGTCCCGGGCGTCCCCGTCGTCCCCGGCAAAGACCGCAATCACCTCGCACGGCCGGCCAGAGTCCTGCCGGCCAAGGGCATGCAGGCAGCAGAGGGCCTCGGCCAGACCGCGGACGTCCACCGGAACCACGATGGAAACCACGGGAGACGTTCCGGAAGCAACCGCCGGCACCGGGAACGGCAACAGAGTGGGGGCCAGAGCCAAGTCGGGGAATTCCGGAAGCGTCTGCGGTTGCCGGTCGCTCCGGGGCGACCGGCGGATCTTACGGCCCTCGGCGGCGCCCCACCGGAGATAGTGAGAGAGCGGATTATCCCCGGCAGCGGCCACCTCGGGGTAGGTCTCGAGATAAAAGGCCCCGTCGAACAGCGGATCAGGCAGCCGCCCCTCGGCGGCGCCCCATCGGAGGTAATGGGAGAGCGGGTTGAGCCCGGCGGCGCCCACCTCGGGGTAGGTCGCCAGATAAAAGGCGCTGTCGAACAAGGGATTGGGGCGCCATCCGGCGACGGCACCGCTCTGGAGGTAATGGGAGAGCGGGTCGCACCCGGCAGCCCCCAGGTCGGAGCAGGTCGCGAGGTAATAGGCCGGGTCGAACAGCGGATTGGGCCAGCGGCCTTCGGCAATGCCCCAGCGCAGATAATGGGAGAGCGGGTTGAGCCCGGCGGCGCCCACGTCGGGACAGGTCTTGAGATAGAAGGCGCTGTCGAACAGCGGATTGGGCCAGCGGCCCTCGGCGGCGCCCCATTGCAGATAATGGAAGAGCGGGTTAAGCCCGGCGGCGGCCACGTCGGGGTAGGTCTCCAGGTAAAAGGCCGGGTCGAACAGTAGATTGGGCTGTCGGCCCTCGGCAGCGCCCCAGCGGAGGTAGTGATAGAGCGGGTTGTACCCGGCGGTCGCCACGTCGGGGTAGGTCTTGAGGTAAAAGGCCGGGTCGAACAGCGGGTTGGGCCAGCGGCCTTCGGCGGCGCCCCAGCGCAGATAATGGACCGGCGGATTGAGCCCGGCGGCGGCCACGTCGGGGTAGGTCGCAAGGTAAAAGGCCGGATCGAACAGCAGATTGGGCCGTCGGCCCTCGGCGGCACCCCAGTGCAGATAATGAACCAGCGGATTGAGCCCGGCGGCGCGCACCTCGGGATAGGCCTCGAGATAGAAGGCCGGGTCGAACAGCGGGTTGGGCCAGCGGCCTTCGGCGGCGCCCCAGCGCAGATAGTGGACCAGCGGGTTGAGCCCGGCGGCGGCCACGTCGGGATAGGTCGCGAGGTAAAAGGCCGGGTCAAACAGCAGATTGGGCCAGGCACCGGCTGCCGCCCCGAAGCGCAGATAGTGGACCAGCGGCATGAGCCCGGCGGCGCGCACCTCGGGATAGGCCTCGAGATAGAAGGCCGGGTCGAACAGCGGGTTGGGCCAGCGGCCTTCGGCGGCCCCCAAGCGTCGATAATGGACCAGCGGGTCGAGCCCCGAGCCCGGCACGTCGGGGTAGGTTTCCCGGTAGAAGGCCTCGTCAAAGAGGCCGCTGGCCCGGATCGCCCGTTCCAGCCACCGTTCCTGGAGCCGTCGCTGCAACGGTGCCGGCAGAACCCTGAAGGCGCGGCGGCCGCCGCTTTTCACCAGTCGTCCGGCCCGGGTCCGGAGAGAAGGTCCCGACTCCTTCACAGCCGGAATCAGGAGAGCCCGGCGGGCCAGTTCGTCGCGCCCGGCGGCGGCTTCGGCCATCGCCGCCCGAGCCGCAGCCTCAAGCCCGCTCTTTTCAGCATCCCGATCCCTGACCATCCGGGACAACGCCATCAAATCCTCGGAGGCTGCGGCCACGACCCCGTTCAGCCGATGAATTTCGGTATCCCGATCCCTGACCATCTGCCTCAGCGCGATCAGGTCCTCGGAAGCCTTGGCCACCACCCCGTTCAGCCGATGGATTTCCTGATCCCTGCGGAGAATGACCCCGGCTTGTTCCCGAAGCATGCCATCGGCAAGCTGCGTCAGCATCATGCGTCGAATAGCGAGCAAGGCCTCGGCCATGGCCTCGTCATCGCCCCCGTCCGGGTTCGGTCTTTCCAGTTCAGGGATCGCTGTGCCCGCCGGGGCCGCGATCACAATCTGGCGGTAGCAGGGTGACCGGCCATCGAACCGGTAGAGCTGGCGGTTGAAGATCCGGGAGACACTCCGGACCGCTTCCACATTGGCTTTGAATTCCACCGCGAGAATGATATAGGGTAGAATTTCCTTCAACCATGGGCCATGACCATTCTGTGCAACCACCGTGGTCCAGCCGGCCTGGTCGAAGACTTCGGTGATCCAGGCCAGCCGCGGCAGACCGTACTCGAAATGCTCGTCAAGCCAGGAATAGGGACGACCCGTTATTTGCTCGATTACGGCGTTGACGTAACTGTCGACGTCTGCGCCGACGCCGGCATCGGCGCACGGGCAGGCGAGCACGACGCAGCCCCGGGACAGTTTCAGCAACCGGTCCAGGAACCCCGGTCGCACCGATTCCGGGACATGCTCCAGGGTGTCGACCGAGACCACCAGATCAAAGGTTTCGTCGTCCAGCTCCGGGGCAAAGATGGTGCCGACGACCTGGCGATGGCGACCGGGCGGCGTCCCGGCGAGCAGCGGGTCCACGAAGCACAGCCGATAAGGTTCCGAGCAGTCGAAAAAGGTGCCGAAGGTGGCGGCTGGTCCGCAGCCAACATCCAGCACCGAGCCCCCCGACGGCAGCAACTTCCGGATGATGTCCGCAACGGCCCGATAGCGACTGTATTGATCGAAGAACAGGTCCAGCAGAGACTGCTCTGGCTCCAGGTCCAAAGAATTCATGATGGGTCCTGTTCGGCAGGCAGCATCTCGGCAGGCAGTATCTCGAATGAGATCGATTGAAAGGCGATGCCGACCAAACCGCGAATGATGTGGTTCGAAACGATCCGGATGATCATGGCGTCTTCTGCCCAGTGCTGCTGGACATGGTCGAGCTGGGTCCCGGTGGCGATCGCCGGCGATAGCGAATAGTCGCCGGTCTGAAGATAGGGCATGACGAACCGGAACGACGCCGCGATCCGGTGGCCGGCCTCGACCGTGATTTCCTGACTGCTGAACGCCATGTAAGTATTCTCGGCGAACAGAACCTGACCCAAGCGGTCTTTGACGACGAAGCCGATAATCGGTTGCGTAATGGTGTGCTCGGCCTTGGCGACGATGGTCAGCACGATTTCTTCGCCGCCGTTAAAACTGGTGATGACCTCCCCCTGGGCATTGTGAATCACCACATCCACGATCACCGCCTGACGACGGCCGAACCATTGCCGGTCCAGGTCCAGATCGACGACCTCGCCCCGATGTTCGACCCCGGCCCGCTGCATCAGAGTCTTGGTGAAGTCCGCGGGCGGCGGTTTGTCCAACGGCCGGGTCAGGCGGCTGCCGCCGATGCGGAAGGTGCTGTCGCTCTCCTTCTCGCCTTCGATCGCGGCCATATAGTTAAAGCAGACGTCACGAGCCGGGCCGCACTCGCGAATGGTTCCGTCCTCCAGCCAGACCGCCCGATCGCACAGGTTGATAATGGCCGACGTGTCATGGGACACGAAGAATAGCGTACCGGTTTCCTTGAATCTCCGGATGTAACGCATGCATTTCTGAACGAAAGCCGCGTCGCCCACCGCCAGGATCTCGTCCACGATCAGGATGTCGGCGTCCACATGGGCCGCGACGGCGAAGGCCAGGCGGGCGTACATGCCACTGGAATAGAACTTCACCGGCTGGTCGATGAAGTCGCCGATGCCGGCAAATTCAGCGATGGCCTCGAAACGGTCGCGAATTTCTTCGGGCGTGAGACCCAGGATCGAGGCCGCCAGATGGACATTCTCCCGACCGGAGAATTCCGGATTGAAACCGGCGCCCAGTTCGAGCAGCGCGGCAATCCGGCCATTGACCGTGAGTTCGCCGCAGGTCGGGGTAAGGGTGCCGCAGATCATTTGCAGGAACGTCGATTTGCCGGCGCCGTTGCGGCCGATCAGACCGACCGTCTCGCCCCGATACACGTCCAGATCAATGTCCCGCAACGCCCAATATTCGTCGTAAAACCGGCGACGCCGGCGCCACAGCATCTGCTTCAGGCGATCCTCGGGCCGGCGGTAAATGGCGTAAGCCTTCCCCAGTCCCCTGGCGTGGATGGCGAGATCAGACGACATCAGCAAACGCCTTCCGTGTCTTCATGAACCAGACATAGCCCAGCCAGGCCACCAGCCAGCTCAGGAGCAGATCGGCCAGCCACACCCCGGGGTCGGGAACCCGCCCCCAAAACAACACGTCCTTCGACGCTTCCAGGGTGATGGTCAGCGGATTGGCGTAGAGCAGCCAGCGATAGGACTCAGGAACCGCCGTCATCGGATAGAAGATCGGACTGAGGAACATCAAGGCGGTGGTGATGGCCCCGACCAATTGGCGGACGTCCCGCAGGAACACCCCCACCGACGCCAGGAACCAGGTGACGCCCAGCGTTGCCAGACACAAGGGCAGCAGCACCAGCGGCAGCAGCAGCGCCGTCACCGGGGGTATCCCGAAGACCAGGAGATAAAAGATCGCCAACACGATAAAGCTGACCCCGCCATTGAACAGCGCCACACCCAGGCAGGTCCAGGGCAGAATCTCCAGGGGAAAGACCACTTTCTTGATGTAAGAGATGTTCTCCAGCATC
>Ga0181516_10001732_pt1 | contig 16347 bp, 12 predicted proteins | sample PEATcosm2014_Bin_25_FD_121104 | JGI IMG/M metagenome (GOLD analysis project Ga0181516, IMG submission 121104) | Peatland microbial communities from MTU Mesocosm Facility, Houghton, MI, USA - PEATcosm2014_Bin01_10_metaG | ecosystem: Environmental > Terrestrial > Soil > Wetlands > Peat | place... | reverse complement strand
AGTAGCGGTGGGATAAGCGCAGCCTGGAGCCGTTTCCTTGAAGGTGCTGTCATATGTCGGAGAAACGGTGACCACGACCATGCCGATCAGCCCCATGGGCACCTGGATGGACGGGTGCGTGCCGGACTCAAGCAGATACGTGCCGGGGTTTAGGGTCGGCCAATTCAGCCTGACCGTCGTTCCTCCCTCCACTTCGGTACCAAAGGACTGCACTCGTGGCCCTTGTGGGGGAGCCGTTGCGCCCGGCCCTCCGGGAATAGGCCAGGTTGTGGCGCCTTGGGCGTTAGAGTGGTCAGGGCTTGCCACGCACGTTGAGCCGGTCGTGGAAGTTGACGTAGAGTTGCAACTCGAGGTCACTCCGCCAAGGCCGCCGCCCACCTGTCCTACCATCATGAGCGAGGTCGGGATCTTGTTGGCTCCAAAGACCAGGTTATTCGTGAGGTTGATCGTCAGCCCGCCGGTTGCGTTTTGGGTCGCGTCGATGTATATGATGAGCGGCGACCAGGCACCACCAGAAGTAGAAGTAAACGGGAAGCAAAGATTGGGCGAACCCGGCACTGGCGCACCGCAGGAGTAACCCCACATCGGCACCGTAGACCCGTCCGGAAGTGTCGCGGTTTGCGGTCCCGCAGACAGGTTTATCACGTTCTGCGCGCTGGCAAAACTCGCTCCGAGAAGGAGAACAGTCGCTCCCAGTACAGCTTTTTTCAAAATCGCCTTGAGATTGGTCATTCTCATGTCTGTTCTCCTCACTAGTTCGATTCGTCAATTGCAAATTCCCTGGAGTCGACGAGCATCATCATCATCATCCCGCCAGGGAAAGCGTTGTTGGTTGTGATCTCGCGCTCGTTGTGGGAGTGCCACATAAACGCAAAGCCCGCTTCTCCGCCCGGCGAATTCGCAATGGTGCCGGACGGTGGGGTTACTCCAGTGGTGCCGCAATTCGGCGAATTGGATTGTTCGGTGCCGCTGGGCATGCAGCCGGTGGCGCGCGCGGTGGCGTCCACGCCCAGATACGGACTGCCGCCAAACCATGCCCCATTCGTGAGGATGTTTGGATCGGGCAGAGTAACCGGGCCGCCGCCTTCGACATCACCAAACGGCGCAACCTGAAGCGGCTTGTCGTGGTCTTGGCACCACTCGTAATAGTTGAGCGCGGCGGGGTTGCCTGTGTTGTATCCGTTTACGTCCGCCGTGCAATTGAGTTTGGCGAGACCGTCGCTCGAAGTAGAGCTGTGCCCGTACATATCCCAGTTAAGGCCCCTGCCTGTGTAGTAGAAGATTCCATCCATGGCCTGGCCTGGAGTGGTCGTGGTGGTGAAGAGCGCCGGGCCGGCGAGACTATTCGCGTCCGTCGCGCTCACAATCAGATTCCCATCGCGCGCAAGGATACGCACGTGATTGGCATGCTCATGGAACGGGTGTTGCCAACGTCCCTGGCCGATAATCCGCAACAGAACCTGATCGCCGGGGTGCAAATGCGGATTGCCGTTGTACGGCTGATGCGGGTACTCCGCCGCATAGTTGGGATCCATGTCATCGGGCATGGAGCGGCCGTTGATCATGAAGTACGCGGGGTGGTACGGCTCCGTGGCAACCTGAAGGCTGCATCCTGCGGCGCCTGCAGTGCAACTCTTTAACGCCGTGACCTGGTTTAGCGCCTGTTGGTGGATTCTCGGATCCATCTCAGAGAACTGGAAGAGGTATTCCCTGTCGTAGCAGGTCTTGGGGTTGTCGTACGCAGCGGAGGCAAGACGGAAATCCCCCTCGGTTGGCTGGCCGATGCTTGCCAGGTATGCGCCTCTGGCATGGTCGTTCTGCGTGTTCGTGCAGGCAGCGGGGACGGCTGCCGGAAGCACGATAATCGCGCCGTACAAACCCATCTCGATCTGCAGGTCGCCCTGCGTTCCGCTGTAGTAGGAGCGTGTTCCTGGCGAGCTCGCCTTGAAGGTGTAGGTCACCGTGCCTCCTGGCGCCGCTTCCTGCGTCATAAGGCCGACGACTCCTCCGGAACTTTTCACCTGAAAACCGGGGAACAGAATTGAGGTGTTGCCGGCTGCGGCGGGCAGGTTGTTTGCCAGGTTCACCGTAATCGTCTGTCCCTCCGTAACGATCAGCGTTGGGCCAGGGACCTGCATTGAGTTGCAAAAGGTGTGGGTGATAGCCGACGGCGCATAGCCGCTGGGCGCCTGACTGCACCCGTAACCCCACGAGTAGATCGCTTGCCCATCCGGCTGTGTCAGGTACGCGGGCTGCGCGGTCAGGTTGAAGGTTGTGCCGGTGATGCCGGGAGCAGCAGCATGAGCCGTCGCTGCGAGCGACACTACTGCCAGAATTGCGGGCAGGAGCACTCTTGTCTTCAAGAACGCAATTTTGATTGTTATCGGCTTCATCGTTGCTCTCCTAAAGGATGTGAATCTCGGTCATCAACCCGCCGAAGTTCTCAGCGTCATTTGCCAGGTGGTCCAGTTGGGGGGTGAAGAGATAGAACACCTGACCGCTTTGGTACTTTGTGGTATCGCTCGCATCGAGAATCACGTCGAGCGACTCGCCGCCGGCGAGCGTAATGGAATTGGTGTTGTAGTACAGGTTGTTGCCGGCCTGATCGCGCAGCAGCTTTGCGTTGAGCCCGATGACCTCCATCGGAATTCCCAGGGAGGCAAGAGTCTGATACTCCGTGACGTCCAGATCGGAAATTCGCAACAGGGCCTTCTTGCCCGCGGGAATGTTGATGATTGAGGGCAAGGCTTGTGAGAAGTGGTCCGTACCATCTGCCGACACTGTTTGCATCGGACCAGGCGTAGTCGTGTCGGGATAGCTGCGCCCATTCAGCAGAAAGTACTTGTCCTTCATGTCGGCGAATCCTTCGGGGTTGAAGGTCATGCCGACAAAATGGAAGTTCGGATCGAAACCGTGGATCTGGAGGGGATATTCGACGTCGTAAGATGTCGAGCCGTCACCATCGTTATAGGCATACTTCTTTGTGGCGGTGCCGCCAACGAATCCACCAGGCGTGTTGTTATCCCCACCGGCAGGCAGCGGATTTGTGCACAGAATATCGACACTGGATTTGCAAGCCGTGCGAGGATCGTTCTGCTGCAGCGAAAGCGCGGCATAGAGAGTGGTCGTGGACGGGACACGATTCTGCCGGGGACGGACGTAAATCTGGCCCACCATGCCCATCTGCAAATGTTCTGGAGGAGTGATGTGGCAGTGGTAGAAGTAAGTCCCCGCATCGGGTGCGAGATAGTAATAAGTGAAGCTGCCGCCGATGTTAATGGCGACCGACGCATCAGGAACACCGTCGTAAAAAGCAGAGGCATTCGGATAGCCGTGGAAGTGAACAGTGTGTTGTTCGAACAGGTCGGGGCGCATAATCATGCCCACGTTGGTGAGAGTGAGAAAGTACTCGTCATCCTCATCGATCGCCATCAATGGGGCAGGGATATTGCCGTTCATCACTCCGACATCCATGATCTGGCGAGGGTCGACATGCCCATCCAAACACGGGGCGGTGCAGTTTCCAGCCGCGATGCTGTCCGCGTCAGGAACCAACCCTATCGCGCCGTTGAAACCGAACACGGCAAGATCGGCGGGCGAAGCTCCTCCGTCCGTAGTGGCTGGATCGCCGGGCCTCAATGGCTTCGCTCCGGAATACACGGAGTTAAAGACATTCGGGAATTCCGTACCAGGCAAACCGTTGGAAATGTCCGCCAAACCCGACAACGGCCCGAACGAGAACATGTACGTCTGGGTGCCGTCACCCATGGACGCGTATCCATCTCCGCCGGATATCTGCTGGCACTTGATCGCGCCGTTCACGTTCGTGCTTGGTGTCTGATATCCCGCCGCGCCATTGGTGAACGAGGTTGGACCCGCGTATGCCGGTTCCGAGTTGTTGTTGGCCGCGTTGGGGTGAGTGATGGTGCTGGTGGGACACTGAACCCTGAAAGACTGCGCGGTGGCAGTCGCCGCTACAACCGCAATCAGCGCCAGCGCACAAATGCTCACGATAATCCTCGACATGCGCTTTCCTCCTCAATACCAGCGGGCTGTTGCCTAACAGGCTTGGCACGTTGCCGCCGTCCTGATACTCGCCAAGTATTCGTCGGAGTCGACCTGAACCTGTTTGTTTCAGAGCAAGTCATTGCAACCGAGGCATTGAATTTGCAGAACTCTCAAGAAATTCACGTTTTGTCTAAGTAGCCATGTAAATGTCAAATCTTTTGACAACTGAATCTACTTCTAAACATTTCTCACTCATCTAGAACAGACTCCCTGCTTCACAACTGCCGCTGCACCGGTCCATTCGGAACGTTCTTTGCGAAGTTGGCACCGATACCTCTCGCTTCTGGTATGCGTTTTTTGTTCGCATTCAGCCAACGTAAGAGCGCGTTGCTGGCGTTCCTCATCTTTCTGTATTCAAATTTCCGTCAACTAACGTAACGAGGGAAGCGTACCTAAGAACCGCATCCCTCACTTTTTGAAATAGGTGGATTCATCATGGCAGCACCAAGAAAACCACCACCAGACGGAGCAGTCGAAGACATACGGCGTCTTGCTGCGGAAGGATATGCTCAGCTTAGGCAGCGCAGCGAAGTGGCACCTGCACAGTCTGGCGTTCCCGCAGCCAATCGGCAACATCACGGGGATTGAGGCGAATGGCGGTACCCAACTGGAGCGCGGGTAAGTTCCCGCGCTTGATTTGGTCATATACCGCCTGCTTAGATACACCCAACAAAGTGGCAACTTCCATTACGCTTAACGCCTTCCGGCGAGATGACAGTTCAGCAATTACATCAAACGGTTCAGTCATTGGTCACTGCCACCTCAAGAGTCCTCTGGCGAGCCTTTAACGTCCGCACGGTGACAAGGTGTCGTCTCTTTCGGGCCTATTGGAGACCAGCGGTCTAAGCACGTGTCGCCCTGGCCTAGTGTTACTTCTTGTCAGCCAAGATCGTCCAACCGACCGCAATAATGCCCGAGAGAACAAATGCCGCGCCACCTGGCAGGAATGGTAATGTGAGCGCAATAGAAATCACGAAGAACACTATGCACCAAGTAAGTCTGTCTCCGGGTTTATGGAGACTCTCGTTCACCTGATGCCAGAAGCTACTGCGCTTCTCATCCTCAAGTTGCGCGTTCCTTTCCAGTAGCGAGTTAAGCTGCTGAATTGGGACGCTGACCACAGCCATGGGCTTTTGCGGCTCTTGAGGTGTGGGCGTGAATTCCACCTCCGCTTGCTTTCGCTCCTCTTGCCGCTTGCGCAGGACTTCTGCGATTGCTCCGGGCTTACCCGACTTGTACGCCTCGTAAACCTCCCGCATCTGCTGTTCAGTCGGATACTCCGAATCCAGATTTCCCATAGAACTCCCCCCGGTGGTTAGATTTTCGACTCACAAGTATGCCATGCGGTGAGGCTGTGAACGTATATTCATGGTTGAAGGGAATTGAAGAATGACCTTGAAAGATGAGTTTGAGAATCTACCCGGCGAGAGATTGAGACGTGAACTCGAAAAGATACCTGGAATGAACTTGAATGATGAACTCGAAAGGCGAGAACGATTGAGGTTCGTTGCCGAGGCCGAGGAAAGAGAGAGTCTGTCTCGCCATGCTAGGGAAGCTGTCCTTGAACGAAGCGATTACCTTCCGGGGGGCATCAGCTATATTCCCCCATTCTCGCCGAAGTTGATGCCTGTGCCGTATGAACAGCGTCAATCTTCCGAGTTCATGGAAGGGTTGAAGGCACATGCAAAACGACTAGAAGAAAGTCTCCAAGAGGATCAGGAACTCTTGATGTATTGCTGGCACGGACATGAGAAGATGCGTGTCTTGGAGATCAGTATGCCCAGTCACAATGTTGTCGCGCTGCACTGCATCAATGCCGACAACTGTCAGGTACACATCACCGGACATATGAACTCTGTCAACTTCTCGTTTCTGATTCACACGATAGTGCCGCCCGAAGTCCGCACCCCAATTGGGTTCAACATGCCGAACTCTTCGGAAGACTAGATGTGCTTAGTAATGTATTTTGCCGTTAGTAATGCAAAACAGCCCTAAGAGGCTTATTTAGGCATATTCGGCTGGACGGTGAGAACAATCGGAACCGACTGTAAGGTTCTGATTTGGCGTATATTATATTTATTTTCAATAACTTAGAATGATCGTTGGTGCCGAAGAAGGGACTCGAACCCCCACACCCTTGCGAGTACGTGGACCTGAACCACGCGCGTCTGCCAATTCCGCCACTTCGGCACGGTTATGTGTTCAGCGAGGTTTGCTGAGCAAGGCAGCAATCTTGAGTCTCGCAAATGCGGGAACTGGTGTCAAATCCAGCGCCATCTGTGTGAACCGGGGCTTTGCGCCCCGGTATCCGCAGCGAGCATTGCCTTGCGCCAACCTGGATTTAAACCAGTTTGGCGTCGAGCACGATCTCGGTGTTGTTGGCGAACAGCTTGGAGATGGGGCAGCCGGTCTTGGCGTCGGCGGCGGCTTTGTCGAAGACTTCCTTGGTGGCGCCGGGAACGCTGGCGGTTGTCGTCAGCGCAATCCTGGTGACGGCGAAGCCCGCATCGGTCTTGGCGAGGGTGACGGCTGCGTTGGTTTCAATCCTGGTGGGGGTCAGGCCCGCGCCGCCCAACTGCGCGCCCAGTGCCATTGAGAAGCAGCTGGCATGAGCCGCCGCGATCAGTTCCTCAGGGGTGGTGCCGGAATCGGCGCCTTCAAAACGCGTGGCGAAGGAGTAGTTGGCGTCCTTCAGTACGCCCGTCGCCGTGGAGATGGCGCCCTTGCCTTCCTTTAGTGAACCTGTCCAAACCGCACTAGCCTTGCTTGCCATAGTCCCTCCTTGGGGGATTTGAGATCCGGTGCTTGTGTCCGATGCGCCGCCAGGGGAAGCGTGGGCGCGGCCGGAGAGTTGAAGTATGAGGCGCCTGCGGGAAGATTGTGCCGCGGATGCGCCTGCTCCTCCATGGTAATCTGTCGTGCATGTTGCCGCAGCGGCCTTCGGCCCTCGATCCCGATTTTTCGATTAATTTCTCACATGGTGAGCCGGCCAGCCTGGCCACGCAAGCCAGCGCGCAAGCGGTCGAGCATCACTGCCAGATTTGCCCCACCTGCGGCCACCAGCTTACCGGCCACCACTGCAAGCTGGTGTGCACCCAATGCGGCTATTACCTGAGCTGCGCCGACTACTTCTGAGCCCGGCTGGTCAGGCGCGGAGCCTCGAACTCGTCGCCGGGAAGCCATTCCACCGGCTTCGCCTGTTCGCTGGCCAGCCACCCAAGCACAAAACCGAAGCGCGCAAGCTTGGCGTTTCCGCGAAAATCCCAGCCGGCCTGGTACTCGTCGGAAGGCTGGTGATAGTGGTGCGCGGTGTAGTCTGTCATCTGGTCATGACCCCATTCCGGCGCATGGCCTTCAAACAGATCGCCCTGGTCGACTGAAAATGCGGGGATGCCGACGCGGGCCAGCGAAAAATGATCGGAACGGTAGTAGTGGCCGGCCATGGGGTTGGGATCGGGCAGCAGGCCAAGGTCGAAGGCTTTGGCAACGGTCTGAACGGTCGGCCAGAAGTCGATGCGGTCGGCTCCGCCCAGGTTGACTGAACGGGGAATTCCGATGGGCAGCACCATGTCGTAGTTGAGATCGAGCGTGATTTGACCTGCAGGGATGGGCGGATGCATGCCCAGGTATTGCGAGCCGAGCAGTCCCTGCTCCTCGGCAGTGACCGACGCAAAGTAGACGGCATGGGGCGGGCGCACAGGGGACTGCGCAAATGCGCGCGCCAGCTCGAGCAGGATGCCGCAGCCGGTGCCGTTATCCGCGGCTCCGTTGTAGATGTTGTCGCCCTTGGCATCGGGATCGATACCAAGATGGTCGTAATGGGCGGAGTAGAGAACCGCCTGATTTGTTGAACTCGCGCCTGGCACACGGCCTACTACGTTCGTGCTTTCGTAGCGGCGGACGCGGCTCTCAACATGGGCGTGCAGCTTGACCGGGAGTTCAACGGCATGGAAACCGCGCTTGCCCGCGGCATCGATGGCCCGGTCGAGATCGCCGAGTCCGGCCAGCGTCAGCAGCTTCTGAGCCACGTCGTGCTGAATCCAGGAGGCAGCGCGCAGCGTTGCAGAGGGGTCGCCCTGCAGATAGCTTTTCTCAATAGCCTGGGAGTTGCGAACCACCTCCCAGCCGTAACTTGCCAGATCGGTACGGTGGATGACGAGCACGCCCACGGCTCCGCGCCGCGCCGCTTCCTCGTATTTATAGGTCCAGCGCCCGTAGTAGGTAAGGGTGTTGCCCTTGAAGAATGTCTCATCGTCGGAGGGCGGCTCGTTGACGATGACCAGCGCGATCTTGCCCTTTACATCAACGCCGTCGTAGTCGTTCCATTTGTACTCCGGGGCATTGATGCCGTAGCCGACAAAAACGATCGGCGCATCGAAGTCGGCGGTTTCCTGCCCGGTCTGGTCCTTGGCAACGATTTGCGTACCGTACGCCAGGTCGACCGCTTCGCCGGTAGCGGACACGAAAGAGAATTTCGTCTTGTCCTCGAGGGTGTGGACGGCAAACAGCGGAACGCGCTGGAAGTAGGCGCCGTTGTCCCCGGCAGGTTCCAGGCCCGCAAGGGCAAACTGCGTGGCCAGGTATTCGGCGGCGAGCTCGGCGCCGCGAGTACCGGGTCCGCGGCCTTCCAGCAGATCGAGCGAGAGGAAGCGCACGTGGGCGCGGATCTTTTCCGGATCGATCGAGGCCGCGGCAACGCGTGCCGCCTCGGGAAGTCCCGCGATTGCGGGAACCGAGGAAACGGCAGCCTGCTGCGCGCGGGCGAGGGGCGCGGCCAGAACGGCCGCTGACAGAACAACCAGGATCAGAGGACTGCGCATGGAATCTCCGTGAAGTGAAAGGACAGTAAGGCAGGTGCGTTGAAGTTGGCGCCGGAATCGACCCATTCAGAGTACGTCCGCATGCGACCTCGGGGCAATGACATCCAGCGCCGCCGTCGGCAAGAGATGAGCGCGTGAGAGCACCTTGCGCGCGAGACCGGTGAGCGCCATGCCGGCAGCCTCATCCAGCGGAACCCATCGGCGCTTGCCACCGGGCACGGTCATCGCTTCAATGTCGTCTTCAAACACCGTGCGGACGCGCACGTAGTAATTGATCTGCATGATGGCGTGGCGCACCGTCATGCGCAGATCCTTCTCGGGAACGGCTGAATCGCGCAGGACAGGCAGCTCCCACAGACCGGGCATCACGGTTTGCGCGGCAGAACGCTGTTCCAGCAGAACCTCCCTGCTGCCTGCGCCGCGCGGCTTGCCGGAGTTTCCTGCCATCCGCACTGAAAGAGCGTGGGCAACTTCGCGGCTCAACATCCGAGGCCGGGCCGCGGTCTTGTGCTCACCGCGCGTCTTGCAGTCCGCAGAGACCGGACACACGAGGCATTGCGGATTGCGAGGCAGGCAAACGGTCGCACCGAGTTCCATGAGCGCCTGGTTGAAGTCGCCGGGACGTTGAGGATCCACCAGCCGCGCGGCCAGATCGTCGATTTTCCGTCGAGCGGCGGCGGCTCCGGCGCGGGTGGCGCTTTCCCATCCGGCCAGGCGGCACAGAACACGCTCCACATTGCCGTCCACCACGGCCACCGGCTCGCCGTAAGCGATGCTGGCGATGGCTGCAGCTGTGTAAGCGCCAATGCCGGGCAGCACGCGCAACGCGGCGGAGGTGGCCGGCAGTTTGCCATCGAGGTGGTCGGCAACAAACTGCGCGGCCTTGTGCAACATGCGCGCGCGCCGGTAGTAGCCCAGCCCGCTCCACAGCGCCAACACATCCTGCTCCGATGCCAGGGCCAGCGAGAAGAGCGTCGGGAAGCGCGCCATGAATGCCTGGTAGCGCTCAACGACTACAGCCACACGAGTTTGTTGGAGCATGATCTCCGAAACCCAGATGGCGTAGGGATCGTGGCGGCTGCGCCAGGGCAAGTCGCGACGGTTGCGCTCATACCACTCGATCAGACGGTGGCGCAATCTGGCTATGGTTGCGAGTTCCTCGTCCTGCCGGATCATTAGCACAGATTAAGACATTTGGCTTGGCTGGTGCCCTTCAAGTGCTGTATCTGCAGCAAGGGATGCTTTATGACGCTTTCGGTGTATTGCGCCGAAAAAAACGGACTGTTAAGGTCTGAGTCCAGATCACAATTTTACGGGGTGCGTTTCGACCTTCCTGAGATTCATGCATGCTGGTTTGTTCCGGCATGCGTATGAACGAGGGCGGCGGGACTCATCTACGGGGGCTGCTCGTGAGCAGCTGGAGGAACTTTGAAAAACATTAGCCTTTGCCTGACGCTTGTCTTGCTAACCGCTTCCACAGGCATGTACGCGCAATCGACTGCACTGCCTACGGAACGGGCCATGATGTCCACAACGGGAACCGGGATAACCTCCACCCCGACCAAGCCTACGAACGGGCCGATTCGGCCCTTTTCGCACGTCGCCTTTGGCGGCGGCGTCTCGCCGCTGGGGATCAACATGCAGGCTGCGGTGAACGCCAACCGCTATTTGAACGTGCGCGGCGTGGGCAACTTCTTCAATTACACGGTGAACAACATCTCAACAAACGGCTTGAACATCAACGGCAAGTTGAACTTTGCCACAGCCGGCGCCTCGGTGGACTTCTATCCTTTCCCGAATCACGGCTTCCGGCTGAGCCCCGGTGGAATGTTCTACAACCAGAACAACGTCACCGCCAATGTGGCCGTGGCCGGCGGCACCAAGTTTACGCTCAACGGCTATAACTACTATGCGTCGAGCACAAAGCCGATCACCGGAACTGCCGGACTCGGCCTGAATTCGAGAAACCCCGCGTTCACCATGACGACTGGCTGGGGAAACATGATCCCCCGCCGCGGCGCGCATTGGTCGTTCCCGTTTGAGATTGGCGCGGCCTTTGTGGGCTCTCCTTCTCTCAACATGGCGCTGACCAGCGGACAGGCCTGCGATTCCACCGGGGTCTACTGCATGGATGTGGCCACCGATCCGACGATACAGGCAAACCTCCAAGCTCAGGTTGCCAAGTACAGGAACGACGTGAGCCCGTTCCAGTACTACCCGATCATCAACGTCGGCGCGGCCTACAGCTTCAAGGTGCGGTAACAGTTGATTTTCGCCAGCAGGGCGGGCCGCTTCCAAAACGGAGGCGGCCTATTTTTTGTTCAGAGTGCAGTTGCTAGGCGAGAAGTTGGCCAACAATTTCCGGCGCGGCCTTGAGCGCGGCATCGATCTGCGCCTGGTCCTTGCCGCCGGCCTCGGCGATCTCGGGTTTTCCGCCGCCTGAGCCGCCTACGAGTTTCGCCACGCCGCCGACAAGCTTGCCTGCCTGAATGCGTTTGGTGAGCCCTGGCGTAACTCCGGCGATGAGAGCCACCTTGCCCTCAGGCTGCGCGGAGGCCAGCACCACCACGCCTTCGCCGAGCTTCTGCTTCAGGTTATCCACCAGTGTCCGCAACTGGCCGCGCTCCAGCGAGTCGGCGCGCAACGTCACGAGCTTTACGCCTTTCACTTCGACAGCGCGACTCAGCGCCTCATCCAGCGCGCCCGCGGCCGACTTCATCCGCATCTCGTCGAGCTCGCGGCGCAGTTTCTTCATTTCATCTTCCTGCGCCGCCAGACGGGCACGCAGCCCATCGGAAAGGCTGCCGGTTGGAGTGCCTGCAACCTGCGCAGCCACCTGCGCCACCGCAAAATCCTCACGGAAAGTATGAAGCGAACCGAAGCCGGTGATGGCTTCGAGCCGCCGCACGCCTGACGAAACCGACTCCTCCGCCATAATCTTGATGAGCCCGATCTCGCCCGTGGCGCTGGTGTGCGTGCCGCCGCAAAGCTCGGTCGAGAATCCGTCCGACAGCTTCACAACGCGCACCTTGTCGCCATATTTTTCGCCGAACAGCGCCATGGCGTGGTACTCGTTGACGGCCACGTCGATGGGCACGTCTTCCAGCGTCTCGACCTTGGCGTCGGCCAACACTTCGCGGTTGACGATGGATTCGATCTCTTCGAGTTCTTCATCGGCGACCTGCGCGAAGTGAGAGAAGTCGAAGCGCAGGCGGTCAGGATGGACCGCCGAGCCGGCCTGCTTTACGTGTGTGCCTAGCACCTGGCGCAGCGCGGCGTGCAGCAGGTGGGTGCCGGTGTGATTCCGCCGGATCGAGTTGCGCCGCTCCCCATCCACGACGGTGGTGACGCGATCGCCCACGGCCAGAGGCTGCTTCAGCACCGCCTTGTGTGCGCGCACACCCTGTACCGGCAGCAAGCAGCCGGTGATTTCCGCGATGGTGGCGTTGCCGTCTGTGGATGTGAACCAGCCGGTGTCGCCGACCTGGCCGCCGGAGTCGCCGTAGAAGCTTGTATGATCCAGCACGATGTCAACTGCATCGCCCGCGGCAGCGGCGGGAACACCCTGGCCATCCTTGACGATGGCAAGAACCTCGCAGTTGGTTGAGTTGAGCTGGCGGTAGCCTTCGAAGGCGGTCTTGGGCAGATCGCGGAAGGCGGGGCTGGCGGATTTCTGGCTGCCGCCCTTCCAGCTGGCGCGGGCACGGGACTGTTCCTCAGAGCGCGCGGCTTCGAAACCCGCCTCATCGAACTTAACGCCGGCATCGCGCGCCGCATCCACCATGAAGTCGAGCGGGAGGCCAAAAGTTTCGTAGAGGTGAAAAGCCTTTTCGCCCGTGAAGCTGCCTTGCAGTTCCTCGTTCAGGCGAGTCAGGCCGATTTTGAGCACGCGATCGAACTGCTTCTCTTCGGCCTCAACTACCTTCGCAACGCGGCTGGCGGAATCGGCGAGTTCAGGATAAGCGCCCTGCATCAGATCGCGCACGGCGAAGACCATCTGGTACAGAAACGGCTGCTCTTGCCCGAGCAGGCGGCCGTGGCGAATTCCGCGGCGAAGAATCTTGCGCAGGACGTAGCCGCGGCCTTCGTTTGAAGGGAGCACGCCGTCGTTGATCAGGAATGTTGCCGCGCGGGCATGGTCGGCGATGATGCGCAGGCTGGCGTTGCCGACGAGGGCGTCGCCTCCCTCAGGGGCTAAAGCCCCACCTATCTTACCGGCCGTATCGGCACGGCTGAAGCCGTGCCCTTTCAAAGCCTCGCCTTCGGCGATAGCGTCTAAGGCCCCTTCTTTTTGTTTGGCCTTTTCGGCACGACTGAAGCTGTGCCCTTTCAAAGCCTCGCCTTCGGCGATAGCGTCTAAAGCCCCTTCTTTTTGTTTGGCCTTTTCGGCACGACTGAAGTCGTGCCCTTTCAAAGCCTCGCCTTCGGCGACAGGGGCTAAAGCCCCGCTCTTTTCTCCATCCACATCGGCACGACTAAAGTCGTGCCCTGTTACAAGGCCTGTCAGTTCAGCGGCACGTTGGATGAGCGGCGTGAACAAATCTGTTTCAAAGTTGGAGACTTTGCCTTGCAGCACAGCCGCCACACGCTCGAGGCCCATGCCGGTGTCGATGGAGGGCTTGGGGAGCGGTGTGAGCTTGTAGCTGGTGGTCTTGCCTGCGGCGTCGACGATTGCCGAGCGGTCGAACTGCATGAAGACCAGGTTCCAGATCTCTACGTAGCGCGCGTCGTCCTGGCCGAACGGCTTGTCGACGCCAGGAGTCTCGGCGGCCTCGAGGCCCATGTCGTAGAAGATCTCGGAGCAGGGGCCGCAGGGGCCGGTTTCGCCCATCTGCCAGAAGTTGTCTTTCAGGCCGTACTGGTGAATGCGCTCCTTCGGCACCCCGGCCTCAATCCAGTAGCCCTCGGCTTCGTCGTCGCGAGGCACACCGTCCGCGCCCTCGAAGATCGTCACATAGAGCCGGTCCCTGGGAATGCCGAACCACTCCTCGCTCGTGACCAGCTCCCACGCAAATGCAATGGCGTCGCGCTTGAAGTAGTCGCCGAAGGAGAAGTTGCCCAGCATCTCAAAGAAGGTATGATGCCGCCGCGTAAAGCCCACATTTTCAAGATCGTTGTGCTTGCCGCCGGCGCGGACGCATTTTTGCGAGGTGGTGGCGCGCGCATAGTCCCGCCGCTCCGCCCCCAGAAACAGGTCTTTGAACTGGTTCATTCCGGCGTTGGTAAACAGCAGCGTCGGATCGTTGGCAGGCACCAGAGACGAAGAGTGCACACGGCGGTGCCCCTTCGACTCAAAAAAGCGCAGAAAAGCTTCGCGTATCTCGTTCCCGGAGCGGTTTTGCATGACTTAGTTAGTGTAATCGCCGAATGTGTTGCGGCGCATCTTCACCGCCATAACGAATCTTCCCCTCACGCATCTTGGAGGTCGACAGAAAGTACCGGAGGATGCAATGTACAAGTTCGCCCGAGCGGAAGCGTTGTTCGATATTCCTGCGCAGGTGGAAATTCTGGAGATCCTGGCCGCACGGGCTCCGACGGCCTGAAGGCTGCCAAGCTTTGCCGCTTCATGGCAAGCTGGCGCGCGACCGGATCGCTGCCGAAGAGACCTCCCAAGAATCGAGTCCGTGCGATGATCAGGGAAGGATCTTTGAAGGAGTCGTATGGCGTGCGAATCGAAAGGGGCGTTTCGGTTTCTGCTCGTCTCGTGGATGACTGCTACCCTGGCCGCCATGCCAATGGTGGGCAGAGCCCAGGACGACAGGCACGTCCGGCATCCTGTCATCGTCTCTTCAAACCACATTCAGGCGGGCGGTGCGGACGTCCAGGTGGACTTCGCCGCAGGGGAACTCGACGTTTCGACAAACGAAGTCTTGCATTGGATTCAAACCGCGGTGCATTCCGTGGTGGTTTATTACGGAAGATTTCCAGTCTCGCGCGCGCGCATCCTGGTTGTACCTGAGAGTGGCGAGAAGGGGATTCTTCAGGGAACAACCTGGGGAGACATGGATGGATTTCCAGGATTCACGCGCATCCGGCTTGGACAACATTCAACGGTAAAGGATCTCTCCGACGATTGGACGATGACCCATGAACTGGTGCACATGGCATTTCCATCCATGCCGGAGAGTGAGCATTGGATCGAGGAGGGGTTAGCCACCTACATTGAACCGGTTGCTCGCGTGCAGGCGGGAAATCTTGAAGCGCAACAGATTTGGAGCGACATGATGGACGGCATGCCAAAGGGCGAGCCCAAGGCAAATGACCTGGGACTCGACCGGACGCACACCTGGGGGCGCACTTATTGGGGCGGAGCGCTTTTTTGTCTTGTTGCCGATGTGGAGATTCGCAAACAGACCGGAAATCGCATGGGTCTCCAGAATGCAATGCGCGCCATCGTCGCGCAGGGCGGGACGATCGACAGGAATTGGGAACTGAAACAGGCACTCGATATCGGCGACCGCGCCACTGGAACCGGGGTTCTGACGAAGATGTACGCCGAGTGGGGTATGACGCCGGTGCAAGTCGATCTGGATCGTCTATGGAGCGAGTTGGGCGTTCACCGCGAGGGAAGCAATGTTGTATTCGATCTCAAGGCGCCCCTGGCAAAGATCGGAGAATCGATCACCGCACCGGCGCCGGACCGTGTGGAGAGAGGCGCGCCGCAGCACGTTCAGTAGAACTACTCTTCGTGCGCCTCTTCGTTCAGATTGTCGAGCGCGGCCAGAGATTCATCCGGCACATTCCATTGGCGCAGAATTTTGTAGATTACGCTGGTCGAGAACCCCGCCGTGACCAGGCGGCGCATCACGCGCGCGGTCTCCTTTTCGTTCTCCGGCTTGCGGATGCGCTTTCGCTCGAGATGCTGGCGGGCGAGGGCTTCCTCGTTGGTGTGGCTGTAGCGGGCTTCCAGAGTCTCGGCGATCAACTCTGAGTTGACGCCCTTCTGTTGGAGATCCTGGCGCACCCGGCGCTGGCCCAGTTTCTCGTTCTCCTGCCGCAGGCGGGCGTAGGTCTCGGCAAAGGCGGCATCGTCCAGGTAGCCGTACTCGTGGAGGCGGAGGACGACGGCGGCAATCACGGCGTCGCCGCGTTCACCAGGCTCAACGCGCTTCTGCATCAGGCGGCGCAGGTCGGCCTCGGTGCGCATCTGCCGACCGAGCGCCTTGGTGGCGTACTCGAAGAGGCCTGCCTCATTGAGGAAGGGGCGGGGCTTGCCGGGTTTGCGTTGGAAAGGCAGCTTCTAGCTCCTGGCTTCTAGCCTCTAGCTTCCTTCTGCCGAGGTAGGAGAATATCGATCGCCGTGATCATGGTTCAAATTTTCCCAGGTCTAAGAATCGTGGGGTGAACCCCTTGAATGAGACAGTCTTCTGAAGACACAGTTGCCGTTTAGTGTGATTTTCTTCTCAAGGCGTTGCTTCTCCTTGAGCATAGTCGATAACCGGTGAAGCGGAGTCGGGCT
>Ga0181516_10001731_pt1 | contig 16358 bp, 8 predicted proteins | sample PEATcosm2014_Bin_25_FD_121104 | JGI IMG/M metagenome (GOLD analysis project Ga0181516, IMG submission 121104) | Peatland microbial communities from MTU Mesocosm Facility, Houghton, MI, USA - PEATcosm2014_Bin01_10_metaG | ecosystem: Environmental > Terrestrial > Soil > Wetlands > Peat | place... | reverse complement strand
CGTCGACGCCATAATCACCTTCATGATTATTGGCGACAGAGAGAAGATCGAATCCGGCCCATTTGAGTTCATTCACGGTCCACGGTGGCGAAATGCCAGGCGTACCGCCAGCGAAGGCTGCACCGGGAATGGTGAGCGGATGGATTACAGCTTCAAGGTTTGTAAAGCTGGCGTCCGCTGTCTGGATTTTCTTGAAGAATGCCAAATAGGCTGGGTCGTCGAAGACAGAGAGACGCCGGTGGATATTCGAATCCCCAGTAAGGGCAAACCGGATATCTCCATATTGCGCGGTCTGTGCGCCAGAGTTTAGGGATGGCAGCAGCAGACCAAGGACCGCAACCCACCGAGTTAGATTTGCAATGCGCTTCATACTTAATTCCTCTCATTCATGCCGGGATTGTTCCGCGGATTGTTTACGGTTGTCTAAAAAGAAGCCTTAAGTGCGAATTGGAACTGTCGTCCAGTGTTATCAATCGTGCTGGTAATTGTGCCGAAGGTGCTGGAGCCCACGGCAGATGCAGGGGCGGAGAAGATAGCATTGTTGAAAACCTTGAAGGTTTCAGCACGAAACTCAACGTTGCCTCCCTCACCCAATGCCGACACAGGAAAATTCTTAGATAGCGTTAAGTCGGAGCGCTCCTGGAACGGCGCAAAAAAGGAGCCGCGTGTCGAGGTTCCCAGCAACGTACCTCCAGCCGCACCAACGGCGTAGCTCTGTGTGCCCGGCGTTTGGTAGGGCGAAAGATTCGATAGAACTGTCCCACTCGCCTGCAAAGGTTGTGCTGAGGCACACGCGGAGCTCAGGTAATTGCTAAGATGGTCTTCGGTGCGCCCGGACGCGACCAGTTGGCACCCAGGTGTGAGGACGCCATAGCCAGCGGCAGTATCGAACGAGTTTGTGCTGCTGGAGTTCGTAACCACCCCGGCTGCTCCATTTTGAAACGTTGAAATGCCGGCCAGAGCCCAGTGTCCCAACAGGTAGCTGAACGATCCGGTCCTGAAGCCGGGGAGATCCCAAACATAGGTAAAGACCAGGCGATTGGGAATGTCCTGCTCTGAGAGTCCGCGATTCTCCGCCAGACTGTAGGGGTTGCCCAGGGCTGACCCAGAGTAGTTTGTGCCCGAGCTTGCGTCGAAGTTATCTATGCTCTTCGCATAGGTATAGGCCGCCTTGACCAGAAAACCGTGCGCGAATGTGTGGTTGAGAGTCGCGATTAGTGCGTTGTAGGACGAATTGGCATTATTTGTAAGATACGAGAATCCGCTGGAGGAGAGACCAGCAATGGGAACGCGTGATTCACGGTTTTTTCCGGTATTTGTAGTCAGTGAGAACCGTCCAGGATTGCTGCTGTTGATAAGAAGCGGTGAGTTTTGTTGCGTGTTCGTTGTCTGCCGTACACCATTCGCTCCGAGGTAGCCGACTTGGAGAGTCCAGTTGGGAGCAAATTGACCTTCCACGGTAAGGTTCCAACTCTCGGTGTATGGCGATCTTATGTGGCGATCGATTGCCGCGACGCTGAGTGCCGGACCGGTGTAGGTTGGCGCACCCGTTGAGGTGACACCAGTCATCGTTGGAAACGTTGGGTAGATGGGGAACTGGCTCGGTAGTGGCAACACCGGAAATGGATTCGCCAGGATCTTCACTGCCGTGTTGGTTGAGTTGCTCGTTGAAATCTGGAATGGAGGATTACCGGAGTTTGCCAATTGGAGCGCATATCCTGTCGCCTGGTAGTAAATACCGAAGCCGCTTCTCACCGCAAGTTTGCCATTGCCCAGAACATCGTAAGCGATGCCCACTCGCGGAGAATAACTGCCGTAGTTGGCTTTGAGCATTGTCGTGCGGGAGACGCCGTTCTGGCCGGCGGTTACGAAGGCGGCCTGCAATCCAGCTCCGCCAGTTTGCAAAGCAGTTGATGATAGTAACGATGGATCGAAGTTTGTAATCTGGTTTTTGATTTCGAAGGGGTTTCCAAGATTGTCATAGCGGAGACCGAGGTTCAGCGTCAGCCGTGGAAGGACGTGATAGTCATCCTGCAAGAAGGCGACGTAATCGTGGGCGCGAAAATCCAAGCGCGAGACGCCGCTGAGGAATGTTATGGCCGACGGGGCGCCACCGAGGAAGTCCTGAAACGGAGTCGTGCCTGTCGCCAACACTCCGCCTGTGAAGGAGAGCGACCCGCGCGGCACATAGATTCCGTCGTTAAACTCTTCGCGGCGATTCTCGAAGCCCGCCCGAATCGTGTGTTCACGCTTGATCCAGCTAAGCGTATCGCGAAAATCGAATGAGGCTGCATGTTGTGGGTGCACTACGTTCGCTGCATAGCCAAACGGGGCCAGCAAACTGGTGATCGTGAAATTGGGCAAGAGATCCGTGATCGATGAGTTGGAACGTGTCATGCCCACATCGCCAAGAGTGGTGCCGCCAGCCGTTGCCTCGATATCCCGACGATCCCAGTTGTAGCCGTAAACCGCCTCGTTGAATAGGTTGCTGCGGAAGATATGGGTATCGGAGATCGTTGCGTGCTGACTGCCGAGCGGGTAGTTGTACGGTTGTCCGCCGGAGCCCGTTGGATCGGTATAGAGCTGGTTATGAACGAAGCCAGTGCCGGTAAGATGATTGGCCTGGCCTCGAATCTCGAATTCACGATCGATTCGGGAGCTAACCTGATCTGAGTTGAGAAGAACGGGACGGGAATACGCATAGGACACCGTCGAACCTACAGTCCCGGCTCCCCGAGGATATAGATAGCCTCCGTAAGACCCTGTTGCATTCAAAAGGTTGACCGCTATTGGATCAATTGTGGATGCAGAGAGATTGAAGGCCGATGCCAAAGTGGACGCGGTAATGGTTGACGGCAGTACAGGGACGCTCCCCGTTGTCGTTCCGGTGATTCCGTTCTTCTGCCGCATACCTTCGTAGTTCACAAAGAAGAGGGTTTCATGGGCCTTCGGAATCGGCCCGCCAAAGGAGGCACCAAACTGATTCTGAATGAGAGTGGGCCGAGCCTGACTTTTCTGCTTCAGAATGTAGTCATTGGCATTGAAGATCGTGTTGCGCAGAAAGTCGTAGACGACGCCGTGATAGTTTTCTGTTCCGGAGCGCGTAATGAGATTGATATTGCCGCCGGAGCTGTATCCGCTAGTGGCGTCATACAGACTGGTTTGTGTGCGAAACTCTTCGAGGGAATCGGGGCTGGGTATCGGCACAACACCGGGCGCGAGCGTCTGGAACTCAAAATTATTTGCATCGACGCCGTTGAGCAGGTAGTTGTTTGCAGTAGCGCGCGACCCAGCCACATAGACCGTGTTCGACCCTTGAATGATCGTAGAAGCGGGTGAGTCAAAGGCCGTCGCAACGCCTGCGTCGGTGCCAAGGATATCCAGTACATTGCGTGTTGGCAATGGAAGAGATGTAATCACACGTGCACCGACGATGCCGCCCAGTGTGGCGTTGGTTGTTTCTATCTCATCGATGTCGCTCTTTACCTCAACATTTTGCGAGACGTCACCGACGGAAAGCTTTGCATTTGCCACAGTGTGTTCAGTAATTTGCACCGATAGATTGGTCAGTACTTCATGCTTGAAGCCATCGGCATGGATCGCTACTTGATATCCAGAGCCGGGCTGCAGCAGCGGAAATGCATATCGCCCGTCGGGCTGCGTTGTTGTCTGACGCTCCAAGGACAAAGCCTTATTGGTTAATTCAATTTTGGCGTTGCTGATGGCGCTGCCCGTTTCGTCCAGCACGACACCTTGAATATCCCCGGTAGAAGCACTGGCTTGCGCAAGGGATCTGGCACTGACGGAGAGAAACAAAGCGAACAGAATGAAAGAAATGCCTAATTTGAGGCGTAACATCGCACACACTCCTTCATGTGATCTGTAGAGACAGCTATGGTGTGAAGACGCGGGAACACGTCGGCGCAGAAAGACTTCAACCCGCGACGAAGATCAGCAATACACGCATGGCCGCGTTACCAATCAACAAAGACAGGTAACCCAAGCGCTATCTTGCCTGGTCAGAATGTAGGTGTTGGGAGGGAATGTATCAGCAACAACAACCACGCAACGGGGATGCTGCGCGCATGCAGATATGCTCTGCATCATCGAATGTAATTTCCACACGACTCACAACACGCCCAGGAAGCGAGTTGCGTTTTCTGCTGGGATCAATTAGTCGAATTGGAGAAATGGATGACATTCGTCCTCAGATAATCGCTATATTAGGTGCAGTAGATATCTTTGTCAATAGCTTCGCGATGTGCTTAGAGTGTGTTCATAGATAGGTTCTCCCTCAGATCGGGCACTTGCCAATGAGTAGGGTTCGCTGTTGAACTTCAGTCATGAAGGGCCGGCAGAGGCTATTGACAGCTGAGCAATGGGTGCCGATCGCGCCGCTGTTTCCCAGAACTAGACGCAGGCGGGACAACCGAGGCCGTCCTTGGGCGCCAACCTGTTGATTGAGGAATTTGAAGTCAGCAGCAGTGCGGCCAGGGAGGAGAAAAGGAGAGCGATTCAGACAAATTGTCGCCGACATTTAGATGATTCAAAGCGCAACCACCAGCGGATTCGTCTTGGTCGGTTGGCTCTGATGCTTATTTTGCTTAGCCGCGATGTAGTCGAAATCGTAGCGGTCAAAGCACTCTGGAGCTATAAAGATCCACAGCTTTCAATGAGGCGGCCACCACTCATTCAATGAATAGATGTTATTTGCATCCAATTTCAACATGATTCAACAAGCCGTCGAATCTGGTTCGGGACCAGGGGGTCGGAGGTTCAAATCCTCTCTCCCCGACCAATGTTTTCAATCACTTACAAGCTTTGATAGATCCTGAGAGTGGACCCTCTGGTTTTGGCCCAGGCGCTCTAGAGCGGAACCAGGGTTACTGTGCCCTTTCAGTGTCGTGCAGGGTCGCCGCTCCCTGATGGTCGCGTCGACTTATACGCGTCGGCTTCGAGATACATCATCCCTAGTTCCGCTATAGCGCTGGAACGTGCGTTTTTATTGAGTATTCGTTGAGAGTATGGATGCAGTGACAGCTAAGAAATCGTCTACAGTCAGTTGAAATTATGCTCGGGAGTTGTGGAAACGTATGGCTGTTAAAGGTTCTGTTGAGTTTGGCCCTTCCGGGCCCTTCATTACACGAATCTCTCATTCCTACTGGCACTGGTTTCGCCGTGCACTCTGCAAGACGCAGGGCGGCTTTTCTGAGCAATCATCGCCAAGCCATTGCAGAGATGGACTTCTTCACGGTACCAACTCTTGGATGCAGCCTACGCTTCTCTTTGCAGCGATTGGATTTCGACCAGCGGCCTGCACAAATTACCGGGCAGGCCAACACCTGACAGTTTCAAAAACGCTGCCATAGCTTTGCCGCGGAAACTCTGGCCTTGGCCAATATCGCCTCTTCGTCGATGCCGGGAAACTGCCGATCCCGCATTGCGATGCTTCCGCCGATGATGGTCGTCTGAACAGCGCGCCCTGAGACACCGAAGAGAATGTGACTGTCGATGTTGGAGGCGGTGAGCGGCGTCGGCGGATCGTATTCGACTACGATGACGTCGGCCAGCGCACCTGGAGTCAGTTTGCCCACCGGGCTTCCAAAGCAGGAACTTGCGATTTCGGCGTTACGGCCGAAAAGCATTGCGGGAGGCTCGGCCCAGCCTGCACCCGGCTGGCCTGACTGATGCTTGTGCAGCAGATTTGCCACCTTGAGCGACTCGAACATATCCGAGGTATAGCCGTCGGTGCCCAGGCCCACGCGGACGCCGCGGCCCAGCATTTTCAGCACTGGAGCACAACCCACGGCATTCCCCATGTTGGATTCAGGGTTATGGACTACGTTGGTCCCGCTTCCGGCCAGCAGATCGATCTCGTTGTCGTCCACGTGGACGCAGTGCGCGGCGATGGTCTTTGGGCCAAGAATTCCCAGTCCATGGAGCCGCTCCACCACGCGCATGCTGTGTTCGCGCTGGCACTGGGCCACGTCCGATTCCGCTTCCGCGACATGGATATGAAAGCCGGAATCGTTTTCCGTGGCCAACTCCTTGCAGCGGACAAGCGTTTTATCGCTCAAGGTGAAGGAGGCATGCAGACCGAGGAGTCCGCGAATCAGGCTGAGCCCGGGTTGGGAATTGCCGCAGCTCTCAAGGAATGCGCGATTCTCCTCGATGCTTCGCTCTGTCACTTCTGGGCCATCGCGATCCGTGACCTCGTAGCACAGGCAGCTCCGTAGCCCAGTCTGCCACGCGGCCTCCGCGATCCGGCACAAGCTGCCGCCGATGGCGTTGGGACTGGAGTGATGATCGAAGATGGTCGTCGTGCCATTGTGGATGCAGTCGATCATGGCTACCATGGCGCTCAAATATACATCTTCAAGATTGAGAACCTTGTCCAGCCTCCACCACAGACGCTCAAGTATCTCGACAAAGTTCCCCGGCGCATCGTCTTTCAATGCCATGCCACGGGCAAACGTGCTGTAGAGATGCATATGAGTATTGATCAGCCCTGGCATAATAAGCCCGCCGCGTGCATCGAGAAACTGCGCGGAGGGGTAGCTCTGGCGCAATGCCACAGTCTCTCCCACCTCAGCGATGAGACCGTTGCGGATGACGATGCACCCGTTCTCGACCAGCGGCAGTCGATCGTCGCGCGTGATCAGGCGTCCGTTCCCGACGAGCAGGATGGAAGAGTTGTCCACTGGGCTGGATTGTAGTGAGAGGCTGTGCACCTCCGTGTGATGTGAATCACATCGGGAGATTGCAACGCGGACAACAATTGAGCAAGGACAGGCGGGCTGGAATGGCAAATCTGCGCGTAACCATCTGCGGCATCGAATTCGCGAATCCTATTTTGCCTGCAGCCGGGCCCCCGTCGAAAGATGGCGCCATGCTGCAGGCAGCCGCAAAGGGCGGCGCAGGCGGATTGGTAACGAAAACCATCTCAGTGATTCCCGCGGACGTCCCGCGGCCGTGCATGGCAGAGATTCGCGGCGGATTCCTGAATACTGAACTCTGGTCCGAGCTGCCGAAAGAACAGTGGCTGGAAACGGAATACAAGCTGGTCCAATCGACTGGCCTGCCGATGATCGTCGGGCTCGGCTATTCGGCCGATCAAATTCGCGAACTCGCTCCGCTTGTGCGTCCTTACGCGGATGCGCTGGAGCTGTCGACTCATTATGTCGGTAACGACATTTCGCCGATCATAAATGCGCTCAAAGCAGCCAAGGATGCAGTCGATGTGCCGGTATTCATGAAGCTGAGCCCGCACCCCAACATCCAGGAGATTGCCATTGCCCTGGAGCAGGCCGGGGCCGACGCGCTAGTCATGATCAACTCCTTCGGCCCGTGCCTGAGCATCGATCTGGAAACGGGCCTGCCCTTGATGGGCAGCAAGGACGGCTTCGGCTGGTTGTCCGGTGCGGCCATCAAGCCACTGGCGCTGCGCTGCATTTACCAGGCTGCGCGCGTGGTCAACATTCCCATTTTTGGCGTTGGAGGCGTTACCAATGGCCGCGATGCCGCGGAGATGTTCATGGCTGGTGCTTCCGCGGTTCAGGTCTGCACAGAGGCCATCCTGCGCGGGCCCACGATCTACGGAAAGATCGCCAGAGAACTCGACACCTTTCTGGACACCCACGGCTATGCCTCCGTCGAGGAGATTCGAGGCCTGACCATTCGGCGGATGGCGGAACGCGGCGCGCCCAAAGCCGGGAGTTCTCCTACCGTCAACATGGAGCGCTGCTCGCTCTGCGGCCAATGCGAAGTGAGTTGCCCTTACGGTGCAATTTCGAGGGACGATGAGCTGCATATCGATGAAGAAAAATGCTTTGCATGCGGCCTTTGCATAAGCAGATGCAAACGGCAGGCTCTCACACTGGCGCAGTAAAGGATTCTTGCGCCGCAAAGGCAGATATGCCAGGGGTTGAATGCGATGAGTTACATCACCGGGCTTCAATGTGTTCACTGCGGGCGGATTTATACCGCTGATGCCGTGGAATACTTCTGCCCGGATTGCGGATATAACGACGGCATTCTCGATGTGCGTTACGACTACGAAGCAATCCGCCGGAGATTGAATCCTGAGGCGCTTGCCGGAAACGGCAATCATTCCCTCTGGCGCTACCTGCCCTTGCTGCCCGTGGGCGAATCGGCCTCGCTCCCTTCTCTCCAGGTGGGCTGGACGCCGCTCTACGATACTCCCCGGTTAGCGAATGAGTTGCGCATCTCCCGCTGCTGGGTCAAGGACGAGGGCCGCAATCCAACTGCATCGTTCAAGGATCGCGCCAGCGCCATGGGCGTCGTGAAAGCACTGGAGAGGAACGCCGTGAGTATTGCGTGCGCCTCTACCGGCAACGCGGCCTCTTCGCTTGCCGGCTTTGCCGCGGCGGCAGGAATGCCCGCCTCGATTTTTGTCCCAGCGCACGCGCCAAAGGCCAAGGTAGCCCAGTTGCTGGCTTATGGCGCACAAGTCTTCTCCGTCGACGGCACCTACGACGAAGCATGGGAACTGTGCATGCAGGCCTGTGCTGAATTCGGCTGGTACAACCGGAACTGCGCTATCAATCCCTACCTTGTTGAGGGTAAGAAGACTGTCTCACTAGAGCTTGCCGAGCAGTTCATGCACCTCACCCCGGGCAGCTTTCCTGACTGGGTTGTCGTGAGTGCCGGCGACGGCTGCACGATCGGCGGAGTGTGGAAGGGGCTGCGCGAAATGCATACGCTCGGTTTCATTCCCCGTCTGCCGCGCGTCCTTGGCGTTCAGGCCGACGGCTGCAAGCCCTTTCTCATCGCCTGGCAAAATAAGTCGCGCCTCGTTGCCTGCGAAGCGCGCACACTGGCCGATTCCATCGCCGTTGGACATCCACGTAACTTCAGCAAGGGAATGAGCGCGGTTACCGAGTCCGGCGGTGCATTTGTTTCTGTCACCGACGAGGAGATCCTTGGCTCCATTCCCTTGTTGGCTCGGAAGACCGGAGTGTTCGGCGAGCCGGCCGGCGTAGCTGGCGTTGCGGGGGTCAGGCGCGCTGTAGAGTTGGGCGTGATCCACCCTTCGGAGAGCGTTGTGCTCGTCATGACGGGCAACGGACTGAAAGATGTTGAGAGCGCTATGCGCGCGGTGGGACACACAATTCAAGTTCGGCCCGAGATGGAAGATGTTCGTCAGGCCGTGGCCGTCGCGGCCGTGGCCTGATGCAATAGATAAGTTCACATGCGATGAAAGTGAGAAGAGTTCGAGATGACAACAATTCCTTTCGGCCCCACCTACGATGAGATGCTCGATCCGGGCCTTCTCGACGCCGACCTCCGCGCCAAAGCTCTGGCCGCGCTTAGCCAGAATGAGCTGGACCCCATCAACCTGTTCAACATCACCTGGAAGGACGGAGCCAACCGGGTGCGCAAGGTTATCCTGCCCGGCGCGCTCACCGGGATCGATGCCAACATCGTCGTTATGCTGGGCTGTGGATTTCCCTCCGGATCGCATAAGGTTGGCCCGGCTTACAGCACGTTAATCGAGGGCCTAGTTGACGGAGAGATTGTTCCCGGCAAGCACACCATCCTTGGTCCCTCCACCGGGAACTTCGGCATCGGAACGGCCTACGTCTCAAAGTTGCTTGGATTCCGCGCCATTGTCATCATGCCGGACAGCATGAGCAAGGAACGCTACGAGCGCATCAAGCGGTATGGCGGCGAACTGGAACTTACGCCCGGCTCCGAATCCGATGTGATTCTGACGTTGGAAAAGACCAGGGAGCTGATGAAGAATCCCAACAACAAAGCCTTGGCGCAATTCGAACTGTTTCCCAACTATCGCTTCCACCGTCATGTCACAGGGAACAGCGCCATCGAAGCTGTCAAGGGTGTAGGCAACGGACGCATCGCGGGTTTTACCTCCGCTCCGGGGTCGGCGGGAACCCTTGCTGCCGGCGACCAGATCAAGGCGGCCTTCCCCGATGCAAAAATTGCCGCGCTTGAACCCTATGAGTGTTCTACCCTCGCCAATGGCGGCCGCGGACAGCATCGCATCGAAGGAATCGGCGACAAGATGTGCACGCTGATTCACAATGTCCTCCAGACCGATTTCGTCATTCTGATCAAAGATGAAGAGACGGTGCAGGGCGTGAAGATCTTTCACGACGGCGTGGATTCGCTGGTAAGACTGGGCGTTGACCGCGAGTTTGCTTTAAGCCTTCGCGACGCCTTTGGCCCTTCCGGCATCTGCAATGTTCTGGGCGCCATAAAACTGGCGAAGTTTCTGCGGCTCGGCCCCGGCGACAATGTCGTCACCGTGGCAACCGACGGCTTCGACCGGTACGACTCTGTCCTCGAAGAAATGAATAGCCGCTATCTGGAGCTGGCCCCCCAGGTCTTGGACCGCTGGACGCAGGACATTTTTCTAAGCGCCTCGGATGAGCATGTCTTTGACTTCCGCAAACCTTCTGTGAAGGAGCGGCTCTTTACGCAAAAGGAGAGGGACTGGCTCAAGTTCGGTTATTCGAAAACATTCCTTGACTCCATGCGCAGTCAGAAGTTCTGGGACGCGCAGCATGCCAAAGTGGGCGAGTACAACGAGAAGATTCTCGCCGCTCGGCAATCCGAGGCTCGATTGGAAGGAGCAACAGCATGTTCCAGTTCACTCTGAACCACGATGCCGTTTCGGTTGCAGAGAATACGAACCTGCTGGAGTATCTGCGTGAAGAGGCGCGTTTGACTTCGGTCAAGGATGGCTGCGCCGAAGGCGTGTGCGGCTCGTGTTCGGTGCTGGTGAACGGGAAGGCGTTGCGGGCCTGCACTTTGACGACGGCAAAAGTACATGGGAAGGCAGTAACAACCATAGAAGGCCTCTCTGCTTGGGAACGTGAAGTGTATTCCTGGGCTTTCGGGGAGGTGGGGGCGGTGCAGTGCGGCTTTTGCATGCCAGGCGTAGTGATGAGCGCAAAATCGCTGCTCGATCGCTCGCCTGATCCAACACCAGCAGAGGTAAAGAGCGCCATTCGGTCCAACCTGTGCCGGTGCACTGGCTACCTGAAGATTGAGCGAGCAATTCACCTGGCCGCGACGGCGCTGCGCGATGGAGAAACTCTCTCGGCAATCAGCAACGACGGAAAAGTCGGCGAGCGGACGGTTCCGCTTGACTCCACCGAGAAGCTTTTCGGTACCGGCGAGTTTGTTGACGACATGCGAGTCGCGGGCATGTTGCATGGCGCCGTGCTGCGGTCGAAATACCCCCGCGCAGTCGTAAACAGAATTGACATCTCCGCTGCGCAAGCGTTTCCCGGCGTACAGCTGGTGCTCACTGCAAAGGATGTGCCTGGCGAGCGCATGCTCGGCCACATCGTACACGATTGGCCGGTCATGATTGCCGAAGGCGAGGAGACTCGCTACGTTGGAGATGCACTGGCCATACTCGCGGCCACCACGAAACAGGCGGCTCGACAGGCCCTGGAGTTGATCCACGTCGAGTACCGGGAATTGCGGCCTTTGCTTTCACCGGAAGCAGCGATGGCGGACGATGCGCCGCTCATTCATTCCAGAGGGAATCTGCTTTCGCAATCTTCGGTCAAGCGCGGCAACGTAGATCAGGCAATCGCCTCTGCGCACTACGTCGTGACCCAGCGATACTCGACGCCGCGCCAGGAACATGCTTTTTTGGAACCGGAAAGCGCTCTGGCCGTTCCTTCGCACGACGGATCGCTCACTGTCTATACCGCCAGCCAAGGAATTTACGACGATCATCGCGGCATTGTCGAGATGCTTGGCGTGCCGGATGAAAAGGTGCGCGTGATCAGCAAATTGGTGGGTGGAGGATTCGGCGGTAAAGAGGACCTGTCCGTCCAGCATCACGCCGCACTGCTGGCCTGGCATAGCGGCCGACCCGTGAAGCTCACCTTCAGCCGCAAGGAGAGCTTTCTTGTCCACCCCAAGCGCCATCCCATGGAGATGGAATTTACAACGGCCTGCGATGAGAACGGGAAGATCACAGCTGTGAAGGCTCGCATCGTCGCCGATACCGGAGCGTACGCCTCCCTCGGTGGCCCCGTGCTGCAGAGGGCCTGCACGCATGCCGCCGGCCCTTACCAGATTGACAACGTCGACATTGAAGGCCGCGCCTATTACACCAACAACATTCCTTCCGGCGCTTTCCGAGGCTTTGGTGTTACGCAGACTTGCTTCGCGATGGAGAGCAACCTGAACCTGCTGGCGGCACAAGTTGGAATCTCTCCGTGGGAGATGCGATTCCGCAATGCCATCGAACCCGGCGGCGTCCTTTCCAATGGCCAGATTGCCGATGAATCGACAGGATTAAAGGAGACTCTGCTCGCCGTGAAGGACGTAATCGACGCGCATCCCAACGCGGGCATTGCTTGCGCATTCAAGAACACAGGAAAGGGCGTCGGAGTCCCGGATGTGGGACGTGTGAAGCTGAAGGTGCAGAACGGCCAGGTTGTAGTCTGCACCAGCGCGGCCTGCATGGGGCAGGGCTTGGGCACCGTGTTGCTGCAGATTGTTGCAGAAGCCAGCGGGCTCCCGAAGTCGGCGCTCAAGTTGCATGCTCCGGACACGATGGTGACGCCCAATAGCGGCACCAGCACAGCTTCGCGACAAACGCACGTGACAGGCGAAGCCGCGCGCCGGGCCGGTGAAGCGCTGGGGAATGAATTGAGTAAACATTCACTCACGGAACTTGAAGGCAGCGAGTACTATCGCGAGTACGATTGCGTAACCGATCCCATGACTTCGGATAAGCCGAACCGCATGAGTCACGTTGCATATGGGTTTGCAACACAAGTGGTCGTTCTGGACGGCGATGATCGAGTGTGCAAAGTAGTCGCAGCTCATGACGTAGGCAAAGCCATCAATCCCAATGGAATCGAAGGCCAGATTCAAGGCGGCGTGGTGATGGGATTGGGATTCGCGCTCACTGAGAAGTTTACGGTCCACAATGGCGCGCCTGCAGTCACCTTGGGAACGCTTGGCCTGTTGCGGTCCACGCAGGTTCCCGAGATCGATTGCCGCATCATTGAAAAGAAATCCGCCGTCCCGGCCTATGGAGCCAAAGGGGTCGGGGAGATTGTGATGATTGCCACTGCTCCCGCGGTAGCATGCGCATACTTCCTGCGAGACGGTCAATTTCGCGACACTCTTCCACTCAAGGGAACCCCTTACAGTCGCTGAGCCTGTTGGGCGTAGATGGGCAAAGTAGTAAAGGAGTATCGGAACCATGTTGACCGAAGAACGGAGCCAGTTGGTTATTGCCCTGTGCCAGGCACTGATTCAAAAGCAAAGCTATTCGGGGCATGAAGACGGCGTCGCGGAGCGCATGAAGCAGGCCTTTGAGCAGTTGGGATTCGACGAGGTTCTGGTTGACGCCTACGGAAGCATTCTGGGTCACCTAAAAGGCAATCGACCCGGCAAAGTTCTTCTTCTCGATGGACACATTGACACAGTTCCTGTTCCGGATGAATCCGTGTGGATGCACAATCCATATGGCGGCGAAATCGCAGACGGAAGGATCTACGGCCGGGGAGCTTCTGACATGAAGGGCGCAGTGAGCGCCATGATGGCAGCCGGTGCGTTCTTTGCCACCGACACAGGACGAGACTTTGCCGGAGAAATATATGTGTCGGGCGTCGTTTATGAGGAGTGCTTTGAGGGAATTGCCGCGAGAACGATCAGCGAGCGGATCAAGCCAGATTACGTTGTCATTGGCGAATCCTCCGAATTGAATTTGAAGCGCGGGCAGCGCGGCCGCGCGGAAATTGTAGTCGAGACCTTTGGCAAGCCCGCGCACTCAGCCAATCCTCGCGCGGGCATCAACGCCGTCTACAAGATGGCCGCGTTAGTTGCCGAGATCGCGAAGTTGCCCGCTCCCAAGCATCCAATTCTCGGCGAGGGCATTCTGGAACTTACCGACATCAAGTCGTCTCCTTATCCGGGCGCGTCCGTTGTGCCGGACTATTGTCGCGCCACCTATGACCGCCGCTTGCTGGTCGGTGAAACCAAAGCTTCGGTTCTTAAACCGCTTCATGCCCTGATCGCCGACATGCAGCACAACGACAGCGAGTTCAAAGCCGCTGCGCATTTCGCAAGCGGCGCAGAGCATTGCTACACCGGCGAAGAGATTGGTGGTGAACGATTCTTTCCGGGCTGGGTCTTCAACAGCGACGATGAGTTTGTGCAAGCTGCCCTGGCTGGGCTGCGGGGCGCCGGATTGAAGCCCGAGATCACGCAATACTCGTTCTGTACCAACGCCAGTCACTATGCGGGCGAAGCCGGAATCCAATCCATCGGATTTGGACCGTCCAGAGAGAACCTCGCCCACACCATCGACGAGTACATCGAAATCGACCAGCTGTTGAAGGCCGTTGATGGCTACATCGGAATCCTGGGCGCTGTCCTTCAGAGGGGTTAACGCAATGCGGACTCTCATCGAAAATGGCTGGATCGTCGACGGCTCCGGGCTCCCGCGCTACCAGGCCAGCCTCGTTATCGAAAACGATCTCATCGCCGAAGTGGGCGTGGTGCATAACGCCACAGGATTCGATCAGGTCATCGATGCCGAGGGCTTGATCGTTGCTCCCGGCTTCATTGACACACACAGCCACTCGGATCTTGAAGTCATGCTGAACCCCTATGTGGAAGCCAAGATTCGACAGGGCGTTACGACGGAATTGCTCGGCCAGGATGGCATCTCCATGGCGCCTTTGCCCAAACGCTACATCTCTCCATGGCGGAAGAATCTTGCCGGGCTCGATGGCGACAGCGACGAACTGGGTTGGGACTACGAGACGACCGATGCCTATCTGCAGGCGCTCGAGCAAAAAGGCGTTGGCCTGAACGAGAGCTATCTTGTTCCTCATGGGAACATCCGCATGGAAGCAATGGGCCTGGACAATCGTGCGCCGACGGCGAACGAACTCGAACGCATGCGGGAGATCACGCGGCGAGAGATGGAAACCGGCGCATTCGGACTCTCCACCGGCCTTATTTATATGCCCTGCGCCTATGCCGAAACTTCGGAGCTGATCGAACTATGCAAGGTGGTTGCTGAGTTCGACGGCGTCTTCGTTGTTCATCAGCGCAGCGAAGCGGATACTATTCTCTCCTCCATGGAAGAGGTGATCGACATCGGGAGAAAGTCCGGAGTAAAGATCCATTTCTCTCACTTCAAGCTGTGCGGCCGCAAGAATTGGCGCCTCATTGAAGAAGTTCTAGCTCTGCTCGACAGGGCCGTCGCGGAAGGCATACGCACCTCATTCGACCAGTATCCATACGTCGCCGGCAGCACCATGCTCGGCGTGATTCTGCCTCCGTGGGCGCACGATGGCGGCACGGACCGGCTCCTGGAACGGTTGCAAAGCCCTGAGTTGAGAAAGCGCATGATCCACGACATCGAACAGGGCATACCTGGATGGGACAACTTTGTAGACTTCGCCGGAGTCGACCAGATCTTTGTCACCAGCGTGAAAAGTGAATCCAGCCAGGATCTGGTCGGCAAAAGCCTCCAGGAGATCGGCGAGCTGCGCGGCAGCAGCCCTCTGGACGCCGCATTGGACTTGCTTCTTGCGGAAGAGAATGCCGTGGGCATGGTCGATTTCTATGGCCTGGAAGAACATGTTATTCGCTTCCTCACTCGGCCTGAACAGAATGTTTGCACAGATGGTCTTCTCGGCGGCAGACCTCATCCGCGCGTCTTTGGCTCGTTTCCACGCGTGCTTGGAAAATACGTTCGCCAGGAAAGGGCCCTCACGCTCGAGGATGCAATTCGAAAGATGACCTCCAAGCCCGCTGACGTCTTCGGCTTCGAGCGCCGCGGCTTCTTAAAGAAGGGGAATTTCGCTGACATCGTTGTCCTCGATCCCGAAACGATTATCGACAAGGGGACATTTGTCGATCCAATCCAGTTCCCTCAAGGCATCGAATATGTCATCGTCAACGGATGCGCCGTGCTGAGTGAAGGCCGATATGGCCGTGAGCTTGCCGGAAGGGTTTTACGCAAATCATCGCTTCAACGATCCAATAACGTGCAGCCGGCCTACTCAGAAAGTCCAGCCTAAATCATAAAGATAGGCATGTTTTTCACGCCAGAGTGAACTTCGGAGACTGCTTCCGCCGCCCCAAAGAAAACCCCATGTGCAGTTCCTCTGGGTCCCAGCCATGGCGTTCTCTCCGGGCCCGCGCCGAAACTGGACCTGTAACCAATCCACTTGCCGTCTATCGAAATGACGGGTTCGATGAGTTCTTGGAATTGTGACACCCACTCTCTTTTGGACTGCAGCAGGTATTGATGATGTACGCCGGGACGTGTGCCTCTCAAGAACTGCATCCTGGTAGAAAATGGTTCTGCAGTACACTTT
>Ga0181516_10001730_pt1 | contig 16359 bp, 13 predicted proteins | sample PEATcosm2014_Bin_25_FD_121104 | JGI IMG/M metagenome (GOLD analysis project Ga0181516, IMG submission 121104) | Peatland microbial communities from MTU Mesocosm Facility, Houghton, MI, USA - PEATcosm2014_Bin01_10_metaG | ecosystem: Environmental > Terrestrial > Soil > Wetlands > Peat | place... | reverse complement strand
GGAATCGCCAGCAGCAGCCACATCCCCAGCAGGAACTGCAATCCCGTGCACGCCGCAAACACCAGCGCCGCGCGCTGCACCATCCAGCGTCCATACGCGGCGTCCACTTTCATCTTCCGCATCCCAAGGTGCGCCAGAATCGCCGAGAACAACGCAATCGCGCCGTTCACAATATGCAGGTAGCGCGGAATCACCGAGTGGTCGCCAAGGTTCAGGTTCCAGCCATTCGGATGCGCGCGATACATCGCCAGCCAGCGGTCGGGCCTCAGCATCAGTGTCATGTTGTTGACGAAGATGAACCCAATCGTCAGCAGCACGCACACCGAAATTGCCAGCACACAACCCGCAATGCCCTTGCCCTGCTCCGCCTTGTAGGAGAAGTAGTAGAAGCCGTAATAAGCCACCATCACCAGCGGGACCACCGCCAGCCACAGCGCGCCAATCAGGATCGAACTCGTATACAGGAAATTACCGAACAGCACCTGCACAAACAGCAAGGCCGCCACGCCCAGTGTCACCGTGAATGCCAGCAGCGTAGGCAGCATCTGCGACAACTCATTCGCCAGCCGCCGCGAATACGGATGGTCCGAGTGACGTCCGCGCAGGTAATTCCAAAGCGTCCATATCCCGCCACCCAGCGCGGAATTCATCGCCACCACGTGCAACGTAAACACCACCAGCAGCAGCGCCGTAAACAGCCATACCGGTCCCGGCAACGGCAGCGGATCTACATGAGGAATCGGAATAGTCTGCATTAGCGTGCCTCCTGACGTAGATCGTTATGTGGCAACAGCCGTGAATGATTCGTCCCCGTAGGCATCTCCGCCGGAGCCGGCTTATGAGCCAGTGGCAGGTTCGCCTCGCGCGAAATGTAGAACGCCAGCGCCTGTGCCTGATCTTCAGGAGCGTTGAACTCCGGCATATTGCTGCTCATCGCCCCCAGTGCAGGAAACACCTCCTGCACCTGGCTCGCAGTAGCCTTCTCAAACGTTCCCCGCAGCGGACGGAAGTTTCCATTCACCGTGTGGCAGTGTCCGCAGCGTGCGTCGAACACTTTCTTGCCAACCTCCAGCCGGTTCGCGTCCGTAATGTTCAACTGCCATGCCGGATTCAGCGAAGCCAGGTAACGCCCCAGGGCCTTGCGGTCCTGCTCATCGCCCGCATAAGGAGGCATCGTCCCCCGCAACATATGAATGTGCTGCAAAATGTCAGCGGCAAACGCCGCATCCCAGCCATCCACCCGCCGATTCATGCCGCGATACCCACTGGCCGCATGGCAGCTTCCGCACTGCAACTCAAATAGATTTTTTCCGTACTCCGCGCTCGCCGCATCGTCCGTCAGCAGGAAGTTCGCCGTGCTCCGTACGCCCTTTGCCTGCAAGCCCTCCACATCTGCTGCACGCAGATCGTTGGCATAAATCACTTTGTTGATCACCCAGGGCTTGCGTAGGAATTCCCGCAGATACTCGCCCGCCCCAATCATTCCCAGCCCGCACACCATCAGCAGCGCCACCACCGGAGGCCGCATCCACCGCGGTTTCCATAGGCCGCACACCACGGCAATCGCCAGCGCCAATCCGGTAAACGCCATGCCGCCGCGAACCGCATGGCGAACTCCCGTCAGCACTCCGTTCATATACAACTGCGAGAACAGTGGAATCGACGAGAAGTACCACCACAGCGAAATCGGCAGCACCAGTCCGCCGCCAATCATCCACGTTGCCGCCCGGCGGGAAACCTTTTCCCGCGCATCATCCTTAGGCAGCGTGATGTAGCCGAAGATGCCCGCCAGAATCGCACTCACCGCCGTGCGCGCCACCAGCGAAGGCCAGAACGTGGGATTGAATATCCCATCCCAGAAGTTCTGCGTTGTAATCCACCGCCCCGGCGTAAGCATGAAGGTGAGAATTCCGTTGATGACGAACAAGCTCATCCACGCGGCGACAAAATAAATCCAGCCAATGATCATGTGATCGCGTGCCGGCAAACTGTCCCAGGTCTTGGCGTAGATGATGGCCGCCGCAATCTCTACAAAGAAGAACACCCACTCAATCGCCCACGCCCACACAAACGCGTGAATCAGCGATGAGGTCGCCTCCGGACTCACCAGCCCGATCGTGAACCAGATGCCCACGCCGCTGATCGCTCCAAACACCAGCGTCAGCAGAGCAAAAAATTTCGAGTGCCGCTTGCAATACTCCAGCAGCGACGCGTCCTTCTCCCGTCTGGCCATCTGCTCCGTGGTCACCAGGAAGAAGCCGCCTCCCACCGCAAAGTGAGAGACAAATACGTGCAGCACGGCCACCAGCGCAATCAACATGCCGCCCGGGACCGGAAGTAGCCAGTGTGGATAGTTCAAGAGTTAGTCTCCAGCGATGGCGAATGATTGAAATGATTGAAAACGTATCTTCCACCCCGGGCGAGGTGGATTGCAACCCGGAAACACTGTCGCGAACGCAGCAAACGGCTCTTCCCAGCTTCACCAGCCAGGAAGAACCGTAATTTGGGTCCGTGATCTCAGCGCGAACAGCGGCCCGCGCGGGTGCGCGATTGTCAGTCAGCCAGTCGTCCGCTTGCTGAATTTACTTCTGGAAAAAGGCCGCGTTCTTTTCCGCAAACTCCGCCTTGTCGGCCGGCAGTTCTTCCGCGGCATAGATCGAGTTCGTCGGGCACTCCGAAATGCAGGCACCGCAGTCCATGCACTCTTCAGGATTGATGTAGAGCTGGGTCACAGTCTCATACGCCGGCTCGTCTTTCGTCGGGCGAATCGCCTCGGAAGGGCAGGAATCAAGGCAGAGCATGTCTTTCTGACAGGTATCGGTAATTACGTGGGCCATTAAGGTCTCCTAAGCGCCGTGCCGGGTCCGTCTAACTTGGGGGTTTCCCCGCGCGCACATCGATCATAATGGCTTCCTATAGTCTGGGTTCTGTGATTTCAATCACTTTTCTATCGATTCCTTTTTTCGGATTCGCAGCAAACTCCGCATCGGCCATTTTCCGAACCTCTTCCGGAAGCATCCCCTGCTCTCGCAAAGCCCGCAGGCTCAGTGCGTCGTGCCGTTTTGCCAGCCGCACCCCGCCTGAATCCCGCAGCAACTCGCAATGGTAGTACTCCGGAGTCTCTAGCCCCAGCGCTCGCTGCAAAAGCATCTGCCTCGCCGTCGAGCGCAGCAGGTCCTCGCCTCGCACCACTTCGCTCACCTGCATTGCCGCATCGTCCACCACCACCGCAAGCTGATAGGCCGGAACATCATCCCGCCGCCACACCACGAAGTCTCCAAAGTCCCGCCCCGCCTCGAACTGCTGCGCCCCCATGCGCCCATCCACAAACTCGATAAGCTCGCCATCCGGCACCCGAAACCGCCAATTCACTCCCCCGGGAGCCTCAGCTGCCAGCCGCTTTCCCCGGCACGTTCCCGGATAAACCGGCTCATCATTGTCATCATGCGGAGCGCTAGCCGCTTCCGCCAACTCCCGCCGCGAACACGAGCACGGATAAATCCATCCTCCGCTCAGCAGCCGCCTCCACGCATCCAGGTAGAATTCGCGACGTTCACTCTGCGCATACGGAACAAACCTTCCGCCCACATCCGGACCTTCCTGCCACTCGATGCCAAACCAGCGCAGGTCCTCATACATCGCCGCCACAAACTCCGCGCGACACCGCGCCTCGTCCAGATCTTCGTTGCGGAAAATCACTACCCCACGCTTTTCCCGCACCCGCTCAAACGCCCGCCAGAATGTCCGGGCGTGCCCCAGATGCATGTACCCCGTCGGAGACGGTGCAATGCGTCCGCGATATGGCCTATCGCTCATGCTGCTCATTCTATCGTCAGCATAAGAACCCTGGCCTGATTCGCCCTGTGACCTTAATTGGCATCCAATGTGCTGGGGGGCATCACAGCTCACAACCTTTAGGAGAGGCCACCGTGCAGCCGTTAGCGAAGGAGCATATACGAGTGCTCTTTGTTGATGACGAGCCTGCCATCCTGCTCACCACCACTGCCATACTGCGCAGGGACGGCTACCAGGTGACAGCCGTTAGCACCGTCAGTCAAGCCTTGTCTGAGATCGCATCTTCCAACTTCAATCTTCTGATCTCCGACCTGAACATCGGGCACCCCTCCGACGGATTCACGGTTGTCAGCGCAATGCGTCGCACCCAGCCAGATTGCGTGACTCTTATAGTCACAGGCTTTCCCGGGTTTGAAACAGCTTTGCGGGCGCTCCAGACTCAGGTGGATGACTACCTTATCAAGCCCGTTCCTGGCCCAACCCTGCTTGCTGTGATCGAGCAGAAACTTCTCTTACGCGAACCACGCCGCGAAGCCAACACAAAGCGCGTCTCCGTAATCATCGAAGAAAATATGTTCGAGATTATTCAACTGGCCTTGAAAGGAATGCTCTCCGACCCCGGGCTGGGCGCGCTTCCCATTCAGGACGAACAACGAATCGAAGACATGCCTCATATTCTCGCCGAACTGGTAGCCATGCTCGAATCCGGCTCAGCTGAGATGCTGAACAGCACCCTTCGTGGCGCCGAGCAGCGCGGCCGCAAGCGATACCAACTCGGCTATACCGTGCCGATGCTTGCAACTCATGTCAGGATTCTGGAGAGAGCCATCTACGATGTGATTCACAAGAATCTGCCATGCGTGAACCTGAGTTTCTTTATGTATGAACTGAAGCAACTCAACGAAAGCCTTGCCGTTCAGCTTGAGTACACCCTCAGGGCCTACATGGAGGTCGCCACTGCAGCGACATCAACGAAACATGGCTCCGGTCTCGAAAACTAGACGGTCTGTAGCGCATAAGTGGAAATGTCATTTTTCTGCTTCGGAACACCGCTTCGAATGAGTCCCCGTCTCCTTGAAGTATCATTCTGAGCGCCGCGACGGGACGCCTCTACGCAGCGGCCCTCCAATCGTCAATGCCCCAATCCGTCAATCGTCAATCAACTATCTCCTTCGCTTCCCGCACCGCTCCCATAATCTCCGCGAATGAGTTGATCGCGAACAACCGCTTGTGAACTTCATCCACCTTCACCGTAGTGTTCAGCACTTCTTCCACCGTGAAGTCACGAATCTCGCAGCCACCCGAAAGCACGTTCGTACACTCCGCCTGCGAACTGGCCACGCCGGAACCATAAACCTTCACCGCGCCTTCCTGCCGGATCAGTCCGAACTCAAACGTGTACCAGTACAGCCGTCCCATGCGCTCCAGCTTCTCTTCGCTTTCCATGGAGTAGCACACCCGTCCATACTCGGCCACCGCGTCCGCAAAGTGCCGGTCGGCAAACATCGGCAAGTGCCCCAGCGCATCATGCAGAATGTCCGGCTCAGGAATGTAGTCCATCGACTCACGGCTGCGCAGCCAAGTCGTCGTCGGAAACTGCCGCGCCGCCAGCATCTCGAAAAACGCGCGCGAAGGCATGAAGCCCGAAACCGGCTGCACCCGCCATCCCGTGCGCTGGGCCAGCAGCTCGCTCACCCGCCCCAGGTGAGGTAGCTGCTTCTGCTCCAACCCCAGCGCCTCCCAGCCTTCCAGGTATTCGCGGCAGGCGCAGTCTTTCAGTTGCGACATGCGCCGCGCCACCAGCTCGCTCCAGAGCGCATGCTGGTCCGGAGTGTACTTTGCATAATCCTGCGTGATCAGAAATGGCTTCGCCGCAACCAGTCCAGAAAGCTCGACGCTCTGCATCTCTTTTTTCGCCTCGCTCGCCCGCAAGCTTTCGGGCGTCACAGGTGAGATGCATGAAGCCGCGCACAAGACTCTCCGCCCCGCACGTGCGATTCCCGTCCAAACTTGTTACGCTGTTCTCCGGAGACCGCTGCCATGTCCAACTTCAACACCGACCAGCCCGAAATCCGGGTGAAAGATTCCGAAGACTATCGCGAAGGCTATGCCAACAGCGTGCAGATCCGTATGAGCGTGTGGGATTTCTATCTCGCCTTCGGCAAAGCTCTGCCCGGCGATGGCCCCGGCATCGACCTCGTCAATTTTCAGGGAATCTACCTCAGCCCGCAGCAGGCCAAGGCCTTGTCGCTCATGCTGAATCAGAACGTGCAAAATTACGAGCAGACCTTCGGCGAAATCAAGCTCGATCCGCAATTCGTACCCAGCGGACCGATTCACTAACTCATGTTGCGTAAGCCGGAGCCCAGCACGCCATCGAAGTCCAGGCACAGGACGCATCACGCACCAGCCCCGGCCTCAACCATCGACGCCCTGCTCGTCTTCGCCGTCATCTTTGCCGCGCTCTGGCTCTCGCATCTGCCCCTGCTCCGTCTTCCCTACTTCTGGGATGAGGCCGGATACTTCATCCCCGCCGCCCGCGACATTCTCCTCACCGGCGATCTCATTCCCCACACCACGCTCTCCAATGCTCACCCTCCGCTGGTCATGCTCTACCTCGCCCTCTGCTGGAAGCTGACCACCTACTCGGTGCTGGTCACACGCACCGCGATGCTCCTGGTAGCCGCCTCAGGATTCACCGCCCTCTGGCTGCTCGCCCGCCGCGTCAGCAGCCCAGCCGTGGCCACCGCGACCGTCCTGCTCACCGCCGTTTCCCCCACCGTCTTTTCGCAGTCCACAATGGCGCAACTGGATATCGCCGCCTTCGCTCTCCTATTGTGGACTCTGTACTCGCACATCGCAGGCCGCCGATGGCAGGCCATCCTGTTCGCCGCCCTCGCCGCCGTCGCCAAGGAAACCACGGTAGCCGTAACCATCACCTTGATGGGCACCGATCTTCTAGGCCTGATCGCCTACCGCTGGCGTCCCGCTCTGGCCGCCAAGTGGTGCCTGCCGCGCAGGACCTTCTTGCAATCCGCCGCATACCTGCTCGCTCTCGTGCCGCTCGTTGCCTGGTACGCCTATCACTTCCACCGCACCGGACACGTCTTCGGCAATCCCGATTACCTGCGCTACAACGTCGGAGCCACCCTGACGCCTCTCCGCATTCTGCTCGCCGGCCTCATGCGCCTCTGGCACGCCGCCGGATACATGAACCTCTTCGTCCTCACCGCCTCCGCCCTGCTCCTGCTGTGGAGCGCCCTCCCGGAAAAAACGTCGGGTGCCCCACCTTCGCCGCAGCTTCACGCGGCTAAGGTGGGAATCAGCGAACCTCACCAATCCATGCCCCGCTCTTCAACGCCTGTGCCCGAGGCGCTCGTGCCCGCCGCACCCCCCATCGCCGCCAACGTGCAACTACTCCTCGCGCTCGTCGTGCTCGCGCAGGTCGCCGAGTTCTCCGTAGTCGGCGGAGCCCTGCTCGCCCGCTACATGATTGCCGCAGTGCCGCTCGTAATTCTGCTTTCGGTAAACATAGTGCGGATGTACGCCCCGCGCTGGCAGTGGTGGATCGCCGGATGCGCGGCGGCATTTCTCGCAGCGCTCTTCTTCAATCCGCCGTGGTTCATCTCTCCCGAAGACAACCTGACCTGGACCGACTACGTGCGAATGCATCAGCAAGCGGCGCGCTACGTCGAGCAGCACTACGCGCAGGATCGCATTCTCACCGCGTGGACTGCATCGGACGAATTGAATCGTCCCTTCCTCGCCTACGTGGAAAAGCCTTTGAGCATCGTGCGCATCGAGAACTTTACCGCCGAAGAAATCCTGCGCGCCGCCTCACAAACGGAAAACTTCGACGTGGTGGTCGCCTTCTCCACCAAGTACGAACCGCCGCGCGGACTCTTCCAACGCATCCCCGGATGGACCCGAATACAGACCCGCTATTTCGACTACCACCAGGACCTGCCCGCCCGAGCCATCTCAAAACTCCTCCACGGACGCATCGTGTGGCAGGCAAATTCACCCGGCGAGTGGATCGCCATCATCGAGATCGACAAAATTCGCAATGCCCGGTCCAGCGACCCCGGACGATTAACGGCAAACGATTAACTGATCGGTCCTCACCCTTGCCCCGGAAATTACCACTCTGCTAATCGTCCGCGCCGAGTTCCCGACAGTTGCCTAACTAATAACATCGACTATTCCAACGATATACTCATTCGTCAATAAAAACGGCCATTTTGCACCACTCTTAGTGCAAAATTGGCGTTCTCGCACGTTACCGAACAAGCTTTTTCGCACGTAAGAAAACCGACTCAAACATCGTGGCCGTGAGCTTTCCAGTTGCAGTGTTCTGGTTGGAAGGATGGTAGGAAGCAAGCAGCGTGATGCCGTTCGGCATGGCGTATTCAGCGGCGTGGCCGAAGGTGTAATCCGATTTGCGAAGAATCGTCCCGTGTCTTCGCAGCCCTTCCAGGTAAGCGTCAAACGCAATTTTTCCGAGCGCCACAACCATCTGCAGATTTCCCAGCGCCGCCAGTTCGCGATCTGTATACACCGCGCAATTCGCGAGTTCCGAAGGCAGTGGTTTGTTGTCCGGCGGTGCGCAGCGAACCGCAGCAGTAATCCAAATATCGTGAAGCTTCATGCCGTCATCAAGCCCGCTGGCTACGGCCTGCGAAGCAAGGCCCAAGCGGTGCAGGATGGGATACATGAAGTTGCCCGAAGCATCTCCCGTGAATGGACGCCCCGTGCGATTGGAGCCATGTGCTCCCGGCGCGAGGCCAAAAACCAGGATGCGCGCCGAGGGATCTCCGAATCCTGGAACCGGGCGCGCCCAGTAATCGCACGCAAGATATGCGCGGCGCTTTTCGCGTCCAATGCGTTCGCGATATTCCACGAGACGTGGACACAAACGACACGCCGTGACTTCTTGGGCAAGCACCGTGAGTGCGGAGGGCATGGAGGAAGTGTAGTTCCACCGCTTGAGGTTTCAAAATTTTGCGAAATCAAACTTAACATTCGACGAGCTCTGCTTCAGGGCAAACAAACGCAGACCCACCGGAATTCGAGAGCGGCTGCGGGATTCAAGCCCAACATCTGCGCGACCACGGCCATCCCATAGTTACGCCATGAGTCTTTCAGAATCGGCCGCACCGTGCGGCCACAACCCAAACCTGTAACAGGGAGAGATCAAACACTATGCGGAAACTTCTATTGGTCGCCACACTTTCACTCGGAACTTTGGCCCTCGCCCAGACATCGGGCAGCGGCGCAGGTACCGGGACAGCCGGAAGCACAGGCACGGGTTCCAGCGCCAGCGGAACCCAGAGCACGCAGGGAACGCAGAGCCAGCCGGGTAGCATGGGAACCGGCACGGATTCGACCGGCGCGTACGGCACCAGCGGCAGCACGACCGGGCAGGGTACCAGCGGATCCACCAGCACCGGAACTACCAGCAGCAGCCCCACGATGAATGGAGATTCTTCGGGAACCTCCGGAAGCCCATCGACCGGTTCGCCTTCCATGGGCTCACCTTCTGCGGGGTCGCCATCCTCGGGTTCGCCTTCCAGCGGCAGTCCGTCCAGCACCACCCCGAAATAGCAGAGTCCTCCGTTGGGAGGCATAGCTAGTGAAGTGGAGCGGCCCATGCCTGGCATGGGCCGCTCTTTTGTGGCAGTCAATTGTGCAGCTTGGCTTTCCCGGGTGGCAGCTTTCCGCAACACCGTTCGACGGACCGGAACGGGCAGCTTGGTCGAAATTTCCGCGCGCATATTGGCCCGCAGTTTGACCCGCGCTTGCTCTGTCTCATACACTGAATTGTTCGCAGTGAACGTTTACGCTCTACTGCATTGTGCTCAGGAAATAAAGCGAGGCTTCCGGCTTCGCAAACTTCAGAAGACTTAAGGCTATCCCTTTGACATCCACCGATTTGACACCTGCAGATGCAACCGCCGAAGTGACCAAGAACCCCTGTGAGCGCGAAGTTTCCGTCGAGATTCCCGCGGAAACCGTAGCGCGCGAGTGGCAGAGCGCGCTGTCGCGCTTCCAGAAACACGCCCGCATTCCCGGATTCCGCAAAGGGAAGGTGCCGCCGACCATTGTCCGCAGCAAGTTTGAGCAGGAGATCAAGTCAGAGATCGTAGAGCGCCTGGTTCCCACGGCATTCCGCGAAGAAACGAAAAAGCAGAATCTGATTCCAGTGGGTCAGCCGCAGGTCGTGGAACTCGAGTTGGAAGAAGACAAGCCTCTCAAGTTCAAGGCGATTTTCGAGGTGCTGCCACCGTTTGAGGTGGAAGGCTACAAGGACATCAAGGCCGCGCGCGAGCCAGTTGTAGTGGACGACGCCGAAGTACAGAAGACGCTGGACGGCTTGCGCGAACAAAGCTCTACGTATGTGAACGTGGACGAGGATCGCGGACTGGCCGATGGCGACTATGGTTCCGTGGCGTTCAAGAGCATGAGCACGGAAGAAGGCGCGGAACCGGTAGAGATGAACGACGTGCTGGTGGACATTGGCGGCACCAACACACTGCCGCAGTTCACCGAGAACTTGCGTGGAGCCAAAGCCGGAGAGACGCGCAGTTTTGACGTGACCTATCCCGAAGACTTTGGCGACAAGCGCTTGGCGGGCAAGACGCTGCACTACGACGTAGAGGTTAAAGGCATTAAAACGAAACAGGTGCCTGAACTGAACGACGAGTGGGTGAAGGATCTGGGCCAGGACGGGTTGAACACGATGGATGAGTTGCGCGCCCGCATCCGCGAAGGCATGGAGCACGAGAAGAAACACCAGGCCGAGCACCATGTCAAGGAAGACATCCTGCTGCAGTTGACGACGAAGTTTCCCATTGATGTGCCGATTCAAATGGTCGAGAACTCGATTGACCAGCGGCTGGAGCGGGGATTGCGCTCGCTGATTTCGCAGGGGCTGCGGGCAGAGGACATCAAACGCATGGACCTGAGCAAGCTGCGCGATGGGCAGCGCGAAGGCGCCGTGAAGGATGTACGCGCCAACCTGCTGCTGGAAAAGATCGCCGACCTGGAAGGTATCGAGGTGAGCGACGAGGAACTGGACAAGGAGATTTCGGCCGCAGCGCAACAATCGCGGCAGAACCCGCTGGTTCTTCGCAAACAGCTTGAGGAAAAGAATGGGTTGGAAGGATTGCGGCAGCAACTGCGTTGTGATCGCGCGGTAGATTTCTTGTACAAACAGTCGGAGTAATCTATAGCCTCCCGAGGCGCGGAAAAGATTTAGAGGACCAACGCTGCGGGGCGGCATCGAATGTTCGGGAGCGGTTTTCAGAGGACCAGGGCGGATTGAGCCCGGAAAGAAGGAGCTGCAAGTATGCTTGTGCCGATGGTAGTTGAGCAGACCAGCAGGGGCGAGCGCGCCTATGACATCTATTCGCGGTTGCTCAGAGACAACATCATTTTCTTGGGCACTCCGATTGATGACAATGTCGCAAACCTGATTATCGCGCAGTTGCTGTTTCTGTCCGCCGAGGACCCGGAAAAAGACATTTCGCTGTACATCAACTCGCCGGGTGGTTCGATTACGGCGGGCATGGCGATTTATGACACGATGCAGTTCATCCGAAACGATGTGGTGACGATCTGCATTGGGCAGGCTGCCTCGATGGGCGCCATGCTGCTGGCTGCCGGAGCGGCAGGCAAACGTTATGCGCTGCCAACGTCGCGTATCCTGATTCACCAGCCTCTCATTATGGGCGGCGGAATTTCCGGACAGGCGACCGACATCGACATTCACGCGCGCGAAATTCTGCGCATGCGCGAGTTGATGAATCAGTTGATGGCCAAGCACACCGGCCAAGTCCTGGAGAAGGTGGAGCGGGATACTGAGCGCGACTTCATCATGAACGCCCAGCAATCCAAGGAATATGGAATCGTAGATGACATCATCTACAAACATAAGTAACAAAAGCGCGTGACCATAGGCAGGGGGTTGGGGAGAGCGATTTGGCTCCCCGCCCTTTACCGATAGGACTAATTGGCGAAAAATGCAGGACTAAGGTACTTATGGGGTTGCAGAGTAGCTGCTTCCTCTACAAACTGTTCTGCAGCAGGACATCTTGCCTGCCAATTGAACCTTCCCAGCATGGGAAGCAGGGTTCATCAGCGGATGTTGGAGAGCGAATTATGAACTCCAGTTTAGCGCCGCGCAATGAGCTAAGTCCCAGGGCCAGCAAGTGGAATCCGGGCAATCCGGGAAAGCTATAGGAGTTTCTTAGTGAGATCCAGGTCTGGTTCTGACGAAGTGTTGCGTTGTTCTTTTTGCCATAAGTCGCAGGACGCTGTGGCAAAGCTGATCTCTTCCCCCTCTGACTATCCTCGCGCATACATTTGCGACGAGTGTGTGGCGGTGTGCAACTCCATACTCGAAGATGACCGGAGCGAGGCACAGACCACGGCCAGCCCCAACCACCTGCCCAAGCCGACGGAGGTAAAAACCTTCCTGGATGAGTACGTGATCGGGCAGGAACGGACGAAGAAGAAACTTGCGGTGGCCGTGTACAACCACTACAAGCGGATCTACATGAACCGCCAGCGAACGAGCGAGATTGAGCTTTCAAAATCGAACATCCTGCTGATTGGTCCGACCGGCACAGGCAAAACCCTGCTCGCGCAGACCCTCGCCAAGATGCTCGACGTGCCGTTTGCCATTGTGGACGCGACCACTCTTACCGAAGCGGGCTACGTGGGCGAGGATGTGGAGAACATCATCCTCAAGCTGTTGCAGGCCGCTGACGGAGATGTGGCGCGGGCTCAGACCGGCATCATCTACATTGACGAGATCGACAAGATCGGGCGCAAGGATGAGAATCCCTCGATTACGCGCGATGTTTCCGGCGAAGGTGTACAGCAGGCGCTGTTGAAGATCCTGGAAGGTACGGTTGCCAATGTACCGCCGCAGGGCGGTCGCAAGCACCCGCATCAGGAGTTCACTCCGGTGGACACCACGAACATTCTGTTCATTGTGGGCGGAGCCTTTGTCGGACTGGAGAAGGTGATTGAGCGCAGGATCGGCAAGCGCACAGTTGGCTTCAAATCTCCGGAAGAGGCAGCGCACGATGAGGCGCAACCGCTTAACAGACGCGACGACGAGCTATTACAGCTTGCTCAGCCGATGGACCTGATCAAGTTCGGACTGATTCCGGAATTCATTGGCCGACTGCCGGTGATGGGCGTGCTGAGCGACCTGGATGAAGCCGCACTGGTGGAGATCCTGACCCGGCCTCGCAATGCGATTGTGAAGCAATATCAGCGGCTCTTTGAGTTTGAGAATGTGAAGCTGCGCTTCTCCGACGAGGCCCTGAAGGCAATAGCCAAGGAAGCATTGAACCGCAAGGTGGGAGCACGCGGGCTCCGTATGATTCTGGAAGAGCTGATGCTGGACCTGATGTACCACCTTCCAGGACAAAAGAAGATCAAAGAGTTCGAAGTCACGCGGGAGATGGTCGTGGAGCGCAACGTCTCCATGCCGCGAGCGGAGAAGCAGGCTTCGTAGAATTGCATGACGGTCCACGACGCCCAGCCGCACCGCGGCTGGGCGTCTGTTTTGCGACGAAAGGTGAGACGGAGAAGCGCAAGTCAATGGAAGAACTGCTATATCGCGGATTCGGGGTTCCCGCTGCGGGCTTCCATTTCCATTTCAGCTGTGCTTCCCTGAAGTTGTCGCAGAGACGGTGACCTAACGCGGGTTGCCGCCGATATAACGTTGTAGTAGGCTCGACAAACCAAGTGTGGAGACTGGCGGGTACGGAGGGCGATAAGCCCAAAATACCGGCACCGGGAAGTGAGACTGAGTGAGCCTGATCAAAGAAAAATTCGAAACTCGCAAACTGCCGATGATGCCCATTCGGGATGTGGTCATCTTTCCGTACATGATGACGCCTTTCGTAGTTGGCCGCGAATCGAGCGTACGCGCCCTGGAAGAGGCACTTGCGGGAGACAAGCGGATCTTTTTGGCTACCCAGCACGATCCGGGGGTGGACGAACCAAAGCCAGACGAGATTTACCAGGTAGGCTGCATCGTCAACATTGTGCAGAGTTTAAAGATGCCGGACGGCAATATTAAGGTATTGGTGGAAGGAATTGAGCGGGCGCGAATTCTGCAGGTGACGGAGACTGACGGATACTACATGTCTTCCGTGCGGGTGAACCGCTACATGCCCGAGATCACGCCGCAGGTTGAGAGCACAATGCAGCGCGTCTCTTCCCTGTTTGAGCAATACGTGAAGCTCTGCCAATCTCTGAACCAGGAGACGATTGCAGCGACCGTTCGACAGGACGATATTTCGCGCCTGAGCGACACTATTGCCGCAAACCTGCAACTCTCCATTGAAGAAAAGCAGGAGTTGTTGGAACTGTTTGATCCGGCTGACCGCCTGAATCGCATCTCCGACGTACTGGATATCGAGATCGAGAAACTGAACATGGACCGCACCATTCAGTCGCGCGTGAAGCGGCAAATGGAGCGGGCGCAGAAAGAGTACTACCTCAACGAGAAGATCAAGGCGATTCAGAAGGAACTGGGGCGCGGCGAAAAAAGCGAATTCGACGAGTTGAAGAAGAAGATCGACACCTCAGGGATGCCTCCCGACGTGCTGGAGAAGGCCATACAGGAGTTGAAGAAGCTGGAAGCGATGCCTCCGATGTCGGCCGAAAGCACGGTGAGCCGGAACTACCTGGACTGGCTGCTGGCAGTGCCGTGGAAGAAAAAGTCGAAGGAAATTCGCGACATCGACTTTGCTGAGCAGACGCTAAACGAAGACCACTACGGACTGGAGAAGATCAAGGAACGCATCCTCGAGTTCCTGGCCGTGAGGCAGTTAGTCAAGAATCCGAAAGGCTCCATCCTTTGCCTGGTGGGACCACCGGGCGTGGGCAAAACATCGCTGGGTATGAGCATTGCGCGGGCCACCGGACGCAAGTTCGTCCGCATGTCGCTGGGCGGCGTGCGCGATGAGGCTGAAATCCGCGGACACCGCCGCACCTACATCGGCGCGCTGCCTGGACAGATCATCCAGATGATGAAGAAGGCCGGGACACGCAATCCGGTGTTCATGCTGGATGAGGTGGATAAAATGTCCAACGACTTCCGCGGCGACCCATCCTCGGCGCTGCTGGAGGTACTGGACCCGGAACAGAACTTCATGTTCGTGGATCACTACCTGGACGTGGAGTACGACCTTTCGCAGGTCTTCTTCATTGCAACTGCCAACGTTCTGCACACCATTCCGAGCCCGTTGCAGGATCGCATGGAGATACTCCGGCTGCACGGCTACACCGAGCCGGAAAAGTTGGAGATCGCGCGCCAGTACTTGGTGAAGAAACAGCTTGAGCAGGCGGGACTGACGACGGCGCATATCAAGTTCGAAGATGATGCGCTGCGCGGCATTATCCGCAACTACACGCGCGAGGCCGGCGTACGCAACCTGGAACGCGAGATTGGCAACGTCTGCCGCAAGATTGCCAGATCAGTGGTGCGCGAGGGAGACAGCTTCTCCGCAACAATCACCGCCGATAGCCTGAACAAGTACCTCGGAGTGGAAAAGTTCCACGACACCGCGGCGAATGAACAGAGCGAGATCGGGCTTGTAACGGGGCTGGCGTGGACAGAGGTCGGCGGCTGCATCCTGACCACCGAGGTAGCCATCATCGACGGCAAGGGCAAGCTGACGCTGACCGGCAAACTGGGCGATGTGATGCAGGAGTCGGCACAGGCCGCGATGAGCTATCTGCGCTCGCGCTGGCAGCGTCTGGGAATTCCTCGCGATTTCTATCGCAATGTAGATATTCACGTGCACGTTCCTGAAGGCGCAATTCCGAAGGACGGTCCGTCGGCGGGGATCACCATTGCAACGGCTATCGCCAGCGCGCTGAGCAAGATTCCCGTGCGCCGCGATATCTGCATGACAGGCGAGATCACGCTGCGCGGCAAGGTGCTGCCGATTGGCGGTCTGAAGGAAAAGTTGCTGGCCGCGCATCGAGCGGGAATCATGGAAGCAATCCTTCCGGCAGAAAATCACAAGGATCTGGCCGATGTTCCGGAGAACCTGCGGACCGAGATGAAGCTGCACTTTGTGGATTCCATGGACGAAGTGCTGCAGATCGCGCTGGAACAGCCCCTGCCGGAGGTTCCGGTTGCTGGCCCGATGCCAGCAATCACACCGCATCCGGAAGGAAACGAGGCGCGACAGTAGGCGCCATCACAGCAAAAGAAAAGAGGATGGCCTGCTTCGGCGGGCCATTTTATTTGCCTGCAGAATGGATCGCTGACTCGACTTCAAAGCGATAGCGAAGTTCGACGTAGATTTCGTGGAGAGTTCCAGTGGAAAACTCCGAAGGGAACGCAGGAGCCGATGGGAAGAAGACGGCAACGAGAGAGCGGTCGAAGCACTGCGCAACAGGTTGAGACGCGGCCCGCGGGTTGGCAGCACTCGTAGCGCTGTGCGACACTAAGTCTGCTCACCACACGAGCTAAATCGGTTCGAGCCGGGATGGCGAAACTGGCAGACGCAGCGGACTTAAAATCCGCAG
>Ga0181516_10001728_pt1 | contig 16365 bp, 10 predicted proteins | sample PEATcosm2014_Bin_25_FD_121104 | JGI IMG/M metagenome (GOLD analysis project Ga0181516, IMG submission 121104) | Peatland microbial communities from MTU Mesocosm Facility, Houghton, MI, USA - PEATcosm2014_Bin01_10_metaG | ecosystem: Environmental > Terrestrial > Soil > Wetlands > Peat | place... | reverse complement strand
GATCACCTCGCCCATCGCCGACGCCTGCCTGTCCCTGCACGAGGTGGACGACCTGGGCCTGGAGGGCCTGGACCGCGCCTACCTGGAGGCCCTGTGCGTGAAGTTCCGCGGCGGCCCGGTGGGGGTGCGCACCCTGGCCGCCGCCCTGGGCGAAAGCGACGGCGGCGCCCTGGAGGACCTGGTGGAGCCGTACCTGATGCAGATCGGCTTCCTGGACCGCACCCAGCAGGGCCGCAAGGCCACCGACGCCGCCTACGCCTACCTGGGGCTGAGCACCACGCCGGGCACGCTGTTCAGCTAGCTTCCTCGGCGCGCACCACCCGGACCGTGCGGTCCAGCAGCCGGAACAGGAAACGGCCCTTGTCCTGGAGGCTCTCCAGCTCCGGGCGCAGGTCCCCGGCCCCGGACACCACCAGGGCCAGGTCGTCCCCCTCCGGCAGCAGGCGCACGGCGGGAACGGCCTGCCTGCGGGTGCGGTCCAGGGCGTCCGCCACCCGGATGATGGCGGACAGCTTCTCCACCACGTGCCGGGTCCAGGGCTTCAGCAGGGCGAACTCGTGCTCCTCCATGGAGGGCGGCTTGCCCCGGTGGAAGCGGACGATCTGGGCGATGGTCTCGATCTCCGCCGGCCAGAACCCGGGCAGGCTGGCGTTCTGGATCAGGTAGGCGCCGTGCTTGTGGTGCCCCTTCTCCGCCAGGGACAGGCCCACGTCGTGCAGCCGGGCGGCGTAGCCCAGCAGCTCCCGCTCCGGGTCGCCCAGCTCGAAGAACGGCATGAGGTCCCGGAACAGCTGGTCCGACAGCACCCGCACGTGGCGGCTGTGGCCCGGGTCCGGGTCCAGCTTGGCGCAGAGGGCCTCCACCGAGGCCTTGCGCCGGTCGGCCAGGACCGGCAGGGCCATGCCGCCCCGGGCCAGCGCCTTCCAGACCATCCCCTCCCGCAGGCCCACCGGCAGGCAGCGCATCTGGTCCGCCCCCAGCCACTCCATCAGGCCCGCGGCCCAGCTGGCGCCCACGTGCAGCACCTCGGCGCGCTTGGGGTCGGCCCCCAGCAGCGCCACCCGGTCCTGGGCCGTGGCCTTCCACAACTTGCGCTTGAACCGGAGCAGCTGCTCCAGGTCGAAGCCGGCCTGGCCGCTGGCGCCCTTGGCCAGTTCCAGCAGGGTGCCGGAGGTGCCCAGGGCCAGCCGGGCCTTGGGCAGGTCGTCGGGCAGCGTCTTGGCGGCCTTGCGCAGGATCTTGGCGATGAACTTGCGCAGCCGGGCCAGGTCCTCGGGCAGGGGCGGATTGGCGCCGGGCACGGCGTCGGCCAGCCGCTGCAGCCCCCAGGGCAGGGACAGGGTGGCCACGGCCCGCCCGGCCACGAGCCAGGTGAGCTCGGTGCTGCCGCCGCCGATGTCCACCAGCGCCGTGGGCTCTTCGGGAAAGGGGATCGCCCGGCTCACGGCCAGGTAGATCAGGCTGGCCTCTTCTTCGCCCGAGATGACCTTGATGGGGATCCCCAGCTCCGCCGCCGACTGGATGAACAGGGGGGCGTTGGCGGCCTCCCGCAGGGCGGCGGTGCCGCAGGCCATCACGGTTTCGCAGTGCAGCCCGCGGATCACCTCGGCCATGAGCGCCAGCACCTCCAGGCCGGCCTGGAACGCCTCCGCGCCGATCTCCCCGGTGCGCAGGAGGCCCTTGGCCAGCCGCACCATGTGCTTCTCCCGGGCCAGGACCTGCTGGTTGCCCATGGCGTCGGTCTCCACCACCACCAGGTGGATGGAATTGGATCCCACGTCGATGGCCGCGATGCGCATGGTCCCGTCCCCGCCTTCCAGGACAGGTTAGCGGACGGGCGCCGGTTGGCCAGCCCTTTCCTTCAGCCCGGCCGTCATGGCGGGCCGGTGTTCAGGGCGCCGCCGCCCCCGGGAAGCGCAGCGCGACGCCCCCGTCCGGGCCGAGGTCCAGCACCGCCCGGCGCTCTTCCATGCGCACCAGGAGCTCCCGGGACAGGTTCGGCAGCACCTCTCCGTCCAGGAGCCGATCGATGGCCCGGGCGCCGGCGTCCGGGTCCGTGCACCGGGCCAGGAGCCAGTCCACCAGCGCCGGTGTGCAGTCCAGGGTGGTGCGGTGGCTGGCCCACAGGGTTTCCCGCACCCGGTCCAGCTTGAGCCGGGCGATGCGGGCCATGGCCGCGCCGTCCAGGGCGAAGAACGGCACCACCGTCATGCGCGCCAGGAGCGCCGGCTTGAAGTGCCGGGCCAGGATCGGCCGGATCGCCTCGGCCACCGCCCCGGCGGAGGCGCAAGCCCCCGTGGTGAGTTCCCGGATCTCCTCCGCCGCCAGGTTGCTGGTGAGGATCAGCACGGTGTTGCGGAAATCCACCTCCTTGCCTTCGCCGTCGGTGAGGCTGCCCTTGTCGAACACCTGGTAGAACAGGTTGAGCACGTCCCGGTGGGCCTTCTCCACCTCGTCCAGCAGCACCACCGCGTAGGGGCGCTGGCGCACCGCCTCGGTGAGCCGGCCGCCCTCGCCGTAGCCCACGTAGCCCGGGGGCGAGCCCACCAGCCGGCTCACCGAGTGGGCCTCCTGGAACTCGCTCATGTTGATGGTCACCAGGCTCTTCTCGCTGCCGAACAGCAGCTCGGCCAGGGCCAGGGCGGTCTCGGTCTTGCCCACCCCGCTGGGGCCCACCGCCAGGAACACGCCCAGCGGCTGGCCGGGGCGGCACAGGCCAGCCTTGGCCGAGCGGATCCGGTCGCCCAGGGCCCGGAGCGCCTGGTCCTGCCCCTGGATGCGCTGCCCCAGGCGTGCCTCCAGCTCCAGCATCCCCGCCGCCTCGTCCCGGAGCAGCCGGCCCAGGGGCACCCCGGTCCAGTCCGAGACCACCTGGGCCACCACCTCCGGGTCCACCTCGAAGTGCAGCAGCCCCCGCCCCGCCCGCACCGCCTCCAGCTGCCGGCCGGCCTCGTCCCGCCGCGCGGCATCGGCGTCCCGGCCCGGGTCCCCGGCCACCGGCCCGCGCAGGGCCAGCACCCGCTCCACCGCGTCCCGCTCCAGGGTCCAGCGGGCCTGCAGCTCCAGGGCCTCGGCCCGGGCCGCCGCCAGGAGCTCCGGCAGCAGGGTGAGCCGCTCCGGGTCCGCCGGGGCGCCGTGGTCCCGGTCCCGCTCCAGGGCCGCCTGCTCCCGCTCCAGGGCCTGCACCGCCCGCAGGCGGTCCTCCACGGCCGCGGGCATGGCGCTGAGGTTGACCTTGACCCGGGCGCAGCTGGTGTCCAGCAGGTCGATGGCCTTGTCCGGAAGCTGCCGGCCGGCCAGGTACTTGTCGGACACCTCCGCCGCCGCCGCCAGGGCGTCGTCCCGGATGAACACCTGGTGCGCCCGCTCGTAGTGGGGCCGCAGGCCGCGGAGGATCTGCACGGTCTCGGCCACCGAGGGCGCCTGGAGCTTCACCGGCTGGAAGCGCCGGGCCAGGGCCGGGTCCTTTTCGAAGTATTTCTTGTACTCGGTCCAGGTGGTGGCGGCGATGGTCCGGGCCTCGCCCCGGGCCAGGGCCGGCTTGAGCAGGTTGGCCGCATCGCCGCCGCCGGCAGCAGCCCCGGCGCCCACCAGGGTGTGGGCCTCGTCCACGAACAGGATCACCGGCCGGGGGAAGTCCTTGACCTCCTGCAGCACCCCCTTCAGCCGGGCCTCGAACTCGCCCTTCATGCCGGCCCCGGCCTCCAGCAGCCCCAGGTCCAGGGCCAGGAGGGTCACGTCCCGCAGGAACGCCGGCACCTCCCCCTGCACCACCCGCAGGGCCAGGCCCTCCACCACCGCGGTCTTGCCCACCCCGGGATCGCCCACCAGGATCGGGTTGTTCTTGCGCCGGCGGGCCAGGATGTCGACCATCTGGCGGATCTCCGGGTCCCGCCCGAACACCGGGTCGATGCCGCCGTCCCGGGCGCTGCGCGTGAAGTCGGTGCAGAACCGGCCCAGGAAGCTGCCCTCCGCCACCGCGCCCGCCCCCTCCGGGGCCGGGCCGGCGCTCTCCGGGGAGGCCGCCGCCAGCTGGCCGAAGCCCCGGAGCAGGGTCTCCCGGCCCAGGGCCCTGAGCCCCTCGAAGGGGCCGCCGGGGGGATGCAGGGGCAGCCGGGCCAGCAGGGCGGCCAGGATGGCCCCGGAGCGGATCCGCGCCTCGCCCAGGTCCACCGAGGCCACCAGCCAGGCGTCCTGGAGCAGGTCCAGCAGCGGCGGGGCGAACACCGGCTTGCCGGAATGGCCCCGGGGGCACCCGTCCAGGAACCCGTCCAGGGCCCGCAGCAGCTGTCCCGGGTCCAGGCCCTGGGCGGCGAGGATGGCGGACCAGTCCCCGCCGCCCAGCAGTTCGTGGGCCAGGTGCTCGCAGGTGACCTCGTAGTGGCTCCGCGCCAGGCACAGCCCGGCGGCGGATTGCAGGGACTGGGTGCAGAAGGGGTTCAGCTTGGCGATCAGCCCCTTGATGTCCACCCGGAGGATGGGTGCGGAGGAAGGCGGGTTCATGCGCATAGGGTGGGAGGATGGGCGGAAAAATTCCCCCGCAGTGCTAAGGTGAGACGAAATCTCAACGAGTCTTGCCATGGTCCTTGCCAGCCTCCGTCGCACCTGCCCCCTGCTCCTCGCCGGCGCCTCCGCCCTGCCCCCCGCCGCCGGGGCGGCGGACCGGCCCGATCCCGCGGCGGCCTCGGCCACGGTGGTGGTCACGGCCACCCGCACCGAGCGGGATGCGGCCGACACCCCCGCCACGGTGGACGTCGCCGGCCGGGAGGAGCTGGACCGCCTGCTGGCGGACCGGCCCAACGACCTGACCCGCTTCATGCCCGGGGTGGACGTGGGGTCCAGGCCCGGCCGGCAGGGCTCCACCAGCTTCAACATCCGCGGCATCGACGAGAACCGGGTGCTGATCCTGGTGGACGGGGTGAACCTCCCGGACGGGCCCGAGGCCGGGCGGAACTTCAGCCGGGACCTGGTGGACCTGGACTCGGTGCGGCGGGTGGAGATCCTCCGCGGCCCCGCCTCGGCCCTCTACGGCAGCGACGCCCTGGGCGGCGTGGTGAGCTACACCACCGTGGACGCCAGGGATCTCATCCCCGGCCGGGACGGCCGGTTCGGCTCCCTGAAGCTGGGCTGCGCCAGCGCCGACCACAGCCGCAGCGCCACCGTCACCGCCGCCGGCCGGGCCGGGGCCTGGGACGGCCTGCTGCTGGGCACGCTCCGGCGCGGCGCCCAGTTCGACCCGGCCGTCGGCCAGCCCAACCCCATGACCATCCGCGGCAGCAACCTCCTGGGCAAGGTCGGCTTCGCCCCCTCGGACCGGCACCGGTTCAGCTTCGGCGTCCAGCACCTGGAACGGTCCACCGGGGTGGACCTGCTCAGCGACCTGGGGCCCATCCCGCACACGCCCATCCAGGTGCTGGCCAGCCAGGGCGACGACCTGGCCCGGCGCAGCCAGTTCACCCTGGAGCACCGGTTCGACGACCCCTCCGCCTGGTTCCAGCACGCGCAGTGGCGTGCCTACTTCCAGTCGGCGGCCACCCGGGAGCGGACCCTGGAACTTCGGGACCCGGGCACCGGGCCGGTTTCGCGCTGGTCGGACTCCCGGTTCATCCAGAGCATCCTGGGCGTCCGTTCCCAGGCGCACCGCCGGTTCCAGACCGGGACCACCGCCCACCGGCTGCTGGTGGGCCTGGACCTGAGCCGGGCGGAGACCTCCCGCCCCTACGACCGCACCCAGACCGACCTGGCCACCGGCGCCGCCACCCGCACCGTGGCCGGCTCCACCTACCCCAGCAAGGTCTGCCCGGACAGCACCACCTGGGCGATGGGGGCCTTCGTCCAGGACGAGCTGCTCTCGGGCTCCGGCCAGGTCATGGCGATTCCTGGCCTGCGCCTGGACGGCTTCGCCCTGCAGCCCCACCCCGACGCCGATTTCCGGCGCTCCGACGTGCAGGGGGCACCCGTGCGCGCCATCGCCAACCTGGCCCTGTCACCCCGGCTGGCCCTGCTGGACGGCCTGGCCCCCGGCTGGGTGGGCTACGCCGCGTACGGCCAGGGGTTCCGCAATCCCCCCTACGACAACGCCAACATGGCCTTCGCCAACCGCGCCGGCGGCTTCAGCTACCAGGTGATGCCCAACCCCGGCCTGGGCCCGGAGCGCAGCTACGGCCTGGAGGCCGGACTCCGGGGCGAGGGCCGGGACGGGAGCGCAAGCCTGGCCCTGTTCTACAACCGCTACCGCGACTTCATCGAGCGCAGCAACCTGGGGACGGACCCCTCAGGGGTGTACCTGTTCCAGTACCGCAACTACAAGCGGGTGCGGATCCTGGGCGCGGAGGCCCGGGCGGCCCGCACCCTGGCCCCCGGGCTCCAGGCGCAGTTCAGCGCCGCCTGGGCCCAGGGGGACAACCTGAGCTCGGGCCAGCCCCTGGATTCCGTGGCCCCGTTCAAGGCGGTGGCCGCCCTCCAGTACCGCGCCCCCGGGGAGGCCTGGGGCGCGGACCTGGTCTGGACCGGCGTCGCCCGCAAGACCCGGGTGCCCCCGCCCGACGCCCTCCAGACCGGCAGCTTCGAGGCCCCGGTGCCCTTCCGGGCGCCGGGCTATGGCGTGCTGGACGCCCTGGCCTTCGCCAGCCCGGCCCCGGGGCTCAAGATCACCTTCGGGGTGTTCAACCTCCTGGACCAGACGTGCTGGCACTGGGAGGACGTGCGCGGCTTCGGCGCCGGGGATCCGGCCGTGGCCCGCACCAGCCAGCCGGGGCGGAACTTCGCCCTGACGGTGAGCAAGGCCTGGATGGGATGACGGAGGAATCCTCATTTCCTTCCTTGAGAGGCCATTGGCGGAAATTCAGCAGAAGGTCCACCTCAAAGCCGCTGAAGCGAAGTTGTGAATTGACCTCTGCGTCTCAGCGTTTGATGGGTTCCCGCATGGACCGATAGGCTTCTTTCAGGTGTCAGCCCTATTCAAGTTGCTTTTCGACAACGCCCCTTCAGGCTGAGATTGGCCGATAATCATGTAATTTATTTATCTGCAACCTTTAGACCGATCAGCCATTTTTCCGCGTCAGCCCGCTTCCCGGAGCAGCGGGTGGATCTTTGGGGCGCGGTCCAGAGGGAACCTTTTGTATAAATTTATCATTATTCAATGAAGATAGGAGATAGACATGGCTCTGTCGACAAACTGCCTATATCGAAGCATGGCTGCGGGATCCCTGGTCGTTACCCTGGCCACGGCCGGGCACGCGACCAAACCGGGGGAGTCCAAGGTTGAGACCAAGAGCGGCGAAACCGGTTCACGGGAGGGCCGGTCGGGTGGACCGGAGACCCGGAACCTGGTGCCGGGCAGGGATGGATTCACGCTGGTCGCCGATCGGCTGGCGTCGATCCGTTACACGATCCATCTGGTGGCCCGGACGGCGGAGGACCAAGCCCGGGCCAGGGTCATGCTCGGCATGCTGCCGGCGGCGGCGGCGCAGATCAACGAGCACATCGGCCGCGACCGGTTGACCATCAGTGCGAGGATCGTCGCCGATCCGGCGAGCCTTTCGGGCACGCCCGGGAACATCCTGATCGAACCCGAGTCCCGGGGCCGGAACCACCCCGGCCATACCGATCCCACCGTGATGGGGAGCGCGGGCTGGATCTTTGACCAGGTCTGTGGCGCAAACATCCAGATAGACCGTGGCTTGATCGACGCCAGGATCGCCGGGGAGGTCCTGCCATTCATTCTGCTCCATGAACTTCTGCATGCCATGGGGTTGTTCCATTTCGACGGCGAATACCAGGGTGCCGAGCAGGTCATGAGAACCGGCACGGCGCTGCCGTTCACGGTGGAAGAACCAGGTTTCAAGGAGTTGATCGCCGGCTTCCTGGCCAAGCAGAACACCACCCCCGACCGGTGCATCGCCGAATGGGGTGAATCCCGGTATCGGGATTTTTGTGAAAAGACCCTGCATTCGATCGTGAAGCTCAAGCACCGCCCCGTACTCTGCGCCGGCGACATCAACGGCCTGCGCTACGTGACCCGGCACGATGCCATCGACCGGGACACCGGGGTGTTCACGCCCCAGGATACGGTCGAAGACCTCCAGGAGAGGCGTGATGCCGAGGCAAGCGGGAAGCCGTGCGGCGGTTGGTGCGCCATTCTGTGAGCATCCCTTTAGCCTTTAGTGTTCGCCGGACCCCTGCTTGGACTCCTTGGCATCGCTGACTACCTGGGGATGAACCCCGTGCGGTCCCACCGGGTCCGGTTGAAGAAGTGCCGGGCGCCGTCGGCGAAGTTGGCCATCACGTCCATGGGCCCTTCGGGCACCTTGGCGTTGGTGTCGTCGTTGCCGCCCTCCTGGTAGCTCCACCAGATGAGGAAGGGCCGGCCGCGCAGGTGGTCGATGGGCAGGAAGCCCCAGTACCGGCTGTCGGCGGAATTGTCCCGGTTGTCGCCCATCGCGAACACATGCCCCGGCGGCACGGTGAAGGGCCCCATGTTGTCCCGGAAGCCGCCGTCGGGCATGTCGTGGCCCTGCATGTCCATGGCCAGGACCTCCGGATCCGCGAACGGCCACATGGACAGGGCGTCGTCGGGACGCTGCTCCAGGGGGCCGGCGTTGCGCGCGGGGGGCCAGGGGCCGGGCTGAGGGCCGTCCTCATGGTTCAGCACGTGGTACTCCCAGGGCCCGGTGCACAGCCTGCCGTTGAGGTAGAGCCGCTTGTCGCGCATCTCGATGGTGTCCCCGGGCAGGGCCACCAGGCGCTTCACGTAGTCGGTGCTGCGGTCCAGCGGGTAGCGGAAGACGATGATGTCGCCCCGCTGCGGCGCGCGCATGGGGAACAGCTTCTCCTCCCAGGCCCACTGGGGCGTGGCGTAGAGGAACTTGTTCACCAGGAGATGGTCCCCGATCATCAGGGAGTCGCGCATGGACGCCGAAGGGATGGTGAACTGCTGGCCGACGAAGGTCTTGTAGAACATGATGACCAGGATGGCGAAACAGACCACTTCCATGTTGTCCCGCAGGAAGCCCTTGGCCACGCCCGCCGGCACGGCCTCGCTGGTTTCGTCGCTCATTGGGAACTCCCGTGGGTGGTGGTTGCTTGGGGGGGGGCGGGAACATCGGTGAAGCCCCGGGTCACCAGGAGGTTGGTGGTGACCCAGCGCCAGTGGCTCTGGTCCCAGGCGCGGCTCTCCACTTCCCCGAGGTCGGGCAGGTAGAGCGTGCGGGTGCGGTCGGCGGGGTCGCTGGCGGAGATGGATTCCACCCATACCCCCACCGCGTCGGCATGGTCGGCGAAGCGGATCCCGGGCAGTTCGGCCGTGGCCCGGCCCACCACCCAGTTGAAGCTGCCCCGGGCCTGCCAGCGGCTGACCCGGTCGGGGAAGCCCTCGGGCAGCAGCAGGATCCCGGTGGTGCCGTCGGCCAGCAGGCGGACTCCGCCGTCCTGCTGCAGCACCCGGGTCTCCCACTGCCCGTTGAGGGAGGCGAAGGTCTTGGTCACGAGGGTGCCCCCGCCGGAGGGGACGGACTGCTTCACCCGGACCGTCTGCCGGCTCCGGGTGCGCAGCCCGGCATCGGCCTGGCTCGGGTCCTCGAAGCCCAGGGTCAGGCCCTCTTCCCAGGCCGCATAGACCCGGGGCCGGGCGGGGGTCAGCATCCGGTCGCAGCCCGGGGAGATCGCCATGACCAGAGCGGCTCCCAGGGCGGCCAGCTTCATCGCAGGCCCTTGTTGTACTTGGCCATCAGGTCGGAAAGGCTCGCGCCGGACCGGCTTTCGTTGGCCCGCTCCTTGCGTTCGGGCAGGGCCTCGGTGCGGCGTTCGGAGTGTTCGGGACGGCGCTCGGGCCGGCGCTCGGGACGGCGTTCCGGCCGGCGTTCGGAGGGCGGCTGGGGCCCGGCGGGCCTCGGCTGGCCCGGCGCCGCCGCGCCGGCGCCCGGGGCTCCGGGCGCCTGGGGCCGGGCGTCGCCCCGCGGCCTGGGCCGGTCGCCCCGGGGCCTGCGCTCGGGCCGGGGACCTTCGGGCCGGGGCGCGTCGTTCCTGGCCGCGCCGCCGCCGGGCAGCAGGGCCTTGATGGAGAGGCCGATGCGCTTGGACTTGAGGTCCACCGCCAGCACCTTCACCCGCACCGCCTGGCCGACGCTGAGGGCGTCGGCGGGGTTCTTCACGTACTGGTGGGAGATCTCGGACAGGTGCACCAGCCCGTCCTGGTGCACGCCCACGTCCACGAAGGCGCCGAAGTCGGTGACGTTGGTGACGATGCCCTGCAGCTCCATGCCGATCTCCAGGTCGGCGGGCTTGTGCACCCCCTCCCGGAAGATCACGGCCTCGAAGCGCTGGCGGGGGTCCCGGCCCGGCTTCTTCAGCTCCGCGATGATGTCCCGGACCGTTTCCAGGCCGGACCGCTCGTCCACGAACAGGGCCGGGTCCAGGGCGTCCAGGATGGCGTCGTTGCCCACCAGCTCGGGCACGGACTTGCCCGCCACCTGGCAGATGCGCTGCACCACCGGATAGCTCTCCGGGTGCACGGCGCTGGCGTCCAGGGGGTTCTCGCCCTCGTGGATGCGCAGGAAGCCCGCCGCCTGCTGGAAGGCCTTGTCCCCGAACCGGGGCACCTCCAGCAGCTGCTCCCGGTGCTTGAAGGCGCCGTTGGCGAAGCGGTGCTCGACGATGTGCTTGGCCAGGCTCTCGCCGATCCCGGCCACGTAGGCCAGGAGCCGGTAGCTGGCGGAGTTGAGGTCGACCCCCACGCGGTTCACGCAGGATTCCACCACTTCGTCCAGGCTCTTCTTGAGCGCGGTCTGGTTCACGTCGTGCTGGTACTGGCCGACCCCGATGGACTTGGGTTCGACCTTCACCAGTTCCGCCAGGGGATCCTGGAAGCGCCGGGCGATGGAGATGGCGCCGCGCACGGTCACGTCCTGCTCGGGGAACTCCTCCCGGGCCACGTCCGAAGCGGAGTAGACCGAGGCGCCGGCCTCGCTCACGGCCACGCAGAGCACGCCGTCGCGCCCGCTGTCCTTGAGCCAGCCGCGGATGAAGGTCTCGGACTCCCGGCCGCCGGTGCCGTTGCCGATGGCGATGGCCTCGATGGGGAACCGGGTGGCCAGCCCCTCCAGGATGGCGCGGCTGCCCTCCAGGTCCCGCTTGGGCTCCAGGGGGTAGATGGTGGCGGTCTCCATGAACTGGCCAAGCCGGTTGATGATGGCCAGCTTGCAGCCGGTGCGGATGCCGGGGTCCACGCCCAGGGTGCAGCGCTGCCCGGCCGGCGGGGCCAGCAGCAGGTGGTCCAGGTTGACTTGGAACACCTTGATGGCTTCCAGGTCGGCCTTCTTCTTGGCCTCGATGCGCACGTCGGTCTCGATGGACGGCGCCAGCAGGCGGTCGAAGGCGTCGCCGCAGACGTCGTGCAGCATGGCCCGGTAGGCCGACTGGGGCTGGATGGCGACCCTGGAGACCAGTTCGGTGACCAGCTTCTCCCGGTCCACCACCAGCTTCGCCACCAGGATTTCTTCCTTCTCGCCCCGGCGCACCGCCAGGACCCGGTGGCCGGGCATCTTCTTCAGGGGTTCCTGGAACTGCCAGTACGGCTTGAACCGGAGCGCCTCGGGCGCGTCCTTGCGCTCCTCGCGCAGGGCGGCGTGCAGCACGCCGGTCTCGTAGAACACCTGGCGCATCCAGCTGCGGATGTCCGCGTCCTCGGCGCAGCGCTCGGCCAGGATGTGGCCCGCCCCCTCCAGGCAGCGGGAGGGGGTCTCCAGGCCTTCCTGGTCCTCCTTGACGAAGGGCGCCGCGAGCATGAGCGGGTCCGCCCCGGTCGCGTCCGCCAGGAGCGCGTCCAGCAGCGGCTCCAGCCCGCGCTCCCGGGCGTCGGTGGCCTTGGTGCGCTTCTTGGGCTTGTACGGGAGGTACAGGTCCTCCAGTTCGGTCTTGGTCCAGGCGTTCTCGATCTTGGCCTTCAGTTCGGGGGTGAGCTTGCCCTGCTTCTGCACCGACTTGAGCACCGCCTCCCGCCGCTCCAGCAGTTCCCGGTAGTAGCCGAGGCGCTCCTCCACCGCCCGGATGGCGACCTCGTCCAGGGAGCCGGTCACCTCTTTCCGGTACCGGGCGATGAAGGGCACCGTGTTCCCTTCATTCAGGAGCGCCGACACCGCGGCGACCCCCGCCCGGGGCAAGGCCAGTTCCTGACAGATGCGATCGACCAACAACTCCACGGCACTATCCTTTCCACACCGCTGGGGTGAAAAGGAGATCATACCCTATGTAGCTCCCCATGGGCCTCAACTAGGCCTTGCGGGCCCGGGGATGGGCCGCTTCGTAGGTGCGGGCCAGCTGTTCCAGGTCCAGGTGGGTGTAGCGCTGGGTGGTGCTGAGGCTGGCGTGCCCCAGAAGCTCCTGGATGGCCCGGAGGTCCATGCCGTGGCTCAGCAGGTGGGTGGCGAAGCTGTGGCGCAGGGCGTGGGGGGTGACCCCGGTGCGGAGCGCCGCCGCGGCCATGGCCGCGGCCAGGAAGGTCCGGACGCTGGTGGGGGTGAGCCGCCCTCCCCGCTGGTTCAGGAACACCGCCGGGGTGGGCGGCAGGGCCTTTTCCGCCAGGTAGGCCCGGCGGTAGGCCAGGTAGCCCTCCAGCACGGCCGCGGCCTTCTCGTGGAACGGCACCAGCCGCTCCTTGCGGCCCTTGCCCAGGATCCGCAGGGTGCGCTGCTCCATGAGGATGTCCTGGAGGTCCAGCCCGGTCAGCTCGGAGACCCGCAGGCCCGCGGCGTAGAGCAGCTCCAGCAGGCAGCCCAGGCGGGCGGTGAGGAAGTCCCGGGCCGGCTGCTCCAGCAGGGTGGCGCTTTCGCCCTCGGTGAGGAACGCTGGCAACCGCTGGGGCTGCTTGGGGTTGCGCAGGCCGGAGGCCGGGTTGGCCTGGATCCGCTGGGTCTCGAACAGCCAGCGGTAGAAGCTGCGGACCGTGGACAGGATCCGCGCCTGGCTCGCCGGGTCCAGGCCGCGCCCCCCCAGTTCCAGGGCGAAGCCGCGCAGGGTCCGGGGCGGCACCTCCCACCCGGCCCAGCCGCTGCCGAGGGCATGTTGCAGGAGCTTTTCAAGATCCCCGTCCTGGGCCCTGGCCGTGTGGGCCGAAACCCCGCGCGCCCGCTGCTCCTGGCGGAACACCGCCACCGCCTCGGACAGGGGCGCGGAGGATATTGGGTGGCCGGTTTTATCCATGGGAACCATACTTCCATTCCCTGCTACCATGCCACCGTTCAGCCTTCTTTGGAGTCATTTCTTGGTCGAGACCATTGCGGATCTGTTCTACGCCAGCCTCGACCGGGAGCTTCCGGTCGCCCTGGCCCACCGGGTGGACGGGGTCTTCCAGACCATTTCCAACCGCGAGCTGCAGGCCATGGTGGAGCGCCTGGCCCTGGCCCTGGAGGACCACGGCCTGGTCCGGGGCGACCGCCTGGCCATCCTCGCCGAGAACCGCCCGGAGTGGGCCGTGGCCGACCTGGCCTGCGCGCTGAGCGGGATCGTCTCGGTGCCCATCTACGCGACCCTCAGCCTGCCCCAGACCGCCTTCATCCTGCGCCACGCCAAGGCCCGCTGGGTGGTGTGCTCCACCCCGGACCAGCTGGCCAAGGTGCTGAGCCTCTGGCCCGAGCTCCCGGACCTGGAGGCGGCGGTGCTGTGCTCGGGGACGCCGCCGGCACCGCCTGAGGCGCCGGGCTGCCGCATCTGGCCCTGGGCCGGGCTGCTGGCCGCCGGCGCCGCCCAGGAGGCCCGGCGCCCCGCGGTGCGGGAGCGGGCGCGCGGCCTCGCCCCCTCGGACCTGCTGACCATCATCTACACCTCCGGCACCACCGGCGACCCCAAGGGGGCCATGCTCAGCCACGGCAACATCGTCTCTAACGTCTTCACCGGACTCAAGATCCTGCAGATCCATCCCGGCGAGCGGTTCGTCAGCATGCTGCCGCTCTCGCACATCTTCGAGCGCACCTGCGGCCAGTTCACCCTGCTCTACGCCGGGGCATCCATCTACTACGCGGAGAACCTGCAGAGCATCCCCGGGGACCTCCTGGAGGTGCGGCCGGAGATCCTGCTGGCGGTGCCCCGGATCTACGAGAAGATCTACGCCCGGGTCCGGGAGCAGGTGAGCGCCGGCGGCTACCTGAGCCGCCTGGTGTTCCACCTGGCCATGAAGGTGGGCCGCCGGATCGTGCCGTACCGCTACCAGGAGCGCCGGCCCGGCCTGGGGCTCCGGCTGGCCTGGAGCGTGTGCGACCGGCTGGTGTTCGCCAAGGTCCGGGCCCGGTTCGGAGGCCGGCTGCGGGTGGCCGCCTGCGGCGGCGCCCCGGTCCAGCCCGCCATCCTGGAGTTCTTCTGGGCCGCCGGGATCCCCATCTTCGAGGGCTACGGGCTCACCGAGACCAGCCCCATCGTCGCCCTCTGCGCCCAGGGCGAGATGCGGCCGGGCTACGTGGGCCGGCCGGTCATGGACGTGTGGAAGGGCAAGCCGTTCGTCACCCTCGCCGACGACGGCGAGATCCTGGTGCGGGGCCCCAACGTGATGCTGGGCTACTGGGAGAACGAGGCGGCCACCCGGGAGGTGATCGACGACCAGGGCTATTTCCACACCGGCGACATCGGCGAGCTGGACGTCCAGGGCCGGCTCAAGATCACCGACCGCAAGAAGGAGATCCTGGTCACCTCCGGCGGCAAGAACGTCGCCCCCCAGCCCCTGGAGAACGCCCTGCGGGCCGACAAGTACATCGAGCAGGCGGTGGTCATCGGCGAGCGCCGGCACTTCATCTCCGCCCTCCTGGTGCCGAACTTCCCGGAGCTGCGGCGCTGGGCCCTGCACAAGCGGCTGCATTTCGGCACCGACGCCGAGCTGGTGGCCCTGCCGGAGGTGCAGGCCAAGATGATGCGCCGGGTGGACCGGGTCAACACCCAGTTCTCCCAGTACGAGAGCGTGCGCAAGATCATCCTGCTGGACCGGGAGCTCACCGCCGACAGCGGCCTGCTCACCCCGTCCCTGAAGATCCGCCGCCGGGCCGTGGACGAGGCGTTCGCCAAGTGCATCGACTGCCTCTATGCCACGCCCCTGGCCGGGGAGCAGGAGGGCACCCGATTGACCGTGAGCACCTGTTCCCGGTAGACGCGGTCAGGCGGATCCGGCCTTGCCGTCCGCGGGCTCCGGGCGGTCTTCGTTCCGCCCGGCAGGGCCCGGATCAGACACAGGGTCATACCGGCAGAGCGTGGAACCGTGGCGGCTCATGTCATCACAAACCATGTTCTCCTTGTCTTGTCCGCAACGAATAGGTTCCCCACGGAGGGTCCGGTGGCCGCTGCTGGCTTTTCTGGTCAGAGAATGGTGCACAGGCCAGCCAGCATGTCCAGGACCCCAGGCTCCTCCCCGACCAGGATGGTCTGGTCGCCATCCCTCCTGAAGCGGGTGGGAACCCGGCTGGCCACCTTGATCTGCCGGCCGCGAAGGCCGTCCACCTTGTGCAGGCAATACAGGATGCTGTCCCTGCCGTCGCCCCTGCCCTTGAGGCGGAACATCCGGTGCTTCACATCATCGGGGTCGAGGAAATAATTCGCTGGCGACCATGGGAACTTTCGACCTCCGCACCGCCGGCAGCGAAGCCTCCAGGGACCCGGGTCCCCGGAGGCTTCGCTGCTTTGGGTGGATCCTGGAGCAGCGGACGTTCAGGAAGGCTGTCCGAAGCGGGTGCGCAGCTTCAGGTTGACCTCCAGGACGTTCACGTACTTCTCCCCGGCAAGGCCGTCGAACGGCGCCGCGGCATTGCGCTGGAGGATCTGCTCGATCTCCCCGCGCACGGCGCTCGGGTCCAGCTTCAGGTCTGCGGCCCACTTCCCGGCCACACGGTCCAGCTGGAACTCGGCATTCTGCAAGGAGATGTGCGGATCCAGCCCCGACGCCGAGGTGGTGACCAGGTCGCCGGGAACGTCGGCCAGCTGGGCGTCGGCGTGGTCCTGGCGCCACATGTCGAAGAAGATCGACTGGACGTCCGAGCCTTCCTTGACCGGCTCGATGACCGTCACCGGCTTGCCGTCGGAACCGGGCCTGGTGACGGCGGAAGGGAACTTCCCGGGGTTGGCGCTGGCGAAATCCTTGAAGAACACCACAGCCAGATCGGGCGCCTTGGGCTGGGGGGTGCCCGGGTTGTCCTTGACGAACTGGGCCACCAGGGCGGGATGCTGCCTGGTCCAGGCGTCCACGTAGGCGCCGTTCCTGGGGTCCGCGTTGACCCAGGCCTGGGCCAGCCCGTTGTGCAGGTCAGCCCATTGGCCGACCAGGTGCGGGGCCCCCTGGAAGGTGTCCTTCTGGAACCACGCCTCCACGTCCGGCGCCACCGGCTGGCCGGCCTT
>Ga0181516_10001727_pt1 | contig 16368 bp, 13 predicted proteins | sample PEATcosm2014_Bin_25_FD_121104 | JGI IMG/M metagenome (GOLD analysis project Ga0181516, IMG submission 121104) | Peatland microbial communities from MTU Mesocosm Facility, Houghton, MI, USA - PEATcosm2014_Bin01_10_metaG | ecosystem: Environmental > Terrestrial > Soil > Wetlands > Peat | place... | reverse complement strand
GCGATCGCGGTGCGGATCATGAAGTCGAGGTGGCCTTCCTCGGCGATGTCGAGCGGATTGCGGTCGTCGGTGCAGAAGGCGATGAAGGGCGAGTTGCGCTCGGTGATGATCGGCGCCAGCGCGTGCAGGTCCTTCGACACCGAGCCCTCGCGCACCAGGATCTGCATGCCCTTGGACAGCTTCTCCAGCGCCTCCGGCAGGTTGGTCGTCTCGTGATCGGTGCGCACGCCAGCGGCGAGATAGCCGTTCAGGTCGAGGCCCCTGAGCAACGGCGCGTGGCCGTCGATCGGCCGGTCCTGAAAGAAGGCGAGCTTCAGCAGACAGGCGGGGTCGCCGGCAAGCAGGCCGGGAAAATTCATGAACTCAGCGAGGCCGAGCGCCTTCGGGTGGCCGGCGAGCGGCAGCAGCTCGTCGATCTCGAGTTCCGCGCCAGACGTCTCGAGGTGGGTCGCCGGCACGCAGCTCGACAATTGCACCCTGAGGTCGAGCGCCGTCGCCAGCGAGGCGTCGAGGAAATACTGCAAGCCGTCGACGCCGAGCACATTGGCGATCTCGTGCGGATCGCAAATCGCCGTCGTCACGCCGCGCGGCAGCACGCAGCGGTCGAATTCGAGCGGCGTGATCAGCGACGACTCGACGTGCAGGTGGGTGTCGATGAATCCGGGGACGACGATCTTGCCGGAGACGTCGATCTCCGTGTAGCCGCGATACTCGGCCTGCGCGCCGACGATGCGATCGTCGCAAATCGCGACGTCGCCCGTCCTGAGCTCGCCGCTTACGAGATCGAAGAGGCGACCGCCCTTCAGCACCAGATCGGCGCGAAATCGGCCTCGTCCCTGCGCGATGGCGCGGGCGAGAAAAGCGGCGACGTCGTTCATCGGCTCGAGCCTCCGAAGTGTGCGGACCGGGGCGATGTTCTCAGGCTTGCCTCCACTTCACAAGGCCGACGGAGCGCGACGCCCGAGCCGAGCGCCACTCACGAGCGGGAGGCCGGCGTTCGCGCCACCCGAAAGGTTGGACCGTCGGGGCCGAAGGCGGGCTCGACGACAAAACTCTCCTCAGGAGTCATCCGGCCGAGCGGCGTCGCCCCCTGCGGCGTCACCAGTGTCGCAATCTCGCCGACGAAGACGATCACCCGCCGGTTCAGCTCCTGCAGCCCTGCGGCCATCCGACGCAAGTCCCCGAAATAGGGCTGCTTGCGCCACGCCTGCGGCGAGCTGGGGTCGACCTGCGCATAGAGGAAGCCGTTGCCGGGAAAGATCGACAGGACGATGCGCGAGCGCTCCGGCTTCCACAGGTCCGCCACGCTCGCGTCGGTCATCCACAGGCAGAAGAATTCGCGGCACTGCCCGGGTCGGTCCGGGTGGATCGAACAACCGGCCCCGGCGGCCCAATGGCGGCACCACTTTCCCGCCGGCTTGTCGACCGCAGGAATATGGAACAGCTTGCAGCACATGCCGCAACTGCCGCATTCGCGCCGCGCGGGCGCGGACGGCCGGGAGACGATTTGGACCATCCTTCTGGCTTAGCCGAACGAAAGAGGGCGGGCAACGGAGGCGCCGCCGTTGCCAGTCCCGGCAAAACTTGCTTGAACGCCCCCATGACAAAGCTGACCCACATTGGCGCGTCTGGCGACGCTCGCATGGTCGACGTCTCCGAAAAGGCGGCGACCGAACGCGCGGCGATCGCCGAAGGACGCATCGTCATGCGGCCCGAAACGTTGGCGCTGATCCGCTCCGGCGACGCGAAGAAGGGCGACGTGCTCGGAACCGCGCGGATCGCCGGGATCATGGCGGCCAAGCGCACGCACGAGTTGATCCCGCTCTGCCACCCGATCGCCCTGACCAAGGTCACGGTCGACCTCGCGCTCGACGAAGCGCTGCCCGGCGTCGTGGTGCGCGCCGAGGCCAAGACGGTCGGGCCAACCGGCGTCGAGATGGAGGCGTTGACCGCCGCCGCGATCGCTTGCCTCACCGTCTATGACATGGCCAAGGCCGCCGACCGCGCCATGCGCATCGAGGGCGTGCGGCTGATCGACAAGCGCGGCGGCAAGTCTGGGCACTGGCGGGCGGAGAACCGAGGATGAGCCGCGCCCCGTTGATGCCGGTTGAGGAGGCGCTGACGCGGGTGCTCGCCTCCGTTCAGCGCCCCCTCGATGAGGAATTCGTTGCGCTCGCCGAGGCCTTCGGCCGCACTTTGGCGCGCGACGTCGCTGCGCGCCGCGTCCAGCCGCCGTTCGCCAATTCGGCGATGGACGGCTACGCGCTGCGAGCGGCCGACGCGGCAGGCGCGCGAGCGCGTCTGACGGTCGTCGGCGAAGCCGCGGCCGGCCGCCCCTTCGCGGGCCGCCTCAAACCCGGCGAGGCCGCGCGCATATTCACCGGAGCGCCGTTGCCAAATGGCGCCGATTCCGTGGCCATGCAGGAGAGCGTTCAGCGCGAGGGCGACGCGGTGACCCTCAGTGCGCCGGTGGCGCCCGGGGATCACGTCCGCCGGCGCGGCTGCGATTTCGTCGAGGGCGAGATCCTTCTCACGGCCGGCCGACGGCTGACCGCCCGCGACGTCGCGCTCGCCGCCGCGGCCGACCACCCGACGCTGACGGTGCGGCGCAGGCCTCGGGTCGCCATTCTGTCGAGCGGCGATGAACTCGCGGCGCCGGGCGAGGCGCGCGGGGCGGCGCAGATCGTCGCTTCCAACGCCTTCGCCATCGCCGGCGTGGTCGCAGCGGCGGGCGGCGAGCCGTTCGATCTCGGCGCCGCGCCCGACGATCCCGCCGCGCTCGCCGATCGCCTCGCCGAGGCTCGGCGCGCCAAGGCCGACGTCCTGACGACGATCGGCGGCGCCTCGGTCGGCGATCACGACCTCATCCGCAAGTCGCTTGAGGACGCCGGCATGTCGCTCGACTTCTGGCGCATCGCCATGCGGCCGGGCAAGCCGCTGATTCACGGCCGCCTCGGCGCGATGAGCGTGCTCGGCCTGCCCGGCAATCCGACCTCCGCAACCGTCTGCGCCGTTCTCTTCCTTCGCCCGCTCGTCCGCGCGTTGCTGGGCGATCCGTCGGCCGGCGCGAACCCAAGCGAGCCGGCGCGCCTTGCGTCGCCCTTGCCGGCCAACCTTGAGCGCACAGCCTATCTGCGCGTCGCCCTCGCCACAGGCGCGGACGGGGAAACGATGGCGACGCCAATCGCCGATCAGGATTCCTCGCTCGCCAAGGCGCTGGCGCGCGCCGACGCCCTGCTCGTCCGCGCGATCGGCGCGCCGCCCGCTGCGGTCGGCGAAACCTGCCGGATCATCCGCCTCGCGCCGCTCGGGGCTTAAGCCTCCCCCCGCTCGGCAATTGCGCTGAAACAAACCGGTCCGCCGCCGGTTTGCTTAGGTTCACCCGATTGCGAGGGGAAGATGAGGCAGACTGGAATATTCAACGCCGGATACGGCGCGGAAGCGTTCGGTTTCCGCGATCTCGCCGGAGTGCACTGGAACCATCACGCGCCGCAGCTCTACATCGAGGCCATCCGCCGCAACGAGGCGGTCATCGCGCAGGGCGGCGCGCTCGTCGCCGAAACCGCGCCCCACACCGGCCGCAGTCCGAAAGACAAGGTGATCGTCCGTGACGCGACCACCGAGGACACGGTATGGTGGGAAGGCAATAACGCGATGACGCCCGAGCATTTCGAGACGCTGCTCGGCGACTTCATCGACCATGCGCGCGGACGCGAGCTGTTCGCGCAGGACCTTCACGCCGGCGCCGATCCAGAAGCGCGCGTGCGCGTGCGCGTCTTCACCGAATACGCCTGGCATTCGCTGTTCATCCGCGATCTCTTGATCCGGCCGCAGGCGAATGCGCTGGCTTCGTTCATCCCCGACCTGACGATCGTCGATCTGCCGTCGTTCCGCGCCGACCCCGCTCGCCACGGCACGCGCTCCCAGACCGTGATCGCCTGCGATTTCACCCGCCGCATCGTGCTGATCGGCGGCACGCGCTACGGCGGCGAGATGAAGAAGTCGGTGTTCAGCTATCTCAACTTCATCTTGCCCGATTCCAACGTGCTGCCGATGCATTGCTCGGCAAATTTCGGCGGCCCCGACGACGTCGCGATCTTCTTCGGCCTCTCCGGCACAGGCAAAACGACTCTGTCGGCCGACCCGAACCGCACCCTGATCGGCGACGACGAGCATGGCTGGAGCCGCGAAGGGATCTTCAACTTCGAAGGCGGTTGCTATGCGAAAGCGATCCGCCTGTCGCGCGAAGCGGAGCCGGACATCTACGCCGCCAGCGAACGCTTCGGCGCGGTCATGGAGAACGTCGTTCTCGACCCGCACAGTCGCGCGCCCGACTTCGACGACGATTCCCTGACTGAGAATACGCGCATCGCCTATCCGATCGACTTCAACGACAACGCGTCGACGTCGGGACGCGCCGGCCAGCCGCGCAACGTCGTCATGCTTGCCTGCGACGCGTTTGGCGTGCTGCCGCCGATCGCCAAACTCGACGCCAATCAAGCGATGTATCATTTCCTTTCCGGCTACACCGCGAAAGTGGCGGGAACCGAGCGCGGCGTCTTCGAACCGCAGGCCACGTTCTCGACCTGCTTCGGCGCGCCGTTCATGCCACGCCATCCGATCGTTTACGGCAACCTGCTGCGCGAGTTGATCGACAACGGCGGCGTCAACTGCTGGCTGGTCAACACAGGCTGGAGCGGCGGCCCTTGCGGCGTCGGTTCGCGCATGCCGATCCGCGTCTCGCGGCGCCTGCTCACCGCCGCGCTCGACGGCTCGCTCGCGCAAGCCGAATTCCGCACCGATCGCTACTTCGGTCTCGCGGTGCCGACCTTCGTCCCTGGCGTCGATTCGGCGTTGCTCGATCCGGTGCGGACGTGGCGGGACAAACGGGCGTTCGCCGCGACGGCGGAACGTCTAGTCTACATGTTCCACGACAATTTCGCCCAATACGCGGCGCGCGTCGACGAGGCCGTGCTCGAAGCCGGTCCTGATCGTTGCGCTTTGACGGAGTGAGGTCGCGAAGCCGGCGCGCGGTTCAGCCGCGCGCCGCGCTCGACAGGCGCTCGATCACCAAATCGAAATAGCCGTCGGCGTCGATCGTGCGCAGCACTTTGGCGTTGGCCGGCTTGCCAGTCACGCCCCACCAGTCGACGATCGTCATCCCGCGCGTCATTTCGTCGCAACTGATCTCGACCGTCACGTCGCGGCCGCCGAAGAGCTCTGGGCGCAGCAGATAGGCGACGACGGTCGGATCGTGCAGCGGCCCGCCGTCGGTTCCGTACTTGTTCTCGTCGAAGCGCTTGTTGGCCGTCAGCAGATGGAAGAAGGCCTCCATATGCGGCCTGCCGGCGGCGCGCAGGCGCTTGAGCCGCGCCTTGGTCGTCAGCGCTTGATGAGTGCAGTCGAGCGGGATCATGACGATCGGCGCGCCACTGGCGAAGACGCGGCGCGCCGCCTCGGGATCGACGTAAATATTGTATTCGGCGCACGGACTGACGTTTCCGCCTTCCGAAAAGGCGCCGCCCATCAGCACGATGCGATCGAGTCGCTTCGCCAACCGCGGCTCACGGGCGAGCGCCAGCGCAAGATTGGTCAGCGGCGCGAGACAGCACATCGTCACCGTGCGCTCGGGCCGCGCCATGACGAGGTCGACAATCGCGTCGGGCGCGAATCCCGCGGCGGGCTTCAGCGCCGGCTCGGGCAAGTCGTAACCTTCGAAGCCGTTTTCGCCGTGAGCATATTCGGCGGTCTCCAGCGCGCGACACAGCGGGCCGCTCGCGCCGGCGTAGACCGGCGTGTCGCCGCGGCCGACCAGCTCAAGCGCCTTGAGGGCGTTCCTGGTGGTCAAGGCGAGCGGCGCATTTCCGCCAACGGTGGTGATCGCCAGCAGGTCCAGTTCGTCGGGCGAGCCGAGCGCCATCAGAAATGCGACCGCGTCGTCGGGCGACGGGTCGGTGTCGACGATGATCGCACGCGCCATGACGGCCCCAAATGAAATCGACGCGGCGCCGGTCTTCCGGCGCCGCGCCGCTTGGATCGCAGACAATGGCTTTTTGCGTTCGCGCGCAAGCCGCTAGCGCACGGCGACGAAGGCGATGACCGATCCGCGAGGGACGACCGCCTCGGCGACGCGGCGGCCCCAATTGCCGGAAATGAGATGGATCGAGCCATCGCGATCGACGTTGGAAACGACCCCGACATGCGCCGCCCAGCCGCGACGGCCGCCCCCCAGCACCGCCAGCGCGCCGACTTCAGGCCGTTCGAGTCGCGGGCCATAGGCGAGCGCCGAGGACGCCATGCGGCCATCGAGCGGCCGACGGCCGGAACGCTCGAGCCACGCCGATACGGCGTCGGCGCACCACGGGCCCGGCCGACCGGTGAAATTGCCAGAACCAATCCAGCGCGCCGCTTCGGCCACGAGGTCGCCGCCAGCGCTGAATGGGCGCGACGCCGGCGTGGCGGCGCCGTCCGATCCGGTTTCGGGCCCGACGGCGAACAGATTGGGCGTCGGCGCGGCGCGGCCGTAGGCCAACGCCAACTCCGGCGCGAGCATCCCGGCCGCGATGACGATTGCGGTCAATCTTGCTTTCAACATCTCACTCCATTCCAAAGCCGAACAAACACGTCGCCGCGCTGCGCGCAGCGTATGGTCATGATCTCCCGTCGGTTAGATTGATTGGATTGCGTCTTCTCACAGTCGTCCGAAGCGAAGACGGTCAGAGCGACGCGATGTGCTCGTTTTATACGAACGGCAAGTTTGTGATCGACGAATGTGTCGACAATGTGGATCCAAATTCAATCAATTCTCTTCTTCGTTTTCACTGATATTGCGCTCAGCAACGATCTGATGAACTGCGCCTGACGCGGCGCGAACGAAAGCCACGCGAAAGCTGCAGCCGCTCTGATCGCCGTCGAGCCCGATTCGGGCCGTCAGCGCGCAAGCCCCGACGGGACCGAACTCCCTCGCCGCGGAGGTCGACATGAACCCATCGCCGCCTGCCAACGCCGTCGAAGGCCGGCCGCCGTTGCGACAAGCGCTCGAACTCCACCACGCCGGGCGCCTCGACGAGGCCGAGCGCTTCTACCGCGCAATCGTCGCTTCGCCGCCGGCGCCGTTCGCGGCGTTGCACGGCCTCGGCGTGTTGCTGCACCTCAAAGGCCGCCACAGCGAAGCGGCGGCGTTGCTGATCTCCGCCCTTCGCGTCTCGCCGATCGACGCCGGCGCGTGGTCGGACCTCGGCGTCGTTTGCGCCGCGCTGGGACGGCCCGCTGAAGCCGTCGCCTGCTACGATCAGGCGCTGGCGCTCGACCCCCGTCAGGTCCAAGCGCTCAAAAATCGCGGCGGCGCGCTGACGGCGCTGGGCCACGCCAGCGCCGCGCTCGCGAGCTACGACCGCGCGCTGGCGATCAGGCCCGACTTGGTTGAAGCGCACGCCGATCGCGCTCGTGTCCTGCGCGCGCTCGGCCGCGCCGAGGAAGCGCTGGCGGCCTGCGATCGCGCGCTCGCGCGCAGGCCCGGGTTCGTCGAAGCGCTGGCGGTCGGCGCCGGCGCACTAATCGATCTTGGCCGCTTCAAAGACGCGCTGACGCGGCTCGATCGCGCGATCGCGCTCGCGCCCGGTCTGGCCAACCTCCACGTCGATCGCGCCTGCGTGCTGATCGCATTGGGGCGCTACGCCGAAGCGCTCTCCAGCTGCGACCTGGGGATCGCACTTGCGCCCGAGCGCCCGCTCGCCCACGGCAATCGCGGCATCGCGCTGGCGCAGCTCGGCCGTGAAAGCGAGGCGCTGGCGAGCTTCGATCGCGCCGTTGGGCTCGCCCCCGATCAGGCGGTCGGCTATTTCAACAAGGGCGTGGCGCTGCTCGAGTTCGGCCGGATCGCGCCGGCGACAACGGCCTTGCAAGCGGCGGTCCGACTCGCGCCCCAGAGCGCCCGCGCGCTCCACGCTCTCGCCGTCGCTCGACGTTTCGCGCCTGGCGACCCACTGGCGCCTGCGCTGGAGGCGCTCGTGGCCCCAAGCTCGACGCTGCCGGCGGCCGAGCGGAGCTACGCCCACGCCGCATTGGGCAAGATCTGCGACGACTTCGGCGAGCCGGCGCGCGCTTTCCGCCATTTCGCCGCCGCCGCGGCGTTCAGGCCCGCGCAGACGCGCTACGACGAACGCGCCGCGCTCAGCGAGCTCGAATGCGTCGGCGAAGCTTTTGCGGCGGCGCTGGCGGCGCGCCCTCTCCCCGCTGGCGACCCTTCGCCTCTGCCGATCTTCGTCGTCGGCATGCCGCGTTCGGGCACCACGCTGATCGAGCAGATTCTGGCGAGCCACCCGGAGGTCCACGGCGCCGGCGAGATCAACGATTTCGCGCTCGCCGCGGCCGATCTCGGCGGACCGGCGCTGGCGGCCGTGACCCGCGCCAACGGCGTGGCGCAAATGTCGGAAGCGGACTTTGCTCGGCTTGGAGCGCGCTATGTCGCACGCCTCGCCAGTCTCTCGCCCACCGCCAAGCGGATCGTCAACAAGACCCCTGACAACTTCCGGTTTGTCGGCCTGATCGCCCTTGCCCTGCCCAACGCTCGCATCGTGCACGTGCGGCGCGATCCGGCCGACGCCTGTCTGTCGTGTTTCTCGACCCATTTTGCGACGGACCTGCCCTACGCCAACAACCTCGCGGAACTCGGTCGTTACTACCGCACTTACGAGGCGCTGATGGCGGTCTGGCGGGACCTTCTGCCGTACGGCGCCATGATCGAGGTGCGCTACGAAGACGTCGTGGCCAACCTCGAACGGGAGGCGCGGCGCATCGTCGCTCATTGCGGCCTCGCCTGGAGCACGCGCTGCCTCGACTTCCACCTGACCGAGCGCCGGATTTCGACCGCCAGCCTCGTCCAGGCGCGCCGACCGCTTTACGCTAGCTCGGTGGGACGCTGGCGGCGCTATGAGGCCTTCCTCGGTCCGTTGCTGGAGGCGCTGGACCCGGCCCCCAGCGCCGTGGCGGCCTAAACCGTTCCCTGCGCCTTTGTCGCCGCGGCAAGGAAGGCGCGCCGCGAATCCGGCAACGGCAGGCCGCGCGGCGAGAAAAGATCGCGGTCGAGGAAGAAGCCGGTCAGCCGAAACGCGTCGGCGACCTCCGCCGGACCGGGGGCCGACGCCTCGCCGCCGCGCAGGAACGCCGGCAGCGGCAGCAGCCGGTCGCGCCACTCGGCGCCGGCGGCGGCGCTGACCGCGCGACCGCTCTTGGGCGAGACATAGATCAGATCCTCACGCACGCCGGTCGCCGCGCAACGGTCGAGATCGAGCGCGAAGCCGCATTCGGCAAGAACGCGCGCCTCGATACGGGCGACGAGCGCCGGCGCCAAAGCGGCGTCGTCGAGCCGATCGGCGATCAGCGTCAGCCCCTCATAGAGCGATTCATGGACTTCGCGTTCCGGCAGAAGCCGCATCAGGGCGCCGAGCCAGCCGATCCCGGCCAAGCCCAACGCGCTGCCGATCAGCCTCCCGGCCCTCAGCGCCAGCGGTTCGACGGCATAGACCCCGAGATGTTCGTCGAGCCGCGCACGCCAAACCAGTCCGAGCGTGTTGCCGGGCTGCAGCGCCGGCTGCAATCGCGACGAACGACCGCTGCGCACCAGGCCGAGGTGACGGCCGTGGCCGCGGGTCATCGTCTCGATGATCGCCGAGGTCTCGCCGTGGCGACGCACGCCGATGACAATGCCCTCGTCGCGCCATTCCATTGCGCCGCTCCCTACAGCCCGACAAGGTGGCGCGGCGGCGGGATTTTGGAAAGGCGCAACGCAATCACGAGCCCGACGGCGGCAAGGCTGACCAGAAGCGCGACGACGCCGGACCAGCCGGCGCGGGCGAAGAACAACCCGCCCATCCAACCGATCAGGCTCGAACCGATGTAGTAGAAGAACAGGTAGAGGGCCGCCGCCTGAGGGCGCGCGCCCGGCGCGCGCAAGCCGACCCAACTCGAGGCGATCGAGTGAGCGCCGAAGAAGCCCCAGGTGATGAGCGCGACGCCGACGATCACCACAGCGAGATTGTTGGGCAGCGTCGCCACGACGCCGACGAGCTCGCAGGCGATGGCGATCCACAGCACCTTTCGTCGCCCGTAGCGGCCAGCGAGATAGCCCATCATGGTCGAACTGACAGCGCCGATCAGGTAGAGCACGAACACCGAGCCGATGACCGTCTGGCTGAGCGAGAACGGCGGCGAGGCGAGGCGAAATCCGATATAATTGTAAGAGCAGACGAACACGCCCATCACGACGAAACCTTCGGCGAACAGCAGTCGCAAGCCCGGATCGGCCAAGGCCCCGACGAAGGCGGGCCACAGTTTGGCGAGCGACGCGGCGCGCGGCGCGTTGCGCGAAGGCGGCAGCACGAAGGCGATCCACAGCGCGCCCAACGATCCCAGCGCGCCCGCAGCCGCGACCGCTGGCCGCCATCCCCAATATTCGCTGATCGCCGCGGCGAGCAGACGGCCGGACATGCCGCCGAGCGTGGTGCCGGCGATGTAGAGCCCCATGCCGAAGCCGATCGCCTGCAGGTCGAGTTCGTCGACCAGATAGGCCATCGCCACCGCCGGCAGGCCGGCGAGCGTCACGCCGGCGAGCGCGCGCAAAGCCAGAAAGCTCGTCCAATTCGGCGCCGCGGCGCCCAGCAGGATCGCCAGCGACGACAGCGCGATCGACCACGCCATGATGGTTTTGCGGCCCCAGAGGTCGGCGACAGTCCCTGCCCCGATCATCGAAACCGAGAGGACGATGGTCGACACCGACACCGACAGTGCGGCGCTGGCGGGCGAAATGGCGAAGGAACGCGAAAACAGCGGCAACAACGGCTGCACGTTGTAGAGCAGCGCGAAGGTCGAGAAGCCGCCGAAAGCGAGCGGCGCGGTCACTCGCCAGAAGGCCGGGTCGGAGCGTGCGATGCGTTGGCCGGCGTGAAGCGTGGGCTCGGCGGGAAGCGCGGACTCGGCGGGAAACGACATGCGAGCTTCCTATGCGCCGCCGCCACATATGGGAAGGCCCGTTTCAGCGCCAGCTGTCGAACCAGATCCGCGCGTTGAATTCGTCGGGCCCCAAGGGGAATTGCGCCGACAGCACCGGCAGGAAGAAAGCGAAAGCGAGCGCAGCGACGACGAGGAAGCCGAGCGCCGGTCCGTAGCGGGGGCTGGATCCGCCGCGGAAGAAGGCGAGCGCCAGCGCCGGCCCGAGGCAGAGGATCGACGGGAAGTAGTAGTAGAAGAATTCGAGCCCCTTCGGATTGACCGCCCACGGCAGATATTGGGAAAAGAACGCGACCGCCACGATCATGCCGTCGACATCGCGCCGGCTGATCCACAGCCAGGCGCAGTACAGCAACGCCGCTTCGCCGGGATAGAAGACAAACGGGTTGGCGAGGCCGACGATCGTCTGCGCCGGGTGTTGCGCGCTCCATGCGGCGGTGGGCCCGCCGATCACCTGGAACAGGCACCACACCGGGCGCGTCATCGCCGGCCACAGATACCAAAGACTGGAATACGGGTGGCTGGCGGAAGAGCCGGTCATGATGTCGATCATCCGCCGCTGCCCGGCGAAGAACTCGACCACCGTTCCGGCGCGGATCATCTGCGGCAGATAGGCGAGGAAATAGGCGACGAGCGGCGCGACGGCGAAAGCGATCGCCGCCCAGCCGAGCGTCATCGCCGGCCATTCCGCAGAAGCGTAGAAATCGTGCTCGCCCGGATCCTCGAAGCGCGCGCGCCACAGACGCATCAGGCCGATCAACCCATAAATGGCGACGATTCCCGCCCACAGGAACACGCCCGACAGCTTGCAGGCGCTCGCCAACCCCAGGCAGACGCCGCCTAAAGTCGCCAGGACGATGGCGCGACGCGGCGATTTGCGCTCCTTGAGCGAGAAGGTGACGAACGCGAGCGCCATCGCGCTGAACGCCATCAGGTAGATGTCGAGCATCGCAGCGCGCGACTGGACGTAGAGGACGCCATCGCACAGCGTCGTCGCCGTCGCCCAGAGCGCCTGCCGTGCGTCGCGCGTCAGCGCCAGGGACCAGGCGAACATCGCCGCGAGGGTCGCCGCGCCGAACCCGGCGCTCAAGGCCCGCCAGCCGATCGGATTGTCGCCGAAGAACGCCATGCTCGCGGCGATCAGCAGCTTGCCGAGCGGCGGATGCTCCTGGCGCGTCATCTCGCCGGTCTTCAACAACGCGCGCGCCGCCGGCACGTACCAGGTCTCGTCGAAATAGACCTCGCGCGCCGCGTCGAGGCCCCAGCGAAACAGCGCCAGCGCGGCGACGAAGATCGCGATTCCGGCGAGCGTCAGAGCGATCGGCGAAGCGGCGAACCGCCGCAAACGACCCGGCGCGGGGACGGCTTCGGCGGTATCGCGGGCGACTAGGGTCATGGCGACGGTTGAGCTCCGGCGTCGAGGCGGCCGATCATGCTCGCGCAGCCGCCCTGCTGCAAATGGCGCCGCGCAGCCGGCCATTGACGGCGCGCAAGGCGCAAATGCGGCGCTTCTGGTATTCTCGGAATGGTGGTGAAGCGTCGGCGCGTCAGCAAAGAAACGCGCGCCGCAGGGAGGAGTATGCCGTCATGCGGAAGTCTTCCAGCTTGCAGACGCTCGCGTTCTTCGTCGTCTTGGCGATCGGCTTAGGCGTCGCCTGGATGGCTGCAGCGCCGCCGTTCTACTTCGCCAGCGACTGGATCGCCGCCGCCGCCGCGGCGGTCGCGCTCATCGCCGCCGCCGCGATCCGGGTCGCCGACCAGTGGCAGCGCGCCGTCGTGCTGCGGCTCGGAAAATTCCGCGCGCTGGAGGGGCCCGGCCTTTTCCTCATCATTCCGATCATCGAGACCGTCCCCTACTGGATCGACACGCGCGTGCTCGCCAGCGCCTTCAAGGCGGAAAAGACCCTGACCAAGGACACGGTGCCGGTCGACGTCGACGCGGTCCTGTTCTGGAAGGTGATCGACCCGAAGAAGGCGGCGCTCGACGTCGCCGACTACAACGGCGCGATCAATTGGGCGGCGCAGACGGCGCTGCGCGACGTCATCGGCAAGACCCTGCTCGCCGACATGCTGGAAGGACGCGACAAGATCAGCGCCGATCTGCAGAAGATCATCGACGAGCGCACCGAACCCTGGGGCGTCAACGTCATCTCGGTCGAGGTGAAAGACGTGCTGATCCCGCCGGCGCTGCAGGACGCGATGTCGATGCAGGCGCAGGCCGAGCGCGAACGCCAGGCGCGCGTCATCCTCGGCGATTCCGAACGCCAAGTGGCGGAGAAGTTCGGCGAGGCGGCGAAGACCTACGCCGACAACCCGACCGCCTTCCATTTGCGCGCGATGAACATGCTGTATGAGGGGTTGAAGCGCGACAACGCGACCATCGTCATCGTGCCGAGCACTGCGGTCGACACGATGCAACTTGGGGCCACGATTGCGAGCTTAAGCACGATGGCCACGGCCAAAGCCGCCCCGCCCGCGCCAGCGCCCGGCGCGTGAGCGTCTCCGTCTTCAAAGCGCTGGCTTCGGGAATGTCGCTTTTAGATTGAACCGCTCGCCGCATCGCGCCCCGGCATTCCAAACCCGAGCCAAACATTTCCAAATCTGCGGCCCGATTGTCCAAATATTTCCAAAGATTGCTTTGGCCGTTTTGAGTGAAATCAGAGGCTTGCGAGGACAAAAACGAAATTTCCGCCTTCCGCCAAACTTTTGCGCCAAGTTCCCTCCCGGCGCCGAGACGCGGCGGGCGTAATGCGCAAAGGGATTCACGATCACGAAAATCAGACTACCACAAATTCCGTTTTTCGGAAATAGCGAAACGCGGACTTCCGTCATAGCAAAGGGCGCCGACGCTTCGCGGTCTTTGACGCCGCCGCGACGCTCGTCGCTTTTTCGCGCCGCGTCACGGGGGGACCCGCGGTTCTGGAGCGCGCGGCGTTTGATTGGAATCGCCTGACGCCCACGCCCTCTGTCCTCAGGCGTCGCAAACCCGCGTCGAACGATGAAGCGCGCGTAAAACCAAACGCAGAACGCTGCTCACGCGCTGAGGATTTCCTCGACCCAAGCCGGCACGGTTTCGCTCGCCGGGCCGTAGCGACAATCGTCGAACAGGTCAGCGTTGTCGGCCGAATCGAGATTGATCTCGCAGGTCTCGATTCCCATCGCGCGCGCTTCGAGGACGAAACCGGCCGCCGGGTAGACGGCGCCGGACGTGCCGATGGCGACGAACAGGTCGGCATGCCGGAGCGCCCGCTCGATGTCGTCCATGTAGAGCGGCATCTCGCCAAACCACACGACATGCGGCCGCAGGCCGCCGGCGCGGCCGCAATGGGGACAGACGTCGGCGACGTTGAGGTCGTCGAGCCAATCGCTGAGCCTGCCGCAAAGCTCGCAACGCGCTTTCAACAGCTCGCCGTGCATATGGATGACGTCGCGAGAGCCGGCTTGCTCGTGGAGGCTGTCGATGTTCTGCGTCACGAGCGTCAAAGCTCCGCCGCGCTGCGACAGCGTCGCGGCGAGCCGCGCCAGCGCGAAATGCGCGGCGTTGGGCTTTGCCTCGCGCATGTCGCGCCGCCGCAGATCATAGAAGGCGAGAACGGTCTCGGGATCGCTCTCGAAGGCTTCGAGGCTCGAAAGCTTCATTGGGTCGAGACGACCCCAAATCCCCTCGCCCCTCTTGTCGCGGAACGTGCCGAGGCCGCTTTCGGCCGAAACGCCGGCGCCGGTCAGGACGAAGATGTTGCGATTCATGCGCCTTTGTCTCCAATGCGGCGTGCTCCGCCGCGCGCGGCCGGCGCATTGGCGTCCGCTCGCGCACAATGCCTGGCGAACAAGGCGGCGGCAGACCTTAAGCCGACGAAAGCGTCGAGAATCGATCCCGTCAAAACACGGTCCATCGAGAGGTCACGGCGCCAATCGGCGTTATAGATCACTGAAGGTTGCAAGCGGAATGCGGTCGTTGTTCGCAGCCGGCCGCCGCCGTCGATCTCGAGCCCGCGGGCGCCGAGCCGCGTCGCCTCGCCGTCACGTCTTCGGGAACTCGAGCCCCATGGCGCGGTAACGCTCGGGATCGTCGAGCCAGTTGGCGCGCACTTTGACGAAAAGGAACAAATGCACCGGCGCCTCGTGGGCTTCGGCGATCTCCTTGCGCGCCGCCGAGCCGATCGCCTTGATGGTGCGCCCGCCTTCGCCGATGACGATCTTCTTGTGGCTGTCGCGCGTGACGTAGATCGTCTGCTCGATGCGCGCCGAGCCGTCGGGCTGGTCCTTCCACGATTCGGTCTCGACCGTGGTCTGATAGGGCAACTCGTCGTGCAGCCGCTCGAACAGCTTCTCGCGGGTGATCTCGGCGGCAAGCGCGCGCAGCGGCGCGTCGGCGATCTGGTCTTCGGGATAGAGCCACGGCCCCTTGGGCATCGCCGCAGCGAGCCGTGTCTTGAGCCGGTCGAGGCCGTCGCCGGCGAGGGCCGAGGTCATGAACGTGTCGGCGAAGGGCAAAGCCCCGTTGAGTCGCTCGGCGAGCGCCAGCAGCAGCGGCCGATCGACCAGGTCCACCTTGTTGATGACGAGGAACTTCGGCGCCTTGTGGTCGCGCAACGTCGTCATGATCGTCCGCGTCGCCTCGCCGATCTCGGCCGCCTCGCGCTTGTCAGCGACTCCGATCTCCTGGCGCGCGTCGATCAGCAGCGCCAACGCGTCGGCGTCGCCCGCCGCGCCCCAGGCGGCGGCGACCATCGCCCGGTCGAGCCGACGCTTCGGCGCGAACAAGCCGGGCGTGTCGACGAAGATCATCTGCGTCGCGCCGTCGACGAGGATGCCGCGCACGGTCGCGCGCGTCGTCTGCGCCTTGCGCGAGACGATCGACACCTTCGCGCCGATCAGCGAATTGAGCAGCGTCGATTTGCCGGCGTTGGGCGCGCCGACGAGCGCGACGAAGCCGCAGCGGGTCTCGCTCACGGGCCGGTCCGGCGTGTGAGGAACGCCTGGGCGGCGGCCTGCTCGGCGGCGCGTTTGGAGGTCGCTTCGCCGCATTCCGGCTCGTAGCCTTCGAGCACCACCTGCATGACGAAATGCGGCGCGTGCGCCGGACCGCTGCGCGCCAATTCGACATAGCGCGGCGCGGCAAGCGCGCGCGCCTGAGCCCATTCCTGCACCGCCGTCTTGGCGTCGCGCTCGGGCGAAACATCGGCGTCCATGCGCGGGCGCCAGGAGCGCGCGACGACCTCATGCGCCGCGGCGAAGCCGCCGTCGAGATAGGCCGCGCCGATGATCGCCTCGCAGATGTCGGCGAGGATCGCCTCCTTCTTGCGGCCGCCGGCGCGCGCTTCGCCCTGCCCCATCGCCACGTGCGGACCGACGTCCCAT
>Ga0181516_10001726_pt1 | contig 16369 bp, 13 predicted proteins | sample PEATcosm2014_Bin_25_FD_121104 | JGI IMG/M metagenome (GOLD analysis project Ga0181516, IMG submission 121104) | Peatland microbial communities from MTU Mesocosm Facility, Houghton, MI, USA - PEATcosm2014_Bin01_10_metaG | ecosystem: Environmental > Terrestrial > Soil > Wetlands > Peat | place... | reverse complement strand
TCCAGTTTCTCCTTTGCGTGTGCTTTGGTCGGCTCACGTTTGGAGTTTCTTGGATGGACTCCCGTAAATGTCAAACTGCTACTGCCACCCCGGCAGAGCCGGGGGATCTCCTCACCCTTTAGGCTTTTGCTCACGGTACGCAAAGGCGGGATTCGGTGTGCCACAACCCAAGATTGCACGGAAGAGTCTGCCTTACTCTCCGCTACGCCCTTGGAGTCTACTCCGCATTGTGCTATATTTTTCAAGGAGCGGCAGGGGTTTTCCCCGGCTGAGTCTGTGTGCAAAGCAGCCCTCTGCACGGCTGATCTAAATCGACTGGACGCGTAGCTCAACTGGCAGAGCATTCGGCTCTTAACCGACAGGTTGTAGGTTCGATTCCTACCGCGTCCACCAAATAGATTCAATGATTTACACCGCTTCTCCTCTCCCCTAAAATCCTCAGAAATGGCCAACTGTGGGGACTTTTGTGGGTACTCCACATCAAAACACTGCGTATTTGTGGGCGATTCTGAGCAATCATTCTCTGCAATCTTTGCTGCGGGAGTGTTTTCCTCCTTCGATTTTGCCCGCTTCTTGTAGGCCCGTTTACTGCCGTTCTGCAACCCATGTGGGGAGCTATGTGGGGACCCCTCGGCCTTCTCTGTCTGGCCGGATTCCTCCGTGGCCGACCGCACCGTGACAATGGACTCCAGGGCACGGCGCTTCGCCTCCATGCGAATATGGCTGTAGTGCTTGAGCATCTGCTTCGAGACGTGGCCGGCAATGTCCATGATGGTCTGATCGCCTGCGCCACTCTCGGCAAGGTCGGTAATCAGCGTGTGCCGGTTGTCGTGCCAACGGCCTTTCACCTGGGCATTTCTGCGCACGTTGTTCCATGCGGTCTTGAGCGTGGTGACGGGACGCGTGGGATCACTTGGACTCGGCTTTCCGAAGGGGAAGACATACCACTCCGCGCGGGGCTTTCCGAACTTCTCTTGATACCAGGCGGCATACTCGGAAAAGACATCCAAGAGTGTTGAATTCAAGGGGATTGTTCGTCCTTCGCCCGCCTCAGTCTTGCTCTGGCCCACTGCCAGGTACTTCTTGGTGAAGTCGAGCCGTCCCCATGTCAAAGTCTTGATCTCGGCATCGCGCATCCCGGCGTTGAGCGCCAGCGTCAACGCGAGATAGATATGCGGGGAGCGCGCCTTGCGGGCCTCCTCCAGCATCCTGTCCTTTTCGGCTTGCGTATAGGCTTTTCCGACTGTCTGACGAACCTTGAGCTTGAGCATCTTCCGCTTGCGTAAGCGGATGCGGAGCAAGTCGCCAGGGTCGCCCAAGATGCGCAGCAGAAAGCCTACTTCTTCGTTGACGCTCTTCGGTGCGGCGCTCTCACCAAGGCGCGCATTCTGGTAGTGAATGACGGCAGCCTCATTGAAGTCAACCAGCATTTTGCCGCCAAGAAGCCGCTTTAGATGGTCGATTGCGTATTCGGCAAAACGCGCAGACTGTGGCAAGCGCAATTTGTAGGCGTCGAAATACTCTTCTGCCATGTGACTGAATGTACGGACACGTTCCTGACGGAGGTCAACAAAATTATTGAAGCCCTCTTCCAGTTCGCGTTTGCGCTTTTGTTCCGCGCCTTTGGCAACGGTCTTCGAGGCGGATTTCGAGGATTCGCGGATGCGCCGCCCGGCGAACCAGAACTCGTACCACCAAACATCACCACGTCGAAAAAGGCTCATGAGAATAGCTCCTGTTCTCCTGCCTATTCTCTTTCCGCAGGGGAAGATTCAAACGACGATGCGCGCCGGATTGTGCGCACATCGAGAAACATCTTTTGTGGGCCGATGGCGGCTGCTCCTTCAAGGGGAACGAAGCCGTAGCGCGCGTACCAGCTCGCCTTTTCAGGATAAGCGTCAGTGAGAATGCACCGACAGCCCACCTCGTCGGCCACACGCACGGTGATCTTGAGCGCCTCCGAGATCAATGCATGGCCCAGTCCCCTGCCGCTGAAACGCCCATCAACTGCGAGGCGCGCAAGCAAGATCAATGGAAGATCGTAGGGCGGCAAGCCGCGTACGAACTTCTTGGGAAACCGCTCACGTGGAACGCTGGAGGTTGCCAGCGTGAAGTAGCCCAACACGGTGCTCGGCGCCGATTCATCCACAGCAATGTATGTCACACCGATAGAGATCTTCTGCTGATTCGTCCACGCATGACGCTTCAGATAGTTGTTGAGCGGCTCGTCTCCGCAATCGAAGTTCGCAACCTCATCGAATTCTTCCATTCGACGAATCGTTACCGCCATGTTAGCTTCTCATCGCCCGAATGAGGGCTTCGGTTGGCTCGGCAGACTGACCGGAGACAAGTTCTGCGAGGCTCCCAAGTTCTTTCTCCGTCCAGCGAATATCGACGTGCGGCAAGGTCACCTCGGGAGCGACACGCTCCAAGCGGGGAAACAGCAAGACCTTCCGCTCCCCGGTGGCGCTCTCGCTGACAATGCGATGTCCGCGTTTGCGTTCCGAGACGGCCCAGCGCAAGAGCGTCAGCGCATCAGAAAGGAAATCCGAGTTGCTGCTCATCTGCAACTCTGCCTTGAGTGCCCGGACCATGTGATCTTCCGAGGGTGCAAGATCGGCCTGGAACTTCGTCTTGTGCGTTCGTTTCGGCAATGCGGCGGATTTGGCGCGCGCCGGCGCCGATTGCTTCGATTTTGCTTTGACCGCTGGAGGCATCGGAGTACTCCTGATTACAGGATACTCTCTTTGTGGCATGATTTCGAGTGCATTACGATTCATATTTTTCCCCTCTCTTCCGCTTACATCTCCCGCAGTGTAATGGTTCTCCTGGTTATTTGACGCATCTGTTTCACCCCGTTCGTCTTAACAAAGCTGATCCACGAACGGATCGAGGTTTGATTCTTTGATCTGGATCGTCGCCCCCAGAGGGTTGAGCCTCCTCCCAGCGGTTCAATTCGTCCTCGTCGTAACGAACCAGCGATCCGAACTTTCGGAACTTCGGTCCACGGTTTTCAAGACGCCACCGGCGTAAGGTCGCAAGGCTGATGCACGTTCGTTCCGAGACTTGAATCTCTGTCAGGTATCGTTCATTCATAACGACTGTCACCTCCGTTTCGCCCTTCTGATTTCTGTTGCTCGTGGCAAAGCGCCCTTGCGCTCCTTTTGCCAACGTGCAACAGACCATCGCGTCTTGTCCAATAACTTTTTGGAAGTAGCCGATAACTTTTTGGATTTGCGATTGGCACCGGAGGGCCAGTTCGGAAGGACTATCCACAGGAAGTTTGAGCCGAGAAGTCTCAAAATTGTCATTTCTGCTTGAGATAGAGACAAAAGCAAAAATTTCGCGTCAATATGCAGTAAATGCACGCGGGATGTACAACCCGAATCCTGATTGCCAGTTTTTACCGGGCGCGCGCATCTGCGCGTGATCGGACCGCCCGGCTTGACTTCGTGATGCCTTGGAGTAACCGTGCGCCGAGGTGTGTCCATTATGACCGGCGGGCAGTTCAGAATCCGGGATATGGAAATCATCGTTGCCCTCCATGAAGAGGGCAATATGACCCAGGCGGCAAAGCGCCTTGGCTTCACTGAACCAGCTCTAAGCAAACAGCTCAAAGAAATTGAACGTCGAATTCAGACACCACTCTTCGAGCGTGGTATTGGGGGAGTTGTTGCCACCGAATCCGGTCGCGCCTTCGTTGCACATGCAATGGAGATCATTCAGTTATGCCGGCGCGCCATACACGAAGCGCACGAGAGCAAGCATAACCAACCTAATCGGCTGCGAATAGGCGTATCCACGTTTCATCCCCTTTCCATAATTCAGTTGTTGCACTCTGTCGAGCTTAGTCTGTACCGCAATCTCTCCGTTGAAATTGTCAGCGCATACTCGCTGGATCTCATTTCGAGGATTCAACAGCACGAACTTGATCTAGCACTTGTTACGACGCCCCCGCCGAATTCGCAGATTACATCTGTCCATGTTGCAACAAATCCATTCATGATTGCAGTGCGGGAGAATCATCCATTGGCTGGCAGCCCATCTGTCCGGCTGAACGAGATTGCACCGTACCCTTGGATCTTCTTCAACCGGAGCGTCCATTACCATCTGCACGACATGATTCAGCAGCGGGTCAAAGAAGAATACGGACCAATCAGCATCCGTCACTACATCAGCAGTGAGGATCAGATCGCAGCTTTGTTGACTGACAACCAGACTGTAGCCTGGACTACGCCGACTGGCAAAGACAAGCTGGCGAATTGCGAGCTCAAATTCGTACCACTCCTTGATTCCCAAATTCGTCTTGAAATGCGCCTCGCGACGCTGGCCAACAACAATTCGCCATTGGTCAGCGAGTTTGTGCGCAGCTTCATGAAACGAGTCGAAGAGCAGCGTGCGCCGCTGCAACTGCAATTGCCAATTGCGTTGAGGGGCAGTGAAGCAGTGCAAGAATGATTCATGCCCAAGTTCCCTCTTCCACATATTGACAGGATTTGAGGAGTCTTCCTGCTGGCACGGGTGTCTAAGGGGACCGATCCCGCCATTGGCTCGAAAGGCAAGGCGGGGCCTGGCAAGGTCCTGACCATCCAGCGGGCCACTGCGATCGTTATGGATAAAGAATCCGATCCGGCGCATTTCAGGATTGCGTTCAGGCCGGTAGTCAGCGTTAAGATTGATGCCTAAGAACGGATGCCTGAAAACTCTGGAAATGGAGGAAAGAGCGAAGAATGGACTCAGAGGACATGGACCGCACTGTATCGTCAAATCCGTTTGTCTACGATCAACTCAAGGGATTAGGTGTGAGCGCAAGCGTCTGGGATGATGTCCTTGATGAGTTGTTCGATGAACCTTTCGGGAATATCCCCGGCCCCTTTGGATTTCTTTTGGCTGATTTCAATGGGAAACTTGGACCTCAGAGGTTGGACTACTCGCGCCCCGAAGTCATTTCCGACCACGATTATGTGCGAAACCTGTTGAGGCAATCTATTGAAGAACTCTCTAGCGACCCCCAGCTACCAAACGATGATGGTTCTGATTGCGATAAGGCGATAGAAGAGTATTGGGCACACCGCGCCTCTCTCAACTGAGGAGTTGAAGGAAATGGAGTTGGTCGCCGGAAAACTTGTCGGATCGGTGTTTGCCGTTAGTAATCGAGGTCGTGCCCAGCGGACCTGTGGCGTGAAAATGCGACAAGAGGCACAATGCTAATCGGCTATAAATAGGCAAGCACTGCGAGGTGGCCTTGTATGCGCGGATATGATTCAGCACAAAGACTGAAGAAGGACGATGATTTAGGTCGATGGCGATTTGCCGCAGAGATCGCCGAAGTGATCCGTTCGACTCCGGCAGACTGGTCTGCGCGCATCGGAATCTTTGGGAAATGGGGAGAGGGTAAGAGCACTATCCTGCACTTTTTGGAGGAGATGCTAAAGCCCGAAGGCAATATTGTCTTTTACTTCAATCCATGGGCTATTCAGGAACTTGATGATCTCTGGGCCGAGTTCGGAAGTACCCTTTTGGTGGCACTCGATAAAGAAAATCTGGTTGTTGAGTCGCCATTCGTCGGGACCGCTCGGAAGATCCAGCGAATGCCAGGCTTTCGGCTGCTTGCGCGGTTGGGCGAAGGGACGGCGGAATATTTCGGCAAGGAGAAGATTTACAAGACTGCGTTCGGTCTAATTGGAAACTGGCTTAAATCGGACGGCGCGCAAGTCAAAAAAATCCGCGAACGACTTGGAAACCGACGAGTAATAGTCTTTATAGATGATCTGGATCGGGCGACGCCGGAGCTCCTTCCGAAACTCTTGCTGTCTTTGCGCGAAATCCTTGACCTGCCGGGCTTCACTTTTGTGATGGCTTTCGACAACGAAATTGTCGCAGAGGGTCTTGTGACAGCCAATAGTGCGTGGGGCGATGGGGAAAACTTTCTCGATAAGATTCTCGATTTTCATTACTATTTGCCGACCGTTTCAAGATCCAGAAAACGTCTCTTGCTGAAGAATATGCTCGACCGCTACGCCAAGTTCGTTCCCCAGGATTCGATTGACCCGATAGAGCATCTGCTCCCGGATAATCCCCGCAAATTAAAGAGACTCGTTCGCGGATTGGTATCTTTGCGGCCCCAGCTTTCTCGACACGGCGCGGATGAGTTGAATTGGGTGGAGATTTGGCTGGCTGAGATGGTCCGACAGGAATCTTATCTTTTTCTTGTGCATCTTCTTGATGGTGGCGCTTTGGAATCCCTCATCGGCATCGGCTACAAGATACGGAAGATGGAGCGTAGGAGGAAGGGTAAGGATAACGAAGAAAATGATGATGCCGACATCAAGAAGGTTATCGATGAGGTCGGGGGGATAAACCAAAAGCAGACCGAACGGTTGATCGAGCTCGTGAACGCCACTCGCACGCTTGCAGGACTCCATTTAGAGTACAACTGGAAATTTGCGTTGCGCCCGGAGGCAATTACTTGGAAAGAATTCTATGAGCTCTTGGCGCAATGGAAGGAAGCTCCGGTCCCTGAAACGATTTCAGCGTGGATTGTCAAGCAGGCCACCGCCAACTCGATGGATCAAGTTGACATTGAAATTGACCTCTTCCAGACTTTTTTGAACGCCAAGCACAATGCTGCTTCCAGCGCGGCAGAAGCATCTACCCTCGAAGACAATGCAGCGCGATGTGCTGAAGCACAGTCCTTGCTGAAGATGACTGAGCAGTTCCTAAGCCTGCCCGAAATGTTTACTCCCGAACGATTCGGCAAGATCTACGAGAAGTCGACGTACTGGATAGCGTTTCGAGTGAATCCATCGGACGCTGAATTGCGGAATGCCGAGCAGGCGCTTCTCTTTTCGATGCTTGACCGTACCTCTGACGACCAAGCACCCGCAATACTTGAAACTCTCAAGCCCGATGACCGTTGGGCCTTTACGCCGGAAGATGCTCACACCGCACAATTGAAAAAGACACTTCGGGACGATTGTGTCGCCCGCCTGCTGCCCAAAGTAGAGCGCGCCTTTGCTGTTCATCTCGGTCGCCCCGAAAGCTTGCGATTACTTTCTACACCTGAGGGCTCGTCATCGTTTCGCTATATGCTGTTTTCCCCTAATCGCCTCCCATGGGGAACGGTCATTAGAAGCGCTTTGCTGGACACCGTGCAAAATGCCAAGAGTGATCCCAATGCCTATGAAAAAGCGAATGAATTCCTTCAACTTCTCGTCGACGCTGCCGGCAATCGATCAAACTATATTCCCCGTGAGAGCGCAGTGAGCATCGTCGGCGACCGGGAATTCATCGCCGCTCTCTGGCATGGCGTGACCTCCAGATATATCCAATTTCGCATGCTGAAATCTTATCTCTCCAAACGTGACGCGCTGGTACAGATAGGGGCAGAAGAGGACGATCTTCCCTTGTCCCCCGAGCTTGCGAAAGCGAAAGAAACGCCTAGCCCATCTGAGGTAGAGCCGGAGGAAAGTGAGGCAAATGCTGCCATGATCGATTCTGACTTCTCCTTTTTCGACAACGATGGGAGCCAGGAATAACGACTCAGCCCGTCCTGCGGAATCCGTATTCCAGATAGAGCATTGAGGCATTATGAGACAATGCTGCGAGCGCGGGAAACAGAGGTAGTATCAATAACGAAAAGTCGGCCAGTGCACATCGACTTGGGTACATATGAATATCAGTTGTTGCCAACAGCCCATCGCTTGATGAGAACTGGAGGACTTTGAGGTCCAGGAGCCAAAGCGGTCTCCAACTTCATTCCAAGAGTCTTCTGTCAAAGCGGACACTCGAAAAGCTCAGATTGCGAGGGCGCGTCCTCGGGTTCGCGGAAGTTGCTCAGTCCAACGCCGACCAGCCGGAAGCGTTGTCGCGGACCAAGGCTGATACGCTCCCTAAGCGACAAGGCGATGTTGGTCAGTTCATCGCACGACGATGGCGGATGCGGCGACGTGTGGCTGCGAGTCAGGATCTTGAACTCGCTGGTTTTGAGCTTGAGCACCACTGTGCGCGCTATTCGTGATTCCTTGCGCGAAGCTGCCCAGGTTTTCTCCGCAAGCCGGCGAATCATCGGCTCCGTTTCAGAAAGTGGCACGTCGCGTTCAAAGGTATCTTCAGCGGAGACCGATTGCGTGGGCCTGTCGGGAACGACGGGATTCTCATCAATTCCGCGGGCCAACTGATAGAGGCGCAGGCCATGACTGCCGAATGCGCTTTCGAGAGCGGGCAATTCCATACCTTGCAATTCCCCAACGGTCAGTATTCCGAGCTTTCCCAGCCTTGACTCTGTCACTTTGCCGACACCGGGCAGACGCCCCACAGGGAGAGGTGGCAGAAAGGCATCCACTTCATCCGGTTGGATGACGAACAGACCGTCCGGCTTGCGCCAATCAGAGGCGATCTTTGCCAGGAACTTGTTGGGCGCCACTCCAGCAGAAGCTGTCAGATGCAACTCTTCACGGATTTCCTTCCGAATTGCGCGGGCCACTTGTGTGGCGGTTGGCAGTCCGGTCTTGTTTTCGGTCACATCGAGATACGCTTCGTCCAAGGATAGCGGCTCGACAAGATCGGTATGGCTTTTGAATATCTCACGCACAAGACGAGATACGGCCCGATAGCGTAGGAAATCCGGCGGAACGAAGACTGCATCGGGGCACAAGCGTTCCGCGTGAACCGCGGGCATTGCTGAACGTATCCCGAAGCGCCTGGCCTCATACGAAGCGGCACAGACAACAGAACGCTTTCCTCGCCACGCGACAACGACGGGTCTGCCGCGTAGTTGCGCGTCATCCCGTTGTTCGACCGACGCATAAAATGCGTCCATGTCGATATGCACGATTTTCCGCATAGCCATCTGACAAGAATTCTAGCCCTGGAGTTGAAACCCGCGCGCGGAGCATTTCCAGCGGCCTGGTTGAGGAGCACGGTTGCTCAGTGAAAGTCATGGGAACGGATATCGGCGCTGGTGATGTCGAGGGGGATTATTCGCTGGGCTTTGACGTGAACAACTCCATCCTGATTTTGGAGCGGGCCCTCGATCAAGAGAAATCGGTTGCGAGTAACGATAATGCGGTTCTGCTCGAATATATCGGGTGCGAGGATGATGTTGGCGATGCCGGTTTCGTCTTCGAGGGAGAGAAAGACGAAGCCCTTGGCTGTGCCGGGACGCTGACGGGCGATGACGCAGCCGGCGATGCGCACAGGTTGATTGCTGCGCCTCTGCGTGAGTTCTTCGGCCGACAGGATGCCTTCCTGTCGGAGAGCTTCGCGGTGATAGGCCATCGGGTGTGGGCCTATGGTGAGGCCGGTTCCCATGTAATCGGCTGCGAGGCGCTCATCGGTTGTCATTTTCCGTAACGGGGTTGGATCTTTATCTCTGGTGTGGGCACTGTTGGCATCTCGCAAAAGAGGACCAACCGGACGGCCGGCTTGTTCTACCTGCCAGAGAGCGTCGCGTCGATGCTCGACTTTGCCGAGCGAGTTGAGCGCGCCGATCTGTGCGAGCGCAACGAGTTCGCCGCGGTTGAGAGCTGGTACTCGGAGCGCCAGTTCATCGATTGACTGAAAGATTCCGTCCCTACTTCGTATGGCAAGTAATTCATTTGCCGATGATTTCCGTAGCCCCTTGGCATAGTTGAAACCAATGCGGAGTGAGAGTGACGCATCGCACTCCGGCTCCAATGTGCAGAGCCAATCGGAACGCTGAACGTCCATAGGGCGAACGCGCAAGCCGTGGCGTTGCGCGTCTTTGATGAGCACGGCGGGTGAGTAGAAACCCATCGGCTGGTTGTTAAGCAGGCCGCAAGTGAAGGCAGCGAGATAGTGAACCTTCAAGTATGCCGAGGCATAGGCGATCAGAGCGAAGCTCGCGGCGTGCGACTCCGGGAAGCCGTACATGGCGAATGAAGAGATGCCTTGTACGATGTTTTCCTGGGCCTCGGGGCCGATGCCGTTGCGTACCATCCCTGCGCGGAGTCTGCCTTCAAGATCTTTCATGCGCTGCATCGACCGGCGCATTCCAACGGCGCGGCGCAGCTCTTCGGCTTCCGCTCCCGTGAAGTTGGCAACCGTCATTGCCATGCGGAGAAGCTGCTCTTGGAAGAGTGGAACTCCAAGTGTGCGCTTCAAGACAGGCTCCAGCGATGGATGCGGATACGTGACTTCTTCCTTGCCCTGGCGACGACGCATATATGGATGCATCATCTTGCCGACAATCGGGCCGGGGCGAATGATGGCAACCTGCACAACAAGATCATAGAAGCGAGTGGGCGCGTTGTGCGGAATGGAAGCCATCTGCGCGCGGCTCTCGACTTGAAACATTCCAACTGTGTCCGCTTTGCACAGCGTCTCGTAGACAAACGGGTCTTCAGGGAGCGCGGCAAGGTCTACCTCTTTGTTGTAATGACGCGGGATCAGCTCAATTGAATCTTTGAGCACGGCCATCATGCCGAGGCCGAGCAAGTCCACTTTGATGAGGCCGAGGTCGGCGCAATCTTCCTTGTCCCACTGGATCACGGTGCGGCCCGGCATGGAGGCGCGCTCAATGGGAACAACGCGATTGAGCATCCCTGCGCAGATAACCATGCCGCCCGAGTGTTGGCCGAGATGACGCGGCAAGTCCTGCATCCGTTGGCAGAGGTCGAGATAACGAACGATGCGCGGATGGCGAATGTCAAAGCCTGCCTGGGCGAAGTGATGAGCCATCGTGTCGTATTCGCCGCGCCACTCCCAGTGGCCGACAAGGCTTGCCAGACGTGCGAGCTGGTCCGGCTCGAAGTTAAGCGCCTTGCCCACTTCACGCGCTGCCGAACGACCACGATATGTGATGACGTTGGCGGTCATCGCCGCGCCGAGAGAGCCGTAACGCTCATAGATGTATTGAATGGCCTGTTCGCGCTGGTCGCCAGAAGGGAGGTCAAGGTCAATGTCTGGCCACTCGCCGCGGTTCTCATTGAGAAACCGCTCGAAGAGCAGTTCCATTCCAACTGGATCAACCGCGGTGATTTCGAGCGCGTAACAGACGGCGGAGTTGGCCGCCGAACCGCGCCCTTGGACAAGAATTCCGTGCTGCTGACAGTAGCGGATGATGTCCCAGACGATCAGAAAATATCCGGCGAAGCCGAGCTTGGCAATCAGTTGGAGTTCATGTTGAACTTGCGCTCGGGCTTTGTCGAGCAGGGACCGCTTGGCATCTGCGCCGTAACGTTTGCGAACGCCTTCTTCCACGCGCTTTTCGAGAAAGCTGTCCATCGTTTCGCCGTCTGGAACGGGATACTGTGGAAACTCATAGCCGAGATTGCTGAGTGTGAAGCCGAGCCGCTCGCTCACGATGCGCGTGTTGGCGATGGCTTCGGGAATGTCACTGAAGAACGCGGCCATTTCGCGTGCCGAGCGCAGCGAACGTGATTCATTCGCTGTGAGCAAGCGGCCCGCTTGATCGAGCGATGTATGGTGGCGAATCGTGGTGAATACATCAAGTAGCTCGCTGTCCTTCTCCGTTGCGTAACGAACTCCGTTGGTTGCAATCACTGGCAGACGGTGACTAGCCGCAAGTTGAAGCAGTAATTGATTGCGACATTCCTCATCCCGTTGCTGGTGGCGCTGTAGTTCAAGATAGAGATTTCCGTGACCGAAGATTGCCGAGAGCCTGTCAATCAAGCTGCTTGCGTCCTTGTGTTCGCCCTGTGCAAGCGCAGCCGCAATCGGTCCTTCATCGCCTCCAGTAAGGCAGATCAATCCGTCAGAGAACCCTTCGATGTCTTCGAGTGTGGCCGCTCCTTCGGTCTTTGTATCTTCGCGCATTTTGAAGCGAGTGATGAGCTGGCAGAGGTTCTGATAGCCGGTTTGCGATGCGCAGAGCAAGAGCAAACGCGGTGGCTCGTCTGGGCATTGATGCGGTAACCACGCTGGCGGCGTGAGCTTGTTGCCGATGGAGCGAACGGCGACCTCCGCGCCGATGTGCGCTTTGATACCGTGCTTCTGCGCCATCGTATGAAATCGCGCAACACCATAGAGGCCATTACGATCGGCAAGAGCGATGGCAGGCATATCGAGTTGAGCCGCGCGCTCAACAAGTGCCTCGGGCTGCGATGCACCGGCAAGAAAACTGAATGCGCTGGCAGCGTGCAACTCGACATATTCAGCACCATCAGTCATAGTAGGCTTCCAGTCGCCATTCGTGCCTGCGCCGATCTTGCACAAGCAGGCAGGCAACGGCACCGCCATTGCCCGCCTGGGCCAACACGTCCCACTCTTCTTCGTCCCATCCAACGGTGGACCACCAGCAACCTCTGCTGCGCCACGGGCCATAGGCTGCTGTGATCTCGTGGTTGCCATCCGCATCGCGAAAGGCAGTGGGCTTTGTTGTATGCAGTTGGACACGCACCGGCACAGGCGGCCGCATTCGCCGCAGAGCCATCCGCGGCCTGCCGACGTTTGAAGCAGCGGTTATGCCGGATATAGAAAAGCCGTCCATGCGGAAGCTGCCGGACCGATGCGTGTCTTCGAGCATTGGCGAGCCAACGCGGTCTTCGCCAGCAATGGCCTTCAGGCGCGCAATCGTTACATCCAATCGCGATGGCTCAGGCGTCTGCGGAGCAAAGAGTCCGAGTTGTACCTTGCTCGATTGACCGGCCTCCGCTGTGAGTGTAAAGGTCAACACAGCGGCTTGTGGCGGATGTGCGGCGGTCTCCAGTTGCAGCAGTTTGAGCAGGAACTTGCGGTCAACTGAAGGCAATGCAGGCCGTATCACTCGCTTGTGTTGCCGCCCACCTGCAAGCGTCATCTCGACCGTCAGTGATGCCAGCGACAACGCTCGTGCAGATGCCCGCGCAACCAGGCAATCAATCATGCGCGCGCCAATGAAGAGCAGCGAATCCATCTCTTCAACCGGGGTCTCGAAATCGAAAAACTCTTTCAGTACGAACTATGCTTCGATGGGTTGAAATGTGTGGGTCGCTACTCCGCGCGCAAGCTCACGCCAATGCCGCGCTTGCTGACCGAGCCGTGCGATGAGATCCACCTCAGGCAGTACGGCCAGTTCTCCCAGCGTGCGAATTCCCCATATCGCAAAGGTCTCTGCGTGGTTCTCTGCAAGATTCAACGCAGCAAGTGAGAGCTTTGCAAGAGCCGTTGCTTCCTGCCCTTCGGGAATCAAGGTAATGCCGCGAGAATTTGCGGCCTTCAACCGAGCAGTATGAAAGTTCGCACTCAAAGCAATCGAAGCGCGAAAGCCTGCTGTGGTCAGAGTGGCGCGCAACCTTTGGGCCAGTGTTTCCGATGGCCCGAAAAGCAGCCGCGTACCTGCGATGTCGAGAGCAAACGCGCTGGTTGTAGCTGTACTCAGCTCTTCAATGCGCGGGGAGAACTGCGATACAGTTTCCAGTAACACGGCACGCGCAGTGGCCTCGACCTCCCCGGAACGAGCCAGCAACCGCAATCCGGCGATACCCTCGGCTTCCAGCCGCGTCATTCCCAAAACAGCGCCTTTCAAATGCGCAGACCGATTCAATGAGCAGACAGCCTCAAAAGGCGTTCGGCCTTCGAGTACACTCACAGGCTCCGATTGCAGTTCAGCCCGTAAGCGCAGCAATGCCTGGGTGGGAAACTCCAGCGCACAAACGCAGGCATAGAGTTCATCGCTCATGCGCGTTCCTCTGCTTCCCATGCGCTTGTTGCCGACCAGCTTGATGCAGGCGGCTTCCGAGCACCTTGCACAGACGGAGTGAAACGCTGCCGTCCACGACGCACCTCAAACGAAAATCCACTGAGCACAGTTCCACCGGCGGTGCGCGGCTCGCACGGCGCGCATTCGAGAACGACTGCTGCGCTCGATTGCGCGTAGGCCGCTTGGCCCAACACAACCAGGCAACAGCGTGTGCGATCCGCTGCCTGACGAAACCGGAACCATGTCGCTAGCGGAATCCGGCACCCACGCTCTGGCGCCATGTCGCCCAAGTCCAGCACAATGGCCGCAAACCCGCCCGCCTGAAGCAACAGGTCAGTGGCCCGCAAAGCCTGATCGAGTCGCGTCCAAATTGGTGATTGGGTCTTAGCCTTCCAAGCAGGAGAGATTCTTGATCCGTTCCCCTCGCTTATAGTTGAGGCACCACGACACCGCACCCAAAGCAACTGCCGCAAATTGACGCCGCTAGCCGCTGCCGACTCTGGATCGAAGGCATCCCCTGCATCCACCCAGGCGCATACGCGGTCTTCCTGTGTCTGTTGAGCAAGAAACGAGTGCGCCAGCCCCGTCCGGCCCGAAGATTTTGGCCCGGTCACTTCGCTGATCGCCCCCACCGGCAACCCACCTTCAAGCAAGGCGTCCACTTCGGGAACCCCGGTTGTCGCACTTTCGCTTATTGTCCGCGGAACAGGTGTCAGCGCCGCCGGAAAGCGACGGTCGAGAGCGCGCTCGATTTCGATGCGAAGAGCAGCGGCGGACGGCATAGCAGGACCAAGGCGTATTCGCCATATCTTCGCCTTATCTTCCTGCAATACCTGTCCCGCCGTCAATTGGATTTCACACGGCTCAAGGAATGCCTATATTTATCAATGGCTTATCGTTGGTTGGGTAACCTTTGCGACAATTGTCGTTGTCGCCCGCTGGGCCGAGCATCATCGCTTGAATTGTCGTTCTAGGGTGTCCTTGTGGAAGGAGAACCAATGTCGAAGCTCTTCTTCGAAATTCTCAAGCTCAGTGCTATTGTCGTCGGAACCGCTTCTGGACTAATTGGAACTGTTACGCAGACGAAGAACAAACGCAGCGATCAGCTGACACGTTGGGGCAAGATAATTGTCGCCCTTCTCGTTGTCTCCGGCGTTCTCTCGGTGACGATTCAGTCAGTAGAAGATTATCAGAACATCAAAAAGGACAAGGAGGATGCCGCTTCGCGATCCGTCGAGGAAAATCGAACCAAAACCATCCTGCTTGAAGCGGAGCAACTCAAGAAAGGAATTGATAGCCAAGGAAAAGCGCTAGACACAACAGTGAGTGGAATCGATCTTACGGCGCGGAATATGGATGCAGTGTTCGCTGCTCAAACAAATGCTCTGGTTGACATGTACAGCTTAACCCATCCGCTTGGAAGTCTACGTGTTGGGCTCAACGTGAGTTACCCAATCGCGGAAGGCGTAGGGCAACTTGATGCAGCATGGCTGAAGAGGGTCCAGACCGGTACTGGGAAGAACTGGGCATTAATAAACGATGCAAACGATCCATTGAATCCAAAGTCCGACACTGAGCACCGAGAATACAGCCTTCTCAAACAACCTAGCTTCGACATCGAAATTAGTCGAAGGCCGACTCAGCCTCGGCAAGGTAAATATGTCGTCGATCACAGCCCGGACGTTCTCTTCCGAAGAGATGTAGTATCGCGAACCTTGCTGTATGTTCATTTTGATGAAAAGAAAGTGGATCAACAAATTGCCGCAACAATGTCCCGAGTGATTGATACTCAAGAGGTTCGTTCATGGCTCGATCTATATGGGGCGGAGATCATCATCCGTCTACCTGAAAATGCTCCGCCTGGCTCAAAGATCACCGCTTGCAATCTCTCGTTCGGTGGGGCATCGGCCGCTGAATTCTCGAAAACTATCTTTATTGGGATGAATGACCGATTTCTCCGGGCTTATCCCGACTCATACCCGAGCGCGTATGTAATGGTCCTTTCGGAAAGGGAACTCGGCCCGAAACCTCGGATCATGGAAAGTAGTCAACAGAAGATCGGGCAAACGATCAAAGCGCACACACCGTGAGAAAAACGAGCAGACGATCCCCTCCGAACACGTGAGTCTGGGGGCCCATTTCCGAACTCTCGGGCTTCGAAGGCTGTCGAGGAATTCTGAACGAGGCTACCAGGAAAGTCCTCTGACGCCAACCGACCAAATCACTCATTGACCGAACATTTCAACTCGAAGGCGGAATAGGTCCTGAAAAACGCTCCGGTGTACGGAGGACTAAATCCGCTATGCTATTTGCAGTATGTGTGGTCGCTTCGCCAGAAAATCCACGCAGGAAGTCCTCGCCGACTGGTTTGGTGTCGAGCTTGAGGATATGCCTTGGTTCGCGCCCAGCTTCAACGTTGCTCCGCAGAGCGTTCAACCCGTAGTGCGGTTGAGTCGAGATACCGGCAACCGGGAATTCGCGTTGATGCGGTGGGGATTGGTGCCGGCGTGGGCGAAGGATGCCAAGATCGGGTACAGCACGATCAATGCGCGTTCTGAAGAGGTGGCGTCGAAGCCCGTCTTCAGGGAGGCATTCAAGAAGCGGCACTGTCTGATACCTGCCGACAATTTTTATGAGTGGATGCGTCTGGATGCCAAGTCAAAGCGGCCGTTTGCAATCGCGCTCAAGAGCGGGGAGCCGTTCGCC
>Ga0181516_10001725_pt1 | contig 16378 bp, 15 predicted proteins | sample PEATcosm2014_Bin_25_FD_121104 | JGI IMG/M metagenome (GOLD analysis project Ga0181516, IMG submission 121104) | Peatland microbial communities from MTU Mesocosm Facility, Houghton, MI, USA - PEATcosm2014_Bin01_10_metaG | ecosystem: Environmental > Terrestrial > Soil > Wetlands > Peat | place... | reverse complement strand
TGCCAAATGCATCGAGGTAAGAAAAAAGCGGAATTGCCGGTTCGGTGCGCATACTGTCGGGCAGAACCAGCTGTTGACCTCCCTGGGGCTGACAATGCAGCAATAAAATCATGGGCGTTTGCTGATTGACGCTGTAGATCAGTTCATAGCCGAATCGAATTTTCACAGGTGACCTCGCCGCACTCTAAGTTAACGCTCTGGGCGTCCTTTTCGGTCGGGTACTCTACCCAGATGCTGTAGAGATTCAGTCCCCAAGTGCCTACTTGCCGAGTCGGCGGTTCCCCACAGAGGTCAAATTGGCGCGGGGCCAATCGGCGGCGGCAGCAAGGTCTTCGGGATCCCTGTCGTCTACCACGTCGGGACGATAAGATCGGGCAGGCCTGCGCCATACAGCTGGCATTTTGATGTGTGGTGAACATCTCCCGGGAGGTAAACGGTGATGAGCCCTCGGTCTTCGACGAGCGCTCTGGCTCCGCTGGAATCGCTATTGCCGGTGAAAAGTGGCAGCGCGCTTCCCCTCCCAGCAAAATTGGCGCGGCTATACGGCGACCTGCGGATGCCGCTACGCGCCTCGCAGCCAGTCGTCTTCGCTAATTTTGTCACCACCTTGGACGGCGTCGTGTCCCTTCGCACCAAAGGACATGCCGGCGGCGGTGACATCAGCGGCTTTAGCATGCCGGACCGGATGGTGATGGGATTGCTGCGTGCCGTAGCAGATCTGGTAATCGTGGGCTCTGGCACTTTGGCGGAGGACCGCAAGCATATCTGGACGCCTGAGGCCATCTGTCCTGAACTCGGTCCTGCTTACAAGGAACTCAGAGAATCACTTCGCAAACCCGAGTGCCCGCAGAATGTAGTGGTAACCGGCAGCGGCCAAGTCGATCTGCACTTGCCCGTTTTCAACTCCCCCCGGGTGCGTCCGCTGATATTAACAACCACAGAGGGGGCGCGGCGACTTGCCCGGCAAAGGGTAGACGGTCCGTCGCAAATACGTGCGGTGCATCGCGGATACAGCCCCATTTCCGCGTCAGTCATCCTCACTGAAGTGTGTCGTGCTCGGGGTATTCAGCGGATACTGATCGAAGGCGGCCCAACCTTGCTGGGTGATTTCTTCGAACAGCGCCTGGTCGACGAGCAATTTTTGACCCTCGCCCCGCAGATCGCCGGCCGAAAGGCCAAGGACGGACGACTGGCGTTGGTCATGGGAAAGTCTTTCGCGCCGCGCACTCCGCTCTGGGGTTCCCTCAGCGATGTGCGTCGAAGTAACAGCCACCTTTTCTTGCGGTATTCGTTTTCGCGGCTGACAACTTCGCGCGGGTCAGCTAGTGGGCCTTAGGAGGCTCGGAGTAGGGAAACTCGAGATGACCGAGTTACTGTACCGCTTGCAGAACATCTGCCGTGCCGCGCCAGCGGGTTGGAAGTTTTTGGATCGCGGATCAATGACGATCGTGGATGGGATTAGGATCCTGCGATCCAGGTCCGTCGAAAAAATCGAGGGTACGATCATCGGCTTTGTACAGCGGCACATCCGGAATTCGCTCGAAAAGCATCTTGATGCCGTCGCGCCAGTGCCGACTCAGAGCGCTGAAATAGAAGTCGCCTTCCCGGAAGCGTTGACGCGCGGTTACTCGCAGACTGTCGCGCTGAATGCAGAGCAGGTCAATAGGCATGCCTACAGAGAGATTGCTGCGCATCGTCGAGTCAAAGGAAATCAGCACGCCTTTCATGGTGTCATGCAGGCTGGACTCTTGGGTCACGACGCGATCGAGAATGGGTTTGCCGTACTTGGTTTCGCCAGTCTGAAAGTAGGGGGTCTCGGATCCCGCTTCGATGAAATTACCTTCGGCAAAGGTTCGAAACAGCCGAAGCGGCTCACCTTTAATCTGCCCTCCGATGATAAAGGAGGCGTTGAACGATGAACCACGCTCAGAGAGGTGGCGCGCGTCGCGGCGCTCGATTGAGCGCACAGCATTCGAGACGATGTTCGCCACGTCGAACATCGTACGCGCGCTCCAAATGCTGGATTGGCCCGGATGCGCCGCTTCCCCGTTTTGCTTCAAAACACTGACGACCGCCTGAGTACCCGCCAGATTGCCAGAACTGAGCAGCACAATCACACGATCGCCGACCCGTTCAAAGACCGTCATCTTGCAAAATGTCGCAAAGTTGTCCACGCCTGCGTGCGTACGGGAATCGGATGCCATCACGATCCCGTCGTTCAGCAGTACTCCTACGCAGTACGTCATGGCTGCATGGTAACGAGCCGGTGACTCTGTGGATAGCGCCATGCCGTTGGTTTCCGATCCTGCCCCGCGATCCAGGGAATCTTGCGCTCCCCATGGCATACTTTTACCCGGTTCAATGAACGAATATCACGAGCCATCCCTTAACAGGTGACGGAGAACACGCATGATCAGAGCATTGCTAATGGGCGCCATCCTCACGGCCGCGACGAGTGTCGCATTGGCGGCGGATCCTCTGTTCGGAACGTGGCAGTTGAATCTTGCAAAATCCAAGTTTTCGCCCGGACCCGCTCCCAAGAGTATGACGCGCACCTATGCAGAATCGGCGCAGGGTGCGATCACGCTGACAATCAATGCGATTTCAGCAGACGGCAAGACCGGCACGGCGACCTATGCCTATAAGAATGACGGCAAGCCTTATCCGGTCAGCGGCAATGCCGACGCTGACATGGCGTCGGTGACGCCGATCAATGCGCTCAAGGCCAAATTCAAGCAGCTACGGGCGGGGACTACCATTGCGACGGGAGTCCGTACGGTGTCCAAGGACGGGAAAACTCTCACCGTCGCCCAGAAAGGGACTCATGCGAGTGGAGCACCGTTCGACGACGTGATGGTCTACGACCGGCAGTAGGATCCACCTGGGGCCGTTCTTGACACTTCCGACAGTAGGCGCATCCTATCGGCTGCAATAACAATTAATTGTGGGGGCGCATATGAATCGGCACTCATACGTCCCGTTGACGCTGATGTTGGCTGCGATGCCTTTAACCTGGTCGCTGGCGCAAGCCGCTGATGATCGGGCGACGGCGCAGGAAGTCATCGCCAAAGTCCATCAAGCTGCCAGCGAACTTTCTAAAACCCACAACGTCATCCAGTTCAATGCAAGGTCGGGCCCGTGGGTCTGGAAAGACAGTTACGTCTTCGTCGTGGACTGCGACAAGATGGTCAATGCGGCGCACCCGGTGCGGCCTGACATCCGCGGCGTGCCAATGGCGAGCATCAAGGATGCCAAGGGCATCGCCCTCTATCCAGATCCGGCAGCCTTCTGCGAGGCGGCCCGCAAGCCCGCCGGGACCTGGACCGAGTACTGGTGGGTCAAAACCGATGAGACCCAGGGCTCGCGCAAGATCAGCTACCACCTCGGTGCCGAGGGCACTCCTTACGTGGTGGCCGCAGGCAGCTATGACGATAAGCTGACTATTGCGCAGCTCTCAAAGCTGAGCGCCAAGCGATAGCCGCTGCGCGGTCTTCTCCAGCCGATCGAGCGCTCAGCTCTGCGAAAGCCAGGGCTGCAGCACAATTTTGCCGCCGAGCCCGCCGGCATCGATGCGCGCATGCACCGCGGGCGCGGCCGCGAGCGGCAGGCGATCGATGACAACCGGATGAATGGCTCCCACGCGCAGTAATTTGAACAGGGTTCCCATGTCGGCACGGAACTGCTCGGGCTGCGCCGAACGGCGGGCCGTGATGCTGTAGAACAGCGCTCGACGATCGCGCAGCAGTAGGCGTAGTGAGTTCCACAGCTTCAGTTTGACTAGCCCCAGCCCGGCGGAGAGCAAACTCTCCCGGCCGACTCCCATGGTTTGAGAGCCATACCCGATTAGCAGGCCGCCGGGGGCCAGGCAGGCGAATGAACGATTGAAATGCGAACCACCGATCGCATCGAGGGCGACATCGACGCCGGCAGGTCCGGGGCGGCTTGCGGTCACTCGATGCACCGAGGCGACGAAGTCACCGGCGTGGTAGTCGATTGCGGTGGCACCGAATCGCTCAACCACCGACATGTTTGCGGCTGAGCAGGTGCCGATCGCTTTGAGACCAGAATGCTGCGCCAGATCGAGCAGCGCCATGCCAACCGTGCCGGAAGCACCAATCACGAGAATCGAAGCCCCGGGTGCCAGGGTGCGGTAGCGTGTCAGCATCTGGAAGGCGGTCAGATAGGCGAGCGGAATGCAGACCGCCTCATCGGGGTCGATGCCGTCGGGAATTGGCACCAGGTAACGCGCCGGGCGGATGGCATATTGCGCATACCCGCCGACTACGCAGAGATCGGCGACCATCTGACCCGGGTGCGGCACCATCACATCAGAGCCAGTTTTTTCGACGATTCCCACCACCTCATAACCCGGAGTAAACGGAAGCGGCCCCTTGAAGTCCGGATAGCGGCCGCGGCGTATCATGGTATCGGTGAACCCCGTTCCGGCGGCGATTACTTTGAGGCGAACCTCTCGGGGACCCGGCTCTGGGATGACGGACTCCTCGGCTATTTCCAGAACCTCAGGTCCGCCGAACCTGGAGATGACAATGTGCTTCCAAGACATCGTTCGAGGATAGTCACATCGGAGAGGGAGGTCGAGCACGCCCCCGATGTCTCAAGAACCATATATGGAGAGCTTACTTCAGGAGTTTGAGAAGTAATTGCGCATTCGGCCACGCCTCGTGCCGCGCCGTGTTATCAAAAATGCACCACACATCCTTTGTCATCGAGTTAGACACACGAACCTGTGCCGCCAGATGAAACAGGAATTCGGCGCTGTAAGCCGAGTAATACATCTTTGGAGAGCCGTGTAGCCGATAATAGACCAGACTGAGTGAGCCACCGGGCCGACTGCCACCGGCGTTGGTGGAGGGATCTGCGGCCACGCGGGCGACGCCGTGGCGCTGCAATAGATCACCAGCGCGCTCGCTGAACCAACTCGGATGGCGCGGTTCACAGGCGACTCGAGCGGAGGATTGCGCGGTCATTAACTCCAGGAATCTCCCCGCGACACGAGACTCAAATCTCAGGCTGGCGGGCAGCTGTACCAGGATGACTCCGAGTTTTCGGCCGAGGCCTGCTATTTCGTCCAGGAACTGTCGTAGTTGGGGGTGGCAGCGCCGTAGAGCGCATTCGTGCGTGATGCTGCGGGGCATCTTTACTGAGAACCGGAAGATGGCCGGTGTAATCTCGCGCCACCGTTCATACGTGGCGCGCTGATGGGATCGGTAAAACGATGAGTTGATTTCTACCGCATTGAATGACTTGGAATAGTGGACTAGATGAGATGCTGGTCCGCGCCGCATGCGCTCCCGGGATGGATTGGCCCACCCAGCAGTTCCCACATGTACTTGGGACCGATTTTGTCGCAAAGGGGCAAACTCCGTCCTGGTGAAGCAAGCGGTCGCGTTCGACCAGAGGTTCTAACAGATATCCGGGTCGATCGGACCGCGGGCCGGTACGCGCTAATGCAGTCAGCCCCGAGCCTGCCGCAGTACTCACTGCGTCCTACAGACGCGGGGCACGTCAGCGCCGCTTAATGAAATGCCCATCGATGCGCTGTTTGCGACTTTCGAGCCGATGAATATGGCGAGTGATGACCGCGGACGCACCGCCCGTGAGCCCGAACAGATTCCGGCGGCTGGCTGGTGGGACATCATTGTGCGGGTCTACAGGGATGTCGGCCGCGATAATCTTTCGCTGGTTGCCGGAGGTCTGGCCATGTACGCCGTGCTTTCGGTGTTTCCGGCCCTGGCAGCCGCTGTATCGCTGTACGGACTGCTCTTCACACCCGCCGACGTCATTAAGCAGATGAACGCATTCGCCGGCATATTGCCGCCGGGCGTCTGGGATATCTTCAATAGCCAGCTGCAGGACATCGCGCGCCGCGAGAGCCGTACGCTGACGGTCGGTGTGGTGCTGGGAGTGATCGTTGCGTTGGCCAGCGCCCGCTCGGGCATGGCGGCGTTGATGCAGGCGGCGAATATCGCTTACCAGGAGCGCGAAAAGCGCGGCCTTTTCAGACAGGTGTGGACTTCGGTGGTGTTTACATTGGGAGGCATGCTCGCCTTCATTCTTATGTTGTTGCTTGGGGTTGCGATACCGCTGGTGTTCAAGGCCTTCGCAGCAAGCGACTGGGTACAGGACACTGTGGCGGTCCTGCGGTGGGTTCTGCTCTGGGCCTTTGCCGTGGTGGGCCTGGCCGCGACCTATCGCCTGGCGCCGGCGCGCTCCCATGCACGCTGGCGTTGGGTGACCTGGGGCTCGGTGTTCGCAGCCACCCTCTGGATTGCCGGCAGCATCCTGTTCGCCTTTTACGTCGGGACTTTCGGCAGCTACGCGAGAACCTACGGTGCCCTAGGCGGCGTCATTGTGCTGGTCATGTGGTTTTATCTCTCGAGCTACGTTGTTGTGCTGGGCGCCGAGATCAACGCCGAAATGGAGCGCCAGACGACCCGGGATACCACGGATGGACCCGAATTACCGCTGGGGCAACGCGGCGCCTATGCTGCCGATACGGTGGGTCCTTCCGCCCAGGAAATGACGCAGCCTGCACGCATTTCAACGATTGCTAAGTCTTGAAGGATCTGTACAACCTGCCGTTTTATAGGATTTAATTAATTTCTTGTCGCGATAAGGGATGCCTATCGCAACGATAGCTGACACTAGAACAAGGCGTTCGACCTCGATACTCCAAAAAGACGTGGCTGGCAGCAAGATCAGACGAGGGAGGCAAAGCTCCCGGCGCATTCGGCAACCGGCGTCGATCAGTGGCCGCCGCGCTCGAACGCACGAACACCCGCTCGCACGACGTACCGGCGGGCCCCAATCGCCAGCCTACGGGTGTTCGTTGCCGTGGCTGACCACAGGAGTTTCACCCGCGGAGCCGACGCGCTTGGAATCTCAACCAGCGCAGCCAGCCTGCAGGTGCAGGCGCTGGAGGACTACCTGCGGGTACCCGTGCTTCGCCGCAACGGCCGACAAGTCGAACTGACAGCGGTGGGGGAGAGGCTGCGGCCGAAAGTGCAACAGGCGCTGGCAGATCTAGAACGTGCGATCGATGAGGCGCGCGCCGACCGCGGTTCCGGACCGCTACGGATAACGACTCTCGCCTTCTTCCTGGCACAGTGGCTGCTGCCCCGACTTGCGAAATTCTCGTCGCTGCACTCGGGCATCGACGTGCAGATCCATACCTCTGTCAAGCTCGCCGATTTCGTGACCACCGGTATGGATGCCGGTATTCGTTTGGGTGGTGGCAAGTGGCCGCGCTTTCACAGCGAAAAGCTGTTCGACGAGTGGCTGGTCCCGGTATGCACGCCAACGCTGCTGCGGCGTCACGGGTCCATTTCCGGGGCGGAGGATCTGAGGCGCCACAAACTGCTGCACAGCCCACATGAACCCTGGACCAGCTGGTTGCTGGAAGGGGGCCTTGACGAAGAGTGGCCCAGCGCCGGTGCCGCATTTGATGACGCGATCAGCATTGTGCGCGCCGCGGAGGCGGGTCAGGGACTCGCGCTGGCCATGTGGTCATTGGTAGCCGACGACGTCACCAGCGGTCGCCTGGCAGTGGCCGGTCGGGCAGTGCGGACCACGCGAGCTTATTACTTCGTTTGTCCGCCGGCCCACCTGGCAATCGACAAGGTAGCTATTTTTCGGGAGTGGCTGGTGAACGAATCCCTAAACTTTCCTGCGCCACCCGGCAGCGGCTAAGGTCTCAGTGGTACAAAGCTGACAGCGCCTCGAGCAACGCTCGATGGAATGCCTCCGGGTCCTCCATCTGCGGCGCGTGGCCCATCCCCGGAAACTCGATCAGGTGCGACTGCGGGATGCGCTGCGCGGCTTGCTTGCCGAGCACCGAGTAGTGACCGATTGCAGCCTTGACATCGGGCGGAGCCAGATCGCTGCCAATCGCCGTGGTGTCCGCGTCGCCGATCATCAACACCGTATCCATTTTCAAAAGCGGGAATTCATATACGACCGGCTGCGAGAAAATCATGTCGTATATGAGAGCGGAGTTCCAGGCAACCAGCCGATGGCCCGGCCCCTGGTTCAACCCCGCGAGCATGTCTACCCATCGCTCGTATTCTGGCTTCCAGTGATTCACATAGTAGGTGGCCGTCTCGTATTGACGCACGCTATCGGCAGTGAGCTTCAATTCACGCTCGAACCACTGGTCCACGGTGCGGGTAGGAACCCCCAGCGCCTTCCAGTCTTCCAGCCCAATGGGATTTACCAGCACCAGCTGCTCGACCTGCTGCGGAAACATCAGGGCATAGCGCGTGGCGAGCATTCCCCCGGTCGAGTGACCGATGATCGTGACTCGGCTGATTCCCAGGTGTGTCAGCAGCGCCCGGGTATTGGCAGCCAATTGCTGGAACGTGTACTGATAGTGGGCGGGCTTGCTCGAGGCACAGAACCCGATCTGGTCAGGCGCGATCACGCGGTAGCCTGCATGTTGGAGAACGTCGATCGTCTGTTCCCAGGTGGCGCTGCAGAAGTTCTTGCCATGCATCAGTACCGCCGTGCGGCCGTTGGCAACACCGTCGGGCGCGACGTCCATGAACGCCATCTGCATCGAGGTCTGTTGCGAGGCGAAGCTGTAGTGCTGGACGGGATATGGATAGGCAAATCCTTCGAGCTCGGGACCGAACTGTTTCGCCTGCGCGTCCGCGAACACCGCCATGGGCGAGAAGGTGATGAGGCTGCAGAAGAGCAGGGCATTGAAGTGCACGATGACTGAACTTCGATAGTTCATTGGAGCGGCCGTGGTGACTTTGATTTCCTCGGCATGCGGGATCTGCGGGCCATCACTCCGTGCAGAAAACGCCCATCGCCCGGTCTTAATCAGGCGACGAGGTACTGTGCCGGGTCCGATAGGGCTTGCAACCTCTGGCTCGCGGCCAGGGATGCCCGGCGGCTACGGTGCGTCAGCTTGACCTTGTACATGCTCTCATCGGCGATTTTAAGCAAGGTATCGGCATCGTTGCCATCGATCGGGCACACGCTGACTCCGAAACTGGCGCCGATGACCAAGGGCTGTCTATCGATTTCGACCGGTGTGGTAATCGCAGCCGCTACCAGGTGCACGATGCGCCCGGCTTCGTTCCGATCACCGACTCCGGGAAGAACGATCACGAACTCGTCGCCGCCGATTCGAGCGACGACATCGGAGCCGCGTACACCCGATACCAGCTGACTCGCGACGTGCTTCAGGACGATGTCTCCGGCCGCATGCCCATGAGTGTCGTTGATCGCCTTGAATGAATCGAGGTCCGCGTAGATGACGGCGAATGAGTTTGAACCACGCGCCCGGATCAGGCTCCCCAGCCGCTCATACAGCGATGCCCGGTTCAACAGGCTGGTCAGTGAGTCGTACTGCGCCCTGAAGGAGAGTTGCTTATACAGCCAGCGACGCTCCACCGAGACGCTTGCGAATCGGCCCCAGGACTCCAGCAGCTTCTGCTGCGACTGCGAGTCGGAACAATCTTCGGACAGCAGCGACAGGATCACCCCGACCCGCTGCGATTCGCGCGTAACGGAAACCGCGCGATAGCGGTTATGAGCCATGGTTCCCGCGGCCTGAATGCTGCGAGCCCAATCGCGGTCCGGCGAGAGCTGGTCGATGGAAGCGGCCGATAGCGTTTCGCTGACTGAAGTCAGTGCCAAGCGGTCCACAGCCTCTGCCAGCCATTGGGGCAACCCCGGATACAATGCGATCTTGCGATCTTCCGGTACTTCTATCCGAATGGCGCATAGTGATCCGGGCAAGTGGCTGGCCACAGCGTCCGCCATCGAGGCCGCGACACGCTCCAGAGGCTGATCGTTCGCCACCAGCTCCAGGATCATTTTTCGATCCTGCTCGAGTCGCTCCGCTTGTCGGGCGACTCGCGCAGTCACCTCGGCCGCGGCACGTTCCTGCTCCGCCTCGACCAGCAGATCCTTTTCCTTTGTCACATCGATCATTGCTGCGGTAGCCCGCGTGGGCGGAACCACGCCCTGCTCGAAGCCCCATTGGCTTCTCATCCAGCGCAAAGCGCCGCTCGGCAAGACGAGGCGTAATTCTTCCTGGATGGTTTCCGTCAGCGGCTTCGACTAATTCGCGCTCGACCACAGCGCGTTTCGATCCTCAGGATGCACCATGGCCTCGAACTCCGCGCGTGTCAGCTGAAGCTTCGATGGCGGCCGCTCCATGAGCGCGGCCAGCCCCTCCGAGAGGGTGATGATGTTCTTCTGGAAATCCGCTTCCCAGATGCCAAATTGGGCTGCTTTTTGGGCCAGGTTCAGACGATTGACCGCGGCTTTCAGCTGCCGTTCCGCTCGAATCCGTTCGATGGCATTTCCGGCCAGCTGGCCCGCCACGCGCGCCAGATTGAGTTCTTCTGGCCGAGGACTGGAGATGACCCGGCGGTAGGTTGCAAAGGTTCCCAGCACCGAGCCTCTGTGATCTCGAATTGGCTGGCTCCAGCAGGAACGCAGTCCATGGCTCAGCACAAAATCGCGTGCGGCGGCGAACCGGGGATCGGTCGCGATGTCCTCGACGATAACCGTTTCGTTAGTAAAGGCCGCCGTACCGCACGCCCCGACCTCAGCACCGATCTCCAGGCCATTCGTGGCTTGCAGGTATTCCTGCGGAAGATTGGGACCGGAAGCAATCAGTAGTCGCCGCCTATACTCCTCGTCCAGGAGCATGATCGTGCAGAGCGACTCCGGCGATATCCGCTCGATGGCCTCGGTCAGAGTATCCAGTACTTCGCTGAGCAGGGCGCCCTTGGCAACCAGTTCCAGCATACGCCGCTCGGTCTCGGTGACGAGCGAGGAGGTGGCGAGATCCACCTGTCTGGGGGCGTTGTTGCTGGCGCGTCGGGATGCTGCGATCCACCCCACTGCGCCGGCTACCACGGTCACGGGCAGCAACAGCGCTAAGGTTTCCAGGGAGATCGCGTACCTCGTCCCCTGCAACGGCTGGCGGCGCCGCACCGCGGGAATACGCAGCTGAACTTGTACCAAATTCGCGGTGCGTGCGCTGCGGTGCGCGCTTCATTTCCAACCGCTTGAAATCGTCAGCCGGCAAAAGTGTGACCTGATCGTTCCAAATTATTCAAACCGTCCTCACGCAGTCACTGCGATGTCGTGATTAGGCTCGGCGGGTTTGAACGTTGTCGCCATGACCGCTGCAATAATTCCAAACCCCCATGCCACCAGGTAGAGCGAGCCGTAGCTGCCGAAGGTGTCGTAGAGCCATCCGCCGAGCACCGGGCCGGTGGCCATTCCGAGGCTGCCCGCCATGGCGGTGCCGCCAATGACTGTACCTATCATTCGCAGCGGGAAGTTCTCGCGCGCCAGCACTGCGTACAGCGGCATGACACCGCCATAGGTGAAACCAAACAGCACCGCCACCAGGTAGAACACATTCAGGGAACTGGCAAAGTAGTAGGACGCCGCGAAGAAGGCCTGCATCACGAGCCCGACGATCAGAGTGCGGCGAGCGCCGAACCGGTCGCCGGCCAGCCCGAACGCGATACGCCCGCCGAGGCCGGCGAGGCCTTCCACACTGTAGATGGTTACCGCCGTGATCAGCGGGATGCCGCAGGTTACGGCATAGCTCACGGTGTGAATAATGGGCCCGGAGTGTGTCGCGCAGCAGAAGAAATTGGTGAGCACCAGCACGATGAACTGCGGCGAACGTATGAGTTGCCCTACCGGCATTGCCGGACCCGCGCCATCTGTACCGCTGACGGTCGCGGCGGCGCTTTCGAGCGCCGGCGGCCGGCGCACCAGAAATGAAACCGGCACCATCACCGCCACTACGAGCAGCGCCACAATTTGCAACACCTGCCGCCAATCGTGTGAGCTGGCCAGCCACGCCACCCACGGCGACATTGTTAAGGGCGCGACCCCAAACCCGGCTGAGACCAGCGATACAGCCAGGCTTCGCTGCGTCACGAACCAGCCGGTCACGCAAGCGATGATGGGCACGAAGATGGCGGAAGTGGCCAGTCCCACGAGCAGCCCGAACGCCAATTGGAATCCGAGCAGCGTTGGGGCCATGCTTCCGAGCTCGAGCCCGATTCCTAATAGAAAAGATCCGATCAGGCAGGTCCAGCGGGCGCCGATCCGATCGCTCAAGGCGCCCCAACCTGCACTGCCTACGGCCATCGCCAGAAATCCGATCGTCATGGCAGCTGATATCCCGGTGGTGGACCACCGGGTATTGGCTGCTATCGGGCGCAGCAGCACGGGAAGCGAGAACATCGCCCCAAGCGCGATGCAGCCCAGCAGCGCGCCAGCAGCCACAATCATCCATCGGTAGCGATGTTCAGCCATAGGAGCCCATATTAATCCCTTGGTGCCAATCTTGGGATTCTGGTCATATGTGGGTCCCGGCGCACAGTCCGGTCATATCAATGGGCTCAAACTGCCCGACATGCCACGTGCGAGTCTAATAGGTCGGGACCTCAAGTCGCTTGATGACATAAAAGTGGCCGCTGTGCAGTTGAGGCACGCGCTGGAGGATGTCGGAGTTACGGTTGCCCCGAGCAAGGTATCGGAGGTCATCGCGCTACTATGTGGCGCGTCGAGCCACGATGAGTTGCAGAAGTCTCTGAAGGGCCGATCCCCGCTGGATCGGAATGCGCCGAGCGCAGATGTCCGCCTGCTTACGCTTCCAGAGGTTCTGACACAATGGAATGCCCAGGACGAAGGCCCTCTGGTTGACCAAATCCAGTTCTGGCAGAAGGATTCGGCGCCGCATTGGCGCTACATCATCAGTGTCGCTGCAATTGAGCCCGCCGCCCTGGAAGCCGCGCGTCGATTGGTACTTGGATTGCCGCTGCGGCCAGCCGATGCCAAGTGGCTCACCGGAAGCTTTTCGAAAGTATCCATAATCAACAGTAAGCAGGCAGCGCCCCCATTTCTGGTTGATACGGCATCCCTCGCTGGGGCCGCATATCTGGGCAACGGCCAGTGGAGCATTGGCGACAGACATTACTGTCTCGTGTCCGTCAACGACAGACTCCTGATCGAGCGGCGGGCCGTGTCAGTGCCGCTTAAGGTCATGGCGCAAGAGGCGCTCGCGGCCGTGCGTTTTGCGCCGCCGCCCGAATTTGCAGCCGCCGGCTTTGAGGTGTTCACCGTCAATGTTGAAACGCGGCTTACGTTACGCTGCCTGAAGCTTCGGGATGCGGGGCGCCTGCTGGAGTCGCTGCGCCTGGTCGGGCGGCGCCTTTCATGCTATCGCTCCAATCCTGCCGGCACGCCGCATAGGCTCCGCGCAGCACTGTTTCGCGTTGATAAGATTGGCCGTGTTCAAGTAGTGACGGTGTGGGGTCCGATGGGGCTCGAATTTTCGGGATTGCGCTGGGAAGGCACACGCTGGGATGGCCTGGGCAGTCCGACGGTGGCGGGGAGTCGCGAGCGGCATGATTTGACGGCAGCAGGAATCGAGCCAGCGGGCGAGAATGGATTGTCGCGGATCTGGCTGGAGATTCGCGCCTGGGTCTCATGGTGTGATGGCTCGGCGGAGGTCGACGCGCACTTCTTCCATCAGTTCCTGGAGGACGCCGCAGACGCCAAGATCTCTTTGTCGCAGATTCGGCGGACTGACATGGAAAAATGGGTAGCCGGCGCACGCGATTGGGAGCAGCCTGCCGAGGAATCCAATCCCAAATTAACCCGCTCGTGGCCGTGAAACCCACCGACCTCTTCATAGTCCAGAAAACCCAACAGGCGATGCGGGCCCTGGAGGACGCGCGCATACGGGGAGCGCGCGAGCGTACCTTGCTTGCACTGGCGCTGGTAGTGAGTCGCGTGCAAGTGAACCACCTGGTCAAACCGGTACCGAGCGTGCAGGCGGCGATGGTTCGACTGCGCTCCGAAGCGGCGCGTCATGCAGCGAAGTTGGCGGCGGAGCAGGTGACGCAATACGAAAGCGAACCTTACTCTCAGTCAAACACGGACATCCTGCACGAGACTATGAAGGCCTGCCGCGGAGTCTTTCCACGAGAGGCAGCGATGCTGCGTCGGGCTCTCAACGGTCCAGAACTCGGGTCAGACGATTCTGAATGACCCCCAGAATCTGCCGACGTACGCTAATGGAGTCGTCGCGTGTCGCGCAAGCCGGCTCGTAAACCCTTCGACGATGAAATCATGTGCGGCAAGAAGCGCAAACAGGTGCCGCACGAGTTCGTACTCGATGCTTTGGCGGAGCTCTCACCCGTCACACGCTCGATGTTCGGCTGCCTGGCGATTTATGTGGAGGAAAAGATCGTGCTGATTCTTCGCGAGCGGCAGCGTTCGCGAGCCGACAACGGGGTATGGATCGCGACGACCGTGCAGCATCACGAGACTCTTCGACTGGAATTTCCGCGGATGCGCTCAATCCAGGTGCTGGGAAAGGCCACCACGGGCTGGCAGGTGCTTCCGGCCGACGCGCCCGACTTCGAGGAGGCTGCGCTGCACGCCTGCGAACTGATACTCGCTGGCGATCTGCGCATTGGTAAGATTCCAAAGCGTCGCATGACGGCCAGGTCGGCGCCTGGCGGAACTAAACGATCAGGATGATCTTCCCAACGCCGCCCTGCTCGCCAAGTCGGTGTCCCTCGGCAGCGTCGCGCAGCGGAAGCCTGCGACCGATCGGCAGCACAAACTTGCCGTCGCGCAGATCATCCAGGAACTCTCGCACCTTGGATGGGTCAGGCTGCGCCAGCACCCGCGTGACCTTCACCTGGGGATACATCGCGGCTTTACCCTCCGGCAACACGGAGGCATAGCCAAATCGGCCTCCGGCTTTCACTCTTGCCAGCAGATTAGCCGCCACTGCACCGCCCACCGTATCGGCTACGGCATCGACCGAGAGTTTACCGATCGCCGCATCGTCATCGATCGCCAGCACATCGGCGACTCCAAGAGAACGCGCCTCAGGCAACTGGCGCGTTCGAACACCGGCGATGACGTGCGCCCCCAGCTTCATTGCCGAATGCACTGCCGCCCGCCCGACACTGCCGAGTGCCCCGGAGATGACCACCGTCTGGCCAGCCTGCACGCCGGCCGCATGGCGTACGAGTTGATCGCCCGTCAATGCAATCAGCGGAACGGCCGCGGCGTCCGTAGGATCCGCGCCGTCGGGCAAATGGGTTAGCAGTGATCCGGCGACCGCGACCAGTTCGGCGTAAGTGGCATTGGAGAACGCCACCACCCGATCGCCCGGTTTGACGTTTCTGACATCCGGGCCTACGGTGAGCACCACACCGCTCACGTCCCGGCCGAGGATCGCAGGCAATGCCAGTGGGAAATCCTTCTGTCTCGCGCCGGAGCGCACCTTCCAGTCGATGGGATTAACGCTGGCAGCCACGGTCTTGATGAGCACGGCATCCGGCTGCACCCCGGGATCTGGGACGTTCTCCTCGAACACGAGCTTTTCCGGGCCGCCATACTCATGAATCCGAACTGCTTTCATCCTGGTCTCCGGCTGACACTTCGGGCGCTGTTAGAACGCATACACTAGCCGCATCTGGCTCCGATCGTCCATCAGCGAACCGGCCTACTAGCCGCAACGGGTCCCTCCTACAGATACCTGACGCCACGCTCGGTAACGTCCCTGCTAACGCCATAATTGGCTTTGAGAGCACGATATGAGCTTTAAGGCATTTGGAATTTCTCGCGTGGTTATGACCATCCAGGAAGGCGGCGGTAGAGTCCATTCTCACAGCAGCAGGCAGAGCAAGTCGTGAAGATCCGATTCGGCTACGAAATTACCTACTGGATGCCTTCTCCAACGTACATGATCCTGATGCTGCACTCCCAGCCTGCATCCGGTCAGCGCCTTTTGCGCCCAGATATATTGACCGTTGAACCGTCGGTTCCCTTGCGGTACTACGTGGATGGGTTTGGCAACACCTGTACGCGATTGGAACTGCCCAGCGGCCCGGTGCGACTGCGAGCCGATGCACTCATGGAGGATTCCGGACAACCTGAAAGAGAGGTACCGTCGGCGCCAGAATGCCCCCTGAGTGAGCTACCAGACGAAGCTCTGGTCTATCTATTAAGCAGCCGCTATTGCGACACGGAGATAATCATGGCCGATGCCTGGCGCCTGTTTGGACAGGTGCCTCCGGGTTGGGGTCGAGTGCAGGCCATCTGCGACTATGTACATCGGCATGTGACGTTCGGCTATGAGCACGCCCGGGCCACCAGGACGGCCTCTGAGACTTTCAACGAACGTCGGGGGGTGTGCCGGGACTTCGCCCATTTGGCAATCGCCCTATGCCGATGCCTGAATATCCCTGCCCGCTATTGCACGGTCTATCTCCGCGATATCGGCGTGCCTGCGGTGGCGGCACCGATGGACTTCGCCGCCTGTATGCAGGCTTACCTCGGCGGC
>Ga0181516_10001722_pt1 | contig 16426 bp, 11 predicted proteins | sample PEATcosm2014_Bin_25_FD_121104 | JGI IMG/M metagenome (GOLD analysis project Ga0181516, IMG submission 121104) | Peatland microbial communities from MTU Mesocosm Facility, Houghton, MI, USA - PEATcosm2014_Bin01_10_metaG | ecosystem: Environmental > Terrestrial > Soil > Wetlands > Peat | place... | reverse complement strand
CTGACTATGCAGGTTAAGTTGCTGCGGGTTCTACAGGAGCGGTCGGTGCGTCCAGTGGGAGGAACGGACGAAATCGCGATTGATGTGCGTGTCATCGCAGCCACTAACCGCGATCTGGACCATCAGGTGAGCGAAGGCGTATTCCGCGAGGATCTTTACTATCGGTTGAGCGTAATACCTATCTCCGTTCCGCCTCTGCGCGAACGGCGCGAGGATATTCCTCTACTGGCAAATCATTTCCTCAAGAAGTATTGCCCAGGAGCAGGCAAGAGTATCGTGCGGGTCAGCGAGGCTTCGATGATTGGCTTGTGCGACTACTCGTGGCCCGGCAATGTGCGGCAGTTGGAAAACACAATTGAACGTGCGGTGGCTCTAGAGTCGAAGGAAGAGTTGCAGGTGGAACTGCCGTCCGAGCGACCGAAAGCGCGGGCCGCGGCCGCAGGCGCCCTAGGTGGGAGCGTCATCGCCAACGCGGCGGTACTGCCGGAAGGTGTGAACATGGAAAAATACGTTGCCGACGTCGAGGTCTCGCTGCTGAAGTCGGCGCTCGCGCAGTGCAACGGAGTACAGACCCGCGCCGCCGATCTGCTTAAGATTTCCTACCGGTCGTTTCGCCACCTCATGAAAAAGTACGAACTCTAACCGACGACAGCCAACCAGGCGCAAGTCCCGGAAGAATTAGGTGGGATTTGGTTGCGGGGGTAGGATTTGAACCTACAACCTTTGGGTTATGAGCCGAAACGAATAATAGTCCGTCTTTGCCTCTCAACGATTTAGCTGATCGTTAGTTCATGTTGTTGTACCTTGTTTTGGCGTGTTCTGTTCGCGAACTGTTCCTCAATCTGTTCCACGAAAATGACAGCCATTCTTGTCCAGAATTTGGGCCAGAAACCTAAGTCCGACCCGAGTCCTCGGCGATTCCTCGGTTGAAGAACTTCACATTAATCGTCCGTCGGCAATCTCTTCTTGTTTGCGACATTCACGGACACTAGTTGCCACTCGTGCTCTTGTGATATCCGCATTTTTCTTTGATTCTGCGAGCGTGATGCAGGTTAGAACCAGGACGGATTGGAGACAAGGTAATTTTCTTGAGCGCAGTTTCGACGAACTCCGATCCCAGCTATCTTCGGCATGGTCTCACGGTGTCAGCTGCGCAATTGTCTGCGCTCGCACGCCTGGGCGACGATGCCTTCCGAGAACCAATGGGAGAAGCTCAACCGGTTCCTGGAATATCCCGAACTGGAGTTGAGCAATAATCTGGCAGAGCACTCCATGCGGACGGTCGCAATCGGACGAAAGAATTGGATACACGTGGGAAGCCCACAGGCGGGACCGAAGATCGCAGCGATTCTTTCGGTGGTGGAGAGCTGCCGCAGATTGGAACTCTCAGTGCGCGACTATCTGGCTGCGGTTCTTGCCGGACTCGCTGATCGCCCGATCCAGCGCTTACCAGACCTTACTCCCGCTGCCAGGGTCGCCCAGCGTTCGAGGACTTGAACGACCGAGTTGTTGGCGTGAACGCGATGTTACGCCAATTGACAACTACGACGCCTTCAATGGGGTGGCCTTCACGTCCCACTGGAATACCTCTCCCAGGGGGACGTTGAAGACCTGGGCGATACGGAACGCAGCCTCTAATGACGGCGAGTATTTCCCCGCCTCGATGGCGGCAATCGTCTGCCGGGTGAGGCCGATGTGCTGACCAAGCTCGGCCTGCGACATTTCGCCATTCATGAAACGCAGGGTGCGAATGCGATTAGAAATCGATCCTTGCATCATGATGATGCCTGTAGGCGATAGCTCGCGACGACTACGCTATAGTGAACGACTTCCGCGGCAACGATCCAGAAAATCGCAGCATTGACGATGGTCCATCCGGTGGAGCTGAAGGGCATGAAGCAGCCCACCAGGATCATGCCAGCGATAAGCACATAATAAGCGGCACTGAGCGAGCGGTGCTCGATTGCGCGATCCCGTTCGTCCAGTGGCGGGCGCTCCTCTCGGGGGGAGCCGAGACGGAGATACAGATAGCCGGCGCCCAGGATGAGCATACGCACAATCGATACCAGGGCAAACAGGCCAAGCGGGTGTAGGTGAGGCAATGGCTCCCAGGGGCTGGGCCCCCTCGCAACAAACATAAAGTACGGACCATAGGCGACAGCCATCGCGATCAACGAAAGCCAGGCGATTTTTTCTCGGTACGACATTTCAGCCTCCTCAATTCAAGGTAGGCTGAGTGTATTAAATAACTAACATAATGTCAATTATTATATACATTCTGTAAACAATAACTTACCTATTGATCTTGGCCTCGTTTGGCAACCGCGTCCTCCGTGCGGAGACGCGTCGGGAAGTGGCAGGAATCGGCGTCGCTCAGGCCGCGCCTGTGGACTAGCTGTCTACACAAACAGGCCCGCAGCGACAATAGACAGGAAGATCGCTCCATAGGTATAGATGGGCAAGTGCGGAGGCCAGATGACGGTCTCTTTACGACCCCATTGTGTCGTCGGCATGGATGAGTCTGCTTTCATTTTTGCGGCTTTGGAGGAGATCGCGGGCGACCTCTCGCTTATGCGCCTTTACGTTGCCGAGCAGTGCAGCGAACGCCTCCGGCGTCAGCTTTTCGCCGGTGGTCATGGACTTCAAGATGTTGTTCAGGAAAAGGCGGAGACCTACCACTTCGGTGAGCAACACTTCAGCGGCGTCGCCGCGCGGGCGAAGCGCTTGCAAGGCCAAGTCGCGCAACCACTCGCCGACGGTTTTGCCATCCGCCTCGGATGCGGCCTTGACTGCAGCTGATTCGGTCGGGGTCAGCTTAGTTGTGAGCGTGTGGTTGCGGCTCTCGCGGCCACGAACTGCACCCTTCCGTCGTGGCATCTCCACCTCAAGAACCACCATGCGCCAGACCTCTGTTCGTTGAAAAAGACACGGAGCTTACTAGCTCCCAGCTTCGCGGAGCATCCACATTGATCATTTTGCATCGAAGGAGCACTTCTTGCAGTACGCCGGGCGTTATGTTCGACGACCACCGATCGCGCAATATCGCTTCACGAAAATCACGGATGGTGAAATCCAGTTCTGGACTAAGGACAAGATTACGAGACGGCGCGTGACCATCTCATGTACGCCACAGGAGTTCGTCGCTCGTTTGGCTGAACATGTGCCCGACCGCTACCGAAACGCCGTTCGCTACTTTGGTTTGCTTCCCCCCAGTCGAAGGCGTGCTCTTCAGATGGGATGTTTCTCCTGTTGAGGCAAGAAAAGCGTCCACGACCCCAGCGAATGAGTTGGGCATTTTCTCTACGACGGGACTTCGGCGTTGATCCTCTCATCGACAAACAGTGTCAACGAATGCGCCGGGTCGGGCGGCTCGAGCCTCACGCCTAGCTAAAGCTCTCCACTTCATTCTTTTTCTGACACGAACGCGAATCCCTTGCGCAAATCCGTTCTCTGTCAGCTCGCTCGCAGCAAATAGCTAGTGGAACACTGAATTTCCCTTCGAAACAGGGATAGGTTGACACAATCAAGGCAAGCGAGGACCGCAAATTGGGCGAGAAAAGGATTTTTGTTTTCCCTATACGTCAAGTCATCCATTCAATAAATCTCGCTTTTGATTTTCCTATTGATCAAGCCTATCGATGAGAGCCGGGATGGCGGAATTGGCGGACGCGCTGGACTTAGGATCCAGTGCCCTAAAGGCGTGCAGGTTCAAGTCCTGTTCGCAGCACCAGTCTCTGTGTTGCGAGTTTCGGCTTAAGTCCGCCCTTCGGCAAAATCGAATGGAAGTCGTTCGAAATCACGGTGTGTCGTGCAGGTAAGCTAGATTGTCGAAGCGAAAACCTTCTGCGTTCTGGAAATCGAAGATCACGTTTGAGGCGGGATCGCGCCATCCGGTGCGCACGCGCTGGAGTTCGCCAGGCTTAATCGTGAATGACACTTCGCGAAAGTTGGGGGCGTGAATCGTTAGCGTGCCTTCCGTGGTGCCTCCATTGTAGACGTCGATGCCGACGAAGATACGCGGCGAGTAGAAACGAAACTCCGCAGATTTAGCCTGGGCATAGGCTAGTGAAAGATTGAACGTCCCGAACTTGCCTTGGGGTACGCTGATTCGCCATTGATCGGCGGGCCAATCGATCACGCCGGCGGGATACTGTCCGGCGAGAATCGTTCCTGCCGGAAGATGCGGATCATCGAAAGTCACCAATCGTGCAGGTTCCGAGTCGTTGTTGCCGTGCACATCGATGGCATTGGCTTGATCGTGGCGAATGCGCAGCACATGGCTGGTGTCGTCGAAGACGTAACCTTCCTGATCCAAGTCTTTTTGTCGGATTAGTGGCTTTCCTTCGGCGGAAACGAATTCCGGGACGAAGTTTACATGCAGCACATCGACAGATTGCGGGTCAAAGGTCGAATACGTGACTGATCCTTTTCCGTAGGCGATTTTCGTCACCACGGAACTAGACCCGAGTAGGTGCGACTCGTCTTTTGGCGCCCACTCTGGCACGGCCCAGAAGGCGTCCATCAGGCGGCGCGGGCCGTCGGCGAATTGGTCGGTGAACCACCATTGCGAGCCGAAGGGCGATTGAGCTCCGCCGGGAAGTCCCTGGAAATAAGTGACCCAGTTGAACGACCGAAATGCCGCTTCGCGATAGGCGGCGTCTCCAGTTTTCGCATAGTACAAAGCTTCCACTGCGGCCAGTCTTGACGTGTGGCTGTCACAACACTGATTGGGCAAATTGCAGCAGAAGGCAACCCCATCGCCCTGTTCAGTGGTGACGGTGGCTCCGTGAACGATGTACTTTGGCCATTTGGGCGTGGTCTTGACCCATTCGATGAGCCGTCGCGCGTGTTCGCGCCATTGCGGATCTTTATCGGGATTCAAGAGAACGTAGCGGGCAAATTCCAACGGAATGACCTGATTCATGTTCTCCATGTTGGGCGCGACGTCCTCGAAATAACCGACCCAGACGTTGTTTGTCAGCGGATATTTCTGGAACCACTCCCACGCGCCTGCGCGCACGCGCGTGTAAGCGGCGACGTCCCCTTGTCGCAGGCGAATCAGTTCGTCGAATAGCATGATGGGTTCGATTACGTTCGCCGAATAGGGTCCCATTGCTGGGCCTTCGACTTTTCCGTCGCGAGCGTAGCAACGCACTGGCCACGGTGAAGTTTTCTCGTCGCCGGGCTTGTAATTCTTCACCAGCGCTTCAGCGCATCGGATGGCTGCGCGCAGATATTTGGTCTCCCCCGTCATCTCATAGAGCCGGAGGTAGGCGTAGCCATCCGCGCCGATGATAGGGGGCTCTACGTAGTCTTCGCCATGGGCGCTCCATCCGGTATAGCGTTTCGCCCCCGGATTGGCGGAGGCATATGGTACCTGAGACCACACGTAATTCTCAGGAGTCAGTCCGTTTTCCAGTTCGTAATCGACAAAGTCACGAAGGAAGACGAGCGTGTTGGGATCGCCCGTATAAGGATAGAGCCGCTCAATAAATCCTTCGAGCATGGCACGAAGATAGGCCGTCGAGTTGGCCCAGTGGATGTCGGGAAACATTTCGAACGTGGTGCGATCAAAATCGAAACAACAATAGTAATACGGGAGCCGTTGGCGATTGTATTGATCCCACAAAATCGTCCACTGGGAGAGAAAATGGGCGGAATAGGAATAACCAGTGTCATCTGCAATCGGCCACGGCAGCAGCTTTCCCTGGGCATCGAGCTGGACTCGACGGCCCGCAATTTCAGGCTGATCGACCGTCGAGACCACGGCAAACGGCTTATGCTGTTGCCCAGACAAGGCTAAGACCCCGCAGAGAATTGCTGCACTGAGTAGTAAAAGTTTAGAAGAGCGCCTCATCGTTATCTCGAGCTTGGTTTATCCCGAACTTCTAAAGGCTTAGGATTATCCTTGCAAAAATTCTGGCAGATTGCGTGCGCGACATATCCGGCGGATGTGGCAAACGCTCGTCCGGCGGTGTCCAGCACAGCAGAGTCTGGGTCGACGCCTTCGGAAATTATTCCTCCGTCCCAGTGACTGGTGCGCAGGATTTTCAACGCCGCTTCACGGCCTCGCGCCAAGCTTAAATGGTCCGCAATCGTCCATGAAGTTGTGAACGGCAAGCGGTAACTGCCGGGCAAACCGAAGGGCCGGTCGTAGTACGAATACTCGTAATTCTTCGAGTGCAACCACTCGTAGGTGCGGACGAATAACGGATCGTCTTCCGAGATGAAACCGAGAGCGGGCAACTTCATGAGTGAGCCCGGCGGCACGTCCACGAAGAGCGGACTCTTTCCGTCTGTCGCAGCTGCGAATATGGGGCCGGTCGCGCCCAGAGCTTGACCTGAGATGCTGTGTTTCATGATATTCGAACGCAACGCAGCAGCGCGCTGCGTCATGTCGCTAGCAGAGGCAGTATCGTTCAAGCGTACGAAAAGAAAGCTCAAGTCCTGTAAAGCCTTCCAGCTTAGTATGTTGTCGTAAGTGAGAAATGGGCGCTTCTGATATTCATCCTGCGAGTCCTGAAGGGTGGTGAAGAAACCACTCTGTTCGTCAAATCGGCCGAGTAGGCGATCGCGCAAGGTCAACACTGCGGCGCGATGCGAGGTTAGAAAAGCATCGTCGCCGGTGCGCCGAATATATTCAGCCAAAGCGATGACGGGTGCGTCTGCTTCATCCAGCTCGAAGCCATCTTCGAGGACGATGCCGTCGATGAAACGGCTGTGAATTCCTGTGTTGCGTAGTTGGGTGGTGAGCGCATATTCCAGCGCTTCTCGCGCCAGTGAAGAATCGATGTCGAGCAATCCCGGAAAACTCCACAGCATGGCGTCGCGATCCCAGTAGGCGGCGGAGACATAGTAGCGAGGGCTGCGCGAGGTGACTCCGACCAACTGCTCGGTATCGATGGTCTTTCCCCACGCGTAGAGTGCAGTGAAAAGGAAATTGCGGTTCATCAGGACATCGAGGTCTGCTTGGCCAGTCGTGCGGGTGCGCTGTCTGCACCATTGCGCAGATTGGTCGATGATGGCCGTAGCGCCGTTGCGATCGATCAACTCGCGCAACGCTTTGGCCGAGTGCGCGGCGCTGAATTCCTCGGGGCCGGCGCCTAAAACAAAATTTGCCTCAGCGGACTCGCCGGGCGCGAGGGTGACCGCCTTCTGCGCGTCAAGACTAGGAGACACTGAAAGTGGCGGCACGCTCGATCGAGCTACCGAACCTTCATGGATCAGCGACCAGGCGAATTGCGTGTCGTCAGTGATGAAACTATAAACTTCTGCCGCATCGACCCACGGAGCCTCCGACAGAGTGCGCTCCCCGCGCAGTTCGATGGGGAGATAGGTGACGCGGTCCAACGTGCCCCACGATGCTTTCATTCCAAGCGTGACGGGCACAGCTTGGGCACGCCGATTGGTGAGCGTCATGTGAATGAAGGCAGCGCGCGATCCCGGCGGAGCGCAGTAGGTGACGGTGGCGTCAAGTCCATCGACAATAAGGTGAGCCGTCGGTATCCAGTATTCGATCAGCTCCCAGCTGGGATTCTTAAATTGGAGCGGCTTTCCGCTCACCGTGAAATATGGCTGGAGTACTGGAATTCCACGCTCGCCCGTCACTTCGAGCAGGCCGCGCTGTCGCATCGACAAAACATTGAAGCTCATGAGAGCACCGTCCGATGCGCGGATCTCAGGAAGCGCGATCCACTCGTTGCCTGTGGGCAGGACGTCGTCTGAATTCAGGGTGAGGGGAATGTGGCGGGGAGTTTCGACAGCCCAGGTGTTGACCGATGATGCGACGAAAAGTGCAGACAGAAGCAAAGCGTAGTGAGCGAACTTGTTAACCCTGCGATGTTTTGATGTCAGCATAAAATCCGGCGCCGATTGCTCTAATGCATGGCCGTTACTGCATTAAGTTGCGTCAGCATCTTATTGATTTCGGGATTGGACATAAAGTTCTTCCAGATCAAACCGGTGCGGTAATTTTCGATCATGACGACGATGGGCGCCTGATTCAATCCCATATAAATTGGAGAGACCCAATTCTCAGTAGGATTAAACGCGTCGCGCGGGCCATACGGCCCCCACAGCTGATCGCCGAGGTCGCGATAGAAATGCTTGAACGCGGCCATAGAAGCTTCCGGCGTATACGGGAATGAAGCCAGCGCCCCGGTGGGCGTGATGGTTCCGCGATCGTCTTCGCTGTTGGGTGCATGAGGCACATAGCCATCGGGTCCGTCGCTGGCCGTCAAGCCCCACGAGTCGGCTCCGTAGCCCGCGAAGTGCTTCGGGTCCGCGATGCAATAAGCGCGATTGATAAGCGCAATATTTCTGTTGTTGTCAAAATAAGATTTCGTGAAACGGTCGTGCAAGCTGTGCGGATCGAAACCCATGTACGAGTAGTGAGTGAAAAAGAGCGGGCCGCCGGTGCCGAAACCGACGTCGAGCTTGATCCCGTAATAAGTCTTGCCGTTTTCATAGCGCTCGCTGTCTGTGCTCGCCGGCCGCGCTTCTCCCACCCATCCCGAATAATAAAGAGACGCGGGTACGCCATGCGTGGGCGAAGCGATGCCCAACAAATAAGTGATCATCACCTCGTTAAATCCATTCAACGGCAGGTGAATCTGCCATGACCACTGCGGCGACCAGTGCCAGAACAAGGAATCGCCGTCGGCCGTCTCGCGGTACCAATTCCAGTCCACGGTTTCCCACAACTGCGTGATCCTGCGGTAGAGCGCTTGCTCACTTTCGTTGCTGCCATGGAAGTACTGTCGGGCTGACAACAAGCCTTCCATGAGAAACGACGTCTCGACTAAGTCGCCGCCATTTTCGTACATTCCGAAGACGGGCATAGTCTGGCCGGTGTCGCCGTTCATGAAATGCGACCAGGCGCCGTGATAACGCGGCGCATGTTCCAGGAAGTCGACGATCCTGGTCAATCGCTCCACGCCTTGTTGGCGCGTGATGAAGCTGCGGTCGACGCCGACGACCAGCGCCATGATACCGAAGCCGCTCGCTCCGGTCGCGATGATGCGATCATCTCCCGGAATATTTTCGCGAGACATTCCGGAGTGAGGATCGTCGCCCTCCCAGTAGTAATTGAAGCAAGCCTTTTGAAGCATGGTCAGCAGTTCGTCATCGGATAATTCGCGCGTCGATGCGGCTGCGACGTTGGAAAACTTCGACTGGCGGTAACGCCAGTCGGTCGCGACGACTTTATATTCGGCGTGGACATTCGGTTTCCCCAGAAAATCTTCGTAGTGCGAAATGCCGGGCAACTGCATTCCGATGGGCGCGAAAGTCTTGCCATCGCTCGAACGGTAGATAACGTAGCGTGCCGGAGGAGCAGACTTTGCCGGCTCCCATGCAATCTCAATATGGCGATCATAGCCGGTCGCACGCACATTAGCAGGTGTCACCACACTCTCGTCCGCCGTCGGCTCATCGTCGACCCGCACTTCATCGAGGAGCAAGGTATGGCGCCGGTTATCCGCGCGTCCCTGATAAAACGTAATGGCTTGCGTGTCCTCAGGGTTGAATTTGTAAATGGATGCGGTTTGAAATTCTTTCAGGGGAATGCGCGCCTGCACCCAGCGTCCAGCAGGCAAATCGCCAGTATAGTCACCCAGATCGAGGGGTTGGCTGAAACTTCCGGGGTCGCGTGAATTGGAGAGGACGAACTTTGGTAAGTCGGCGGAAGCGATGGGCTCGGCAGAAAAAATCCAAAAATATAGGTTGTCTCCGGATAATTGCGGAAAGCGATTGCGGAATTCGGCGGCTTTGATTTGCGCTACCCAGCCGCCGTTAGGAGCGGACTGCCAAGTGATACGGATTGCATTGGGCGGCGTGAGGAAAGTCTTGGTCTCCACAGGCAGGCGGCCGTCTGATTGTTCCAGGTAGCTTTGCCCAGAAGACTGCCCCGAGCTGTAGAAATAATTGTCCAACGTCAGGCTGTTATCGAAAATGACGTGGCGATAGTAGTCGGTAGTGCTTTGCGCGAGCGAGGAAAGCGGGTATAGGAGACTCGCGACAAGAACCAGGGAGCGAGTGCGGGGCGACACGGAGAAGCACATCGATCAATCCTCGATAGAACGATCTTCGCCCCACTAAATCGCATTAGTAGAGGCATTGCCCTTCGTATAAGATACGTTTTCTGCGGCGATGTCAATGTCCCCGGCGAACCGATGGTGTCCTAAGTTGGCAAAATAGGAGACGACCGGCGAACCCTGGGTTGACATTCTTGGCTTGCACGCGTCGATTGCGTTGTGCGAGACTGCGCAGCGTGCTCATGAAACACAAATCCGGAGGCAAGGGAACGCCTAGCTCCTCGCGGAAGCCGATGAACTTGAAAGAACTGGCGGAGCATCTGGACCTTTCTCCGGCGACCGTGTCGCTGGTGATCAACCGATCCAGCGTCGCCGATTCCGTTCCCAAGGATACGCAGGATCGAATCTTCGCCGCTGCACAAAAATTCAAATACCGCCCGAATTTCTTCGCTCGCTCCCTGCGAGCACAGCGCAGTTTCACCATTGGAGTGATCGTTCCGGAAGTTAGCGAGGGATACTCAGCCGCGGTTATGAGCGGAGTCGAAGACTATTTGCTGCATGAAGGATATCTTTATCTAGTTGCGAGCCATCGGCATCGGCCCGATCTGATCGACGAGTATCCACGAATGTTTCTGGAACGTTCCGTGGACGGGATGATCGCGGTGGATACGCCCTGGCGACTCAAGCTTTCTGTCCCCGTCGTCACCGTCTCCGGCCACAACTGCGTGAAGGGCGTAACCAATATTGTGCTTGATCACCAACATGCGGCCGAGATTGCGTTGAAGCACCTGTTTCAACTCGGCCATCGCCAAATCGCTTTCATGAAAGGGCAGGAGTTCAGTTCGGATACAGAAGTTCGATGGAGCAACATCGAGCGCGTGGCAGGCCAACTTGGCTTGAAAATCAATCGCCGTCTGGTGGCGCAATTGGAGGGCGATTCGCCTTCGCCTCAACTTGGGTACCTCGCCACCAGGAAACTTTTGGCGTCTGGAGCAAAGTTCTCCGCTCTTTTTGCGTTTAACGACATTTCTGCGATGGGTGCGATACGCGCCCTGCGGCAATCGGACCATCACGTGCCTCACGATGTTTCCGTGGTTGGGTTTGATGACATCGAAAGCGCGGCCTTTCAAAACCCCAGCCTGACGACTGTCCGTCAGCCCCTGCGCGAGATGGGGCGAGCCGCCGCCGAGATTCTGCTGAAGCGTATTAGTCGTCCGGCCTCAGAGTTTCGCGACACGCACATTGTGGAACCGGAATTGGTGATTCGTGAAACTACTTCGCCCGCGCATGTGGCGGGACGGACCTCCCGACAGAGGAAGTCTTGATCGATTTGGAGGTTCGAACTCTCCGAGTTGTCACTTCTCACTCCGTGGCTTCTTAATTTCTTGACTGTCGAAATTCATACGTGCTATAAGCAAACCGCTGACGCTTTTACTAAATCGCTTTTCTAGAGATTTAGTTTACGAGTTGATTCGCGAGCCAGCCACCATCGGCTTCTTGCGAGCAACCAGTGTTAGGCAGAGGAGGCTTTATGAGGCGTTCCGCTTTCGCAGTCCGCGTGGCACTGCTCACCGCTAGTTTGTTCACCTTCGCCGGGCTATCTCAGGCTCAGTATCGAACCTCCATCCAGGGCGTAGTGACCGACCCGACGGGCGCCGTAATCGCGGGCGCCAAGCTCACTCTTACGAACCCGGCGACGGGAGAAAAGCAGGAACGCGTCAGCAATGGCGATGGCGTGTATAACTTCAACGCTCTCGCCGCCGCGAATTTCAGCCTGCAAGTGGAGAAGCAGGGGTTCCAAAAGAAACAGCTTGATAACGTTGTACTGATTCCCGAGCAGCCCAATGCGATCAACGTGCAACTCGACATCGGCGCTGAATCGCAGACAGTCACGGTGGATGCTTCCTCGGCGCCGCTGTTGCAAACCGAGACGGCTTCCATTAGCGGGACGGTGTCTTCGAACGAGATTCAGCATTTGCCTTCGTTCGGTCGAGATGTCATTAAACTCACGGCACTGGCTCCGGGCTCGTTCGGCGACAATGCGCAGGGGAGCGGCGGCGGCAACAACGACCTTCCCGGCACGGAGAGCGGAGGAGGATCTTCGGGCGGTTCCGACGGCATCTTCAAGACGGAGAATGGGGCGCAGGTGATTGCCAACGGTAACCAGACCGAGAACAATGGCATCACTATTGATGGCATTAGCACTGCTAGCGCTGTGTGGGGCGGTTCGACCGTCATCACGCCGTCAGAGGACTCCGTCGAGAGTGTCAAGATTGTCTCTAACAGTTACGACGCCGAGGACGGTCGCTTCAACGGAGCGCAGATCAAGATCACTTCCAAGGGCGGAAGCAACGAGTTCCATGGCAGTGCTTTCTTCACGGCGCACCGTCCCAATTGGAATGCTTATCAGCGCTTCAATGGTCAAGGTAACAGCGACCTGCGCGATAACAATTTTTTCGATCAGTTCGGCGGCAGCATCGGTGGCCCGGTCTGGAAGAATAAAGTCTTCGCATTCTTCAACTACGAGACCCAGCGCGAACCCAACTCCAACGACATTAGCAATGGTTGGTATGACACGGCAGCTTTCGATGCGTTAACGCCGGCCGGACCCATCGCATCTAAATATCTGACGTTTCCTGGCAACGGCGTCGTCAACCAAGGCATTAACAATTCGACGTGCGCTAATGCCGGACTCATTGAAGGCGTAAATTGCCGGACAATTCCGGGTCAAGGACTCAACATTGGCTCTCCGCTGACCACCGGCGTGGGCACGCAGGATCTCGGTTGGACCAGCCCTACCAACCCAGGAGTGGGTGGCGGCCTGTCGAATGTGGCCGACATTGCGAATTACATCATTTCCAACCCAACTACTTCTTCGAGTGCCCAGTACAACGGCCGACTTGATGCGGATGTCACCGCCAAAGATCGCATTGGCTTTACCATCTACTGGGTTCCTCTGTCCACCACCAGCTATAACGGCAACCGCGGCTACGATTTCTTTCACCATTCACAAATCAACGATGCGTTCTCTGCAATTTGGAACCATACGTTCTCGCCGACTTTTCTGAACGAAGCCCGGGTGAACGCCGCCGGATGGCGCTGGAATGAAATCGATTCCAACCCTCAGTCGCCCGTAGGACTTCCCTCGGACTCCATAGGGATGATCGGCAATATCACGGTGAATTCCTTCGGACCCAACGTAGGCAGCATCTTGAATCAGTGGACTTACACCTATAAGGATGTGGCCACTAAGATCATCGGACGCCACACCATTAAGTTTGGGGGCGAAGTAACGCGACTGTTCTACCTGCAAGACTGCGCAGGTTGCGGCGTGCCCAGTTACAGCTTCTTTAACATCTGGGACTTTCTGAATGACGCGCCGCAGAGCGAACAGTATACGAGCTTTAATCCGACCACTGGATTTCCGACGACGCTTCGCCAGGATCAACGGACTTCGATCTGGGGTTTCTTTGTTCAGGACGATTTCAAACTGAAGTCTAACCTGACCGTCAATCTCGGCTTGCGCTGGTCGTACTTCAGTCCGCTGCGGTCCAAAGAGGACAACATGTATGTGGCTGTTCCCGGACAGGGAGCGAACTTTCTCACGGATTTGACGGTGCGAAGAGGAAACTCATGGAATGCGCAAAAAGACAACTTCGGGCCTGAAGTGGGCTTCGCCTGGAGCCCGACGGCGCTGCACGACAAGTTCGTGGTGCGCGGCGGTTATGGTTTGAATTACAACCAGGAACAATTGGCGATTTCGGCCAACATCAGCAATAACCCTGGGCTGGCTGTGAGTCCGTCGTTTCTACTTTCCACCCCAACCTCGCCCAATCCTGGAATTGTCTACGCAGTTTCTTCGGGAATTCATGATCTGACGGGTTACCCATCTAACCCGAACGCGATTCTAAGTTTCGGCGCTAACGGGCTTCCCGTAGGCGGTGTGGGCCTCGGCATTGAAATCTTCCCCCGCACACTTCCGACAATGTATGTCCACCACTATTCACTCGATACCCAATACAATCTGGGTCGTGCTTGGGTAGCCACCGTGGGATATCAGGGCAGCCTGTCGCGCAACACATTCTTCCACTCGAATCCGAACGCCATTCCTGCGGCCAACGGCTACGCTCTCAACCCGCAGATCGGCGGGGGAGACAACTGGGGTGTGAACGGAAGCGGTAACTACAACGCGCTGCTCACCGAAATAAAGCACGAGTTCACGCATCAGTTTCTCGTGGACACGCAGTTCACTTATGCTCGCAGCATGGACACGAGTTCCGCCCCTTATGAAGAACAGTATTATCCGTATTCTCCCGACGAGAACTATGGACGCTCTGACTTCAACGTTGCCAAGGCTTTAAAGATTTATGGCACGTGGCAGCCAGTCTTTTTCCACGGCAGCAGAGCGTGGATTGAAAAGATCGCCGGCGGCTGGACGCTCAGCCCGATACTCAACATTCACTCTGGTTTTCCCTGGAATCCGGTGGTGAGCGTGAACAATGGAAGCCTTTACTGCGGAACCTGCGGTTACACGACTCTGCTTCCCGGAGCGTACCTGGGCGGCGCGGGCACCAGCACCAGCAACGATGCGTTCAAGACGGGTTCGAACTTCCCTCTGGGCGGCGCCGCGTACTTCACCACGCCGAACTACACCGCCTACGGCGGAACGACTTACGGATCTTCGCTACCTCAATCTCCGGGGGTAACTCGCAACTCCCTGACCGGACCCGGCTACCGGGATGTCGATGTCACGCTGGCTAAAGGTTTTGGTCTACCGAATAACAAGATTCTGGGGGAGAATGCAAAGTTTGAGCTTCGGTGGGATGTATACAACGTATTCAATAATCTGAATTTCAACCCAACCAGCATCTCGAACAATATTGCCAATGCCAATTTCGGCCAGGCTACCAGCGCTCTGGCGGCTCGTACGATGACGCTGGGAGCGCGGTTTAGCTTCTAGCGCTCAGTCCTCTTTCACTCATGCGAGGGTATCCAGTCGTTTGGATACCCTTTTTTCTGTCAGCGATTTATTCTGTCTCAGCAAGCCGCACATTGAGGGCCAGCATCACGATGCAGCCTAGCAGTGGAACAGCTAATCCGAATCTCAACCCTCCAACTCGGGTCGAAACAAAGCCTGCAAGCCATGGAAGGGTTGCGCCGCCGCAGCCCGCCAGAGCGAACATCACGCCTGCTACTTGAGACTCTTTCGATCCGAACGTTCTACCAAGGCTGGCAATGATGATGGGAAACACTGAAGAAAAACCCAAGCCTGCGATCGTCACTCCTATTGCGAGGGTTGAGAGATTTCTTGCAGCCAGCAAAATGACGATTCCGGCCACACTCAATCCCACTCCCAGTTGAGCCAGCCGCAATTCTTTTATGTGGCGTAGGAATAATGGCGCGACTGCCCGGCCCAGTAGCAGCATTGCCCAGAAAAGCGAGGGCACTAAGACCCAAATCGTTCGGGTTCCAACCACCATGCGTTTAGCGTAGGTGGCGATCCAACCACTCACGCTTCCTTCGCTACCCACATAAAGAAAGAAAAGAGCTCCGAGAATAGGAATCCACGGGCTCCGCCAAAGATTGGGTGTGCGGAATGTCGCGGGAATGGACGCCGGAGAAGAGCTGGGAATTCTGACGCTTGTGAGGCTATACATGACGATCAGCAGCAACGCGCTGATGCCATATAAAAAGAGAGTCGTATCATGTGCCCGCAACAACAGAGCCAAGAAAAATGGACAAACGACCGCGCCTACTCCCCAGGAGAAATTAATCAAGTTCAGAGCCGCCGCGCGCCGCTCCGGATTCAGCGTGGAGATAAGAAAGTTGGTGGTTGGTATCGTGAGGCCCAGACCAAATCCCATCAGGAATGCCGACAAGATACCGAGTCTCCAATCACCAGCTAGAAGTGTGGCCGACCCTAAGGCCATGCTCCCCAGCCCAAGCATCAGGCAGGCTCGTTGGCCCCATCGCGCCACCAGAAGACTCGACGCCAACACGCCGAAAATCGAGCCACAAAACTGCGCTGTGAAGAGAAGTCCTGCCTGAGCATCGCTGAGCGACCAGCGCAAGGAGAGCCCAGGAAGCAGGGGACCGATCATGGTATTGACCACTCCAGTCAGCACGAATCCAGCGTGCAGCAGGATCGTTAGAGTTCGGTCGCCAGCGTCCGCGTGCGGCCCAAATGGATATTGAGGGAGGGTCACAGGGCCAACTCTGAGTTTTGCTCTCATGTCGAGTCGAACTTCAGAGTATCGCACTCAATCACGAGAGCGAGCGGCGATGTCGATTACAGCCGATTCGTCACCACTTCAGTACGCCCGTTTGCAATGTCCCCATGCTATCTTCCCCAGCGATTTGGACGAAGGCCGCGTCGGGGTTGTTTTCTGAGG
>Ga0181516_10001721_pt1 | contig 16426 bp, 13 predicted proteins | sample PEATcosm2014_Bin_25_FD_121104 | JGI IMG/M metagenome (GOLD analysis project Ga0181516, IMG submission 121104) | Peatland microbial communities from MTU Mesocosm Facility, Houghton, MI, USA - PEATcosm2014_Bin01_10_metaG | ecosystem: Environmental > Terrestrial > Soil > Wetlands > Peat | place... | reverse complement strand
TGGTCCTGCTCGACCCCGGCTGCGTCCCCGCCTGGAGCGGGGCCGCGGGTTCGGCCGCCGTGGAACCCGTCGCAGTAGACGCGCCGCCCACGCGCACCACCGTGACCGGCGTTCAGGCGCCCAAAGCCGACGAGCAGACCATTCGCCCCGACGCCAAGCTGCTCTTCGTGGCGGGCGCCGGCTGGACCAAGAAACAGGCCGATGGCGCGGTGCACGGGGCTGAGGCGGAAAAGCTGATCCTGGGTTTCCTGCGCGCGGCCAAGGCCTCACTCGGCGGCAGCAAGTCGCTGGTGGATCTCAGCGGCGAAGGAGAAGCCGTCTTGCGCTTCATGACTCACATGAATCAGATCGGCCAGACCGGTTCCACGCCGCGCCATCCCAAAGGTCTTTCCACGTGTTGTCATGGCGAGGAGCCGCACGTGGTGGGCTGGCGTTTCGTGACCGGGCGCCGCGCCATCAACCTGGACCCCAATTGCGGCTGGGCGCGCGGTAAAGCCGACGTGCTGTATGTGGCCGACGCCTTCGAGGTGATGCGGGAAGTGAACCGGCTGCTGGGGTAGGGTCGCGTGCCTCCGGAAGTGAGCCCGTGTGCAAAAGAAACTGACTACGGAAAGAACCTACTTCGGCACGCCCCGCACAGCGCTGTAAACTGTAAAGTAAACAGCCGCGAACGGTAACCGCTCACCATGAACGTGAATTGGAAAGGCGTCTTCCCAGCAATTACTACGCAGTTTCAACCGGACCAGTCCCTGGACTTGCCGGCCACCGCGCGGCACCTGGAAGCCCTGATCCGCGCCGGCATTCACGGGGTGGTCTTCCTCGGCACCGTGGGCGAGAATACCGCGCTCGAATACCAGGAGAAGCTCACCCTCCTGCGGGAAATGAAACAGGCGGTCGGCGGGCGCATCCCCATGCTGACCGGCGTGGCGGAGTACACCACCGCGCTCGCCTGCCGCTTCGCCCGCGATGCCGAGAAGCTCGGGCTCGATGGCCTGATGGTGCTGCCGGCCATGGTCTATAAGTCCGACGAGCGCGAGACCGCCGCGCATTTCCGCGCCGTCGCGCGCTCGACCGGCCTGCCCATCCTGGTCTACAACAACCCGGTTTCCTACGGCGTCGATATCAAGCCCGAAGCCTTCGCGCGCCTGGCCGACGAGCCGACCCTGGTGGCCATCAAGGAATCCTCCGAGGATGTCCGCCGCCTCACCGACCTGCGCAATATCGTGGGCAATGGCTATATCCTCTTCAGCGGCGTGGACGACCTGGTGCTGGAAAGCATCCTGCTCGGCGCCGAGGGATGGGTCTCCGGCCTGGTGAACGCTTTTCCGACCGAAAACCTGGCGCTCTGGAACCTGGCCACCACGGGCTGTTGGGAGCAGGCGCGCGAGCTGTACCGCTGGTCGATGCCGCTGCTGCATTTCGATACCAGAAGTAAGCTGGTGCAGGCCATCAAGCTGGCCATGCAGGAGACCGGGCTGGGCTCCGAAATGGTGCGCGCGCCGCGCCTGCCCCTGGAGGGCGCCGAGCGCGAAGAGGTTCTGGCCATTGTCCGGCGCGCCATCGCCACGCGCCCGCCGCTCTCCGCGCAGGCCCGCCCATGACGCGCCTCCACGTCATCGATTCCCACACCGGCGGCGAACCCACGCGCGTGGTGGTGGCCGGCGGACCCGATCTCGGCCGCGGCCCCTTGGCAGAGCGCCTGGAGCGCTTCCGCACGCGGTTCGACCATTTCCGCTCCGCTACCGTGAATGAGCCGCGAGGCAACGATGCCATCGTGGGCGCGTTGCTCCTGGAGCCCTCCGACCCCTCCTGCGCCGCCGGCGTGATCTTCTACAACAACGTCGGCTACCTGGGAATGTGCGGCCACGGCTCCATCGGCCTGGTGGTCACGCTGGCGCACATGGGCCGCGTCCAGCCCGGAACCGCGTGCCGCCTGGAGACCCCCGTGGGGATCGTGGATGCGCGCCTCAACCCCAACGGCAGCGTGACCATCCGAAACGTAGCCAGCTACCGCGCGGCGGCCAGCGTGCGAGTGGAAGCGCCGGGAATTGGGACCATCGAGGGAGACATCGCCTGGGGCGGCAACTGGTTTTTCCTGTGCGGCGGGCATGGGCAGGAGCTTTCGCTCCACCGCGCGCGAGAGCTCAGCGATTTCGCCTGGCGCATCCGCCAGGGCCTGGAAGCGCAGGGAATCACCGGCGACGCGGGCGCACTGATCGACCACATCGAGCTCGTCGGCCCGGCCAGCACCGCGGGCGCCGACGCCAGAAACTTCGTGCTCTGCCCCGGCAAAGCCTACGACCGCTCGCCGTGCGGCACCGGCACCAGCGCCAAGCTGGCGTGCCTGTACGCCGACGGCAAATTGCAGCCTGGCCAGATCTGGCGCCAGGAAAGCATCACCGGCAGCGTGTTCGAAGGCACGGTCCGGATGGTGGATGGCAAACTCTATCCCGAGATCACCGGCTTCGCCTACGTCAATGCCGAAGCCGGTCTGCTGCTGGACGAACGCGACCCGTTCTGCTACGGAATCCCGAGCTCATGGCCACCAGCTTCGACGTAGCCATCGCCGGCGGCGGAATCGTGGGCGCCGCCTGCGCCGAGGAGTGCGCCGCGTCGGGCCTCACAGTGGTGGTAGTGGAACCGGGCCCCATCGGCGGCGGGGCCACCGCGGCCGGCATGGGCCACATCGTCGTCATGGACGATTCCCCGGCGCAGCTCGCGCTCACCAACTATTCGCGGACCCTGTGGATGGAACGCGCCCGCGAGTTTCCCGCCGACGTAGAATACGGCGCCGCCGGCACGCTCTGGGTGGCCGCGGACGAGCGAGAGATGGCCGAGGTCCGGCGCAAGCTGGGCGTCTATGCCTCCGCCGGCGTGCGCGCGGAAGTTCTGGGGCCGCGCGAGCTGGCCGAGGCCGAGCCTCACCTGCGCCCCGCGCTCGCTGGCGCGCTGCGCGTTCCCGATGATGCTGTGATCTACCCGCCGTGCGCCGCGCGCTACTTGCTGGAACACGCTCGCGAGCGGGGCGCGGCGGTGCGCCTGGGTGAATCCGCGGCCTCGCCTAGCGGGCAGGGAATCAGGCTGCGCTCGGGCGAATGGCTTTCGGCCGGCGCGACCGTGAACGCCACCGGCGCGTGGGCGCCCGAGCTCACGCCCGGCATCGCGGTTCGCAAGCGCAAAGGCCACCTGGTGATTACCGGCCGCTATCCCGGCTGGGTGCGCCACCAACTGGTGGAATTGGGATACCTCAAGAGCGCGCATTCCTCTACGGCGGATTCGGTAGCGTTCAACGTGCAGCCGCGGCGAACGGGCCAATTGCTGATCGGGTCGTCGCGGCAATATGGCGCCGAGCATGCGGCCATTGACGCGCCCATCCTCACCCGCATGCTGCTCCGCGCGCAAGAATACATGCCGGGCCTGGCGGAGCTATCGGCCATCCGTTCGTGGACCGGCTTCCGCGCCGCCACCGCGGACAAGCTGCCGCTCATCGGACCGTGTCCCGCCGACGCGCGCCTCTACCTGGCCACCGGCCACGAAGGCCTGGGCATCACGACATCGCTGGCCACCGGGAAGCTGCTGGCGGACCAGTTGCTCGGCCGGCGCCCGGCGATTCCCGTGGAACCGTACCTGCCCGCGCGGAAGCAGGAGGAGCATGGGTAACAGGAGGCCCCGGCACGAAACAGCCAGCTCCCCGAAAGGCGCCAGCAGGCCGACCTGGGGGTCGGCCGCGGACCAGGGGGTCCGCCCCACCACTGATTTCCTAACCCTCTCTGTCAACGGCGCGCCGGTCACCGTCCCTGCCGGCGCCTCAGTCTCCGCCGCTATTGCCCTCGCCGGCGTCACCCTCTACCGGCGCTCTGTCAACGGCGAGCCGCGCGCGCCCCTCTGCGGCATGGGGATCTGCTTCGAATGCTCGGTCACCATTGACGGCCGCGCCCATTGCCGCAGTTGCCAGGTGGTTTGCCAACCCGGCATGGAGGTGCGCACCGATGCCTGACCGCGACTACGACGTGGTGGTGATCGGCGCCGGTCCCGCCGGACTCGCAGCCGCCTGCCGCGCCGCCGAGTGCGGCCGCCGCGTGGCCCTGCTGGACGACAATCCGCACCCCGGCGGGCAGATCTGGCGCAATCCCGCCGGCAAAGCGCCGAAACAAGCCGCCCGTTGGCTCGCCGCCGCCAAGCAGCACGCCGTGGAGTTTATCCCCGGCGCCTGCGTTTTTGACGCGCCCGAACCGCGGCGCATCGCAGTCGAGATGTTCGATGGCGAATGCCGCCTCGGATATGGCAGCCTCATCCTGGCCACCGGCGCACGCGAGCGCTTCCTTCCGTTCCCCGGCTGGACCCTCCCCAACGTCACGGGCGCCGGGGGTTTGCAGGCACTGGCGAAATCCGGTGTGCCGGTCGCGGGCAGGAGGGTCGTCATCGCCGGCAGCGGACCCTTGCTCCTGGCGGTGGCCTGCTTCCTGCGCACCCACGGCGCTGACGTGCGCCTGGTCGCCGAACAAGCTTCGCCCTCCGCGCTGCTGCGATTCGGCATGCAACTGGCGCGCCATCCCGCGAAGCTGCGTCAGGCGCTCGAATTCTTCGGAACCCGCTATCTCACTTCCTGCTGGCCGGTTTCCGCGCAAGGCGTCGAGCGCGTGGAGAGCGTGACGCTGCGCCGCGGCGCCCGCACCTGGACCGAGCCCTGCGACTATCTGGCCTGCGGCTTCGGCCTCATCCCGAACATCGAACTGGCACAACTGTTGGGTTGCCGCACGGCGGCGGGCGGCGTGCCTGTGGACGAATATCAGCAGACCTCCGTGCAGGGCGTCTACGCCGCCGGCGAGGTCACGGGCATCGGCGGCGTGGAGCTATCGACGGTGGAAGGTGAGATCGCAGGATATGCCGCGGGCGGAAACACCGCCCGAGCGACGGCGCTGTTCCCCGCGCGCCGGCAGCACCGCCGTTTCGCCGCCGCCTTAGAGACCGCCTTCGCGCTGCGCGACGAACTCCGCGGCCTTCCGCTGCCAGGCACGCTGGTCTGCCGCTGCGAAGACGTCACCATGGAGCGCGTGCGCGCCTGCGCCAACTGGCGTGAAGCGAAACTGCACACGCGCTGCGGCATGGGCCCCTGCCAGGGCCGGGTCTGCGGCGGCGCCATCGAATTCCTGCTGGGATGGCAACCGGAATCGGTGCGCCCGCCGGTGTTCCCCGCACGCATTGGGAGCATTGCGAGGTAACCCGGCGCGGCTTGGCCCCGGCTCTCGCTACAGCCACGTATTCTGTGGCGTTGAGTGGGAAAGGCCTCCTGGCCTGTCATGCGCGGAGCGCGCCTTCGGCGCGGCGACAGGCCAGGAGGCCTGTCCCACTCACAGCAGTACCATACGCCCGGCGCCCGGGCCGGCGGGTCATGTTTCTGATAGTAAGTGTCCGGTTTCGAGGTGATCTTTCCTATGGCAACTGATATACTCCCGCCCTGTGAAAAATCCCCGACCTGCTCTTTGCACTTTGTTCCTTGCCTCCGCCGCGATTCTGTCGGCTCAGACTCAGGGCGAAATTACCGGCCGTGTTGCGGACTCCACCGGCGTGGGCGTACCAGCCGCCGTTCTTACCCTTACCAACGTGAGAACCAACGCGGCGGTCAGCACGGCCACGACCAACGCGGGCGATTACACCTTCCCCTCCGTGGCGCCTGGATTCTATGACTTGAAAGCCGAACATCCCGGCTTCAAATCGGCCACCAGCAATAACGTGGAGGTCGAGGTCCAGCAGACGGTCCGGCTGGATCTCTCACTCCAGGTGGGATCGGTGAGCGAGTCGATTGAAGTTACGGCGCAGGCTGGTCTGGTGCAGGCGGAAAACGCCTCGGTCGGGACAGTAATCGAAAACAAAGGTGTGACCGAGTTGCCGCTGAACGGGCGCTCTTATCTGGGCCTGGTGGAACTGGCGGCCGACGCCGACACGCTTTCCGCGCCGTCGGTGACGGCGGCTTCCCGACTGGGCGGAGACCGCGCGTCGCAATCCATCTCCGTCGCCGGCCAGCGCATCGTATTCGACTATTTCACGCTGGACGGGGTGGCCAATACAGACCCGGATTTTCTGACTTATGTGGTGCTCCCGTCGATCGACGCGATTCAGGAATTCAAAGTCCAGACCGGCGTCTATCCAGCCGAGTTCGGCCATGAGGCGACGCAGATCAACGTGCTCACCAAATCGGGCGGCAACGCCTATCACGGCGCCCTGTTCGAGTTTGTCCGCAACGATAGATTCGACGCGGTGCCTTACTCGTTCACCAGTAATCACCCCGCCATCTCGCCGTTCAAGTGGAACGACTACGGATTTGAGCTGGACGGGCCGGTGCGCATTCCCCACGTCTTCAACGGCAGGAACCGGTTATTCTTCATGGCGAACGACGAGTGGAAGGCGCAGCGGCAGAACTCGCAGGCCATCTACAGCGTTCCGACGCCGGCCATGTTCACGGGCGATTTCAGTTCGATCCTCGCCAACGGAACCGTCGTTTACGACCCGGCCTCCGGCGCGGCCAAGTCGCCCTTTCCAAACAACGTGATTCCGTCCAACCGGCTGGACCCGATCTCGCTGAAGTTCCTGCCGTATTACCGATCCTCCATCCTGCCGGGTTTATCGAATAACTACACTCAGCTCAATTCCTCTCCGAATAACCGCGATGGTTTCACTCTGCGGATGGACTGGGTGGAATCTTCGAAGTCGCAGTGGACGGGCCGCTATAGCTGGGGCGACGAGAATATCGCCTCCACCGGGCTGAGCATCGCGGGAAGCAAGATCCTGACGAACTACGAGCAGTATCTGGGTTCGAACACGCGAACCCTCAGCCCCACGCTGGTGAACGAAGCGCGATTCGGCTATACGCGGTTCTTCAATTCCCTGGGAACCTACTCGGCGTTCAACACGGACACGGTGTCGGCCATCGGCATTCCCGGCCTGAATCCGGGAGATCCCAATACCTGGGGCGTCCCGTCGATCGTGCTGAACGGCGATGGCTTCAGCGGGTTCGGAGACAACTCCGACGGCCCGTACACCAACAACAACAATACCCTCCAGTTGGTGGACAACCTGTCGTGGACTCACGGCAAGCACAGCTTCCGCTTCGGATTCGAATACAACCGCCAGAATTTCGACCAGGTAGGCAACCAGTTCTCCCGCGGCCAGTTTTCGTTCCAGCCCAACGCAACCCAGAGCGCCACCAAAACCGGAGGGAACTCGTTCGCCGAGTTTCTCCTGGGCGATCTCTACCAGTCTTCCGTCGCCGTCTCCATCGCGAATGCCGCCTTTCAGCGCAACGCCGAGGCAGCTTTCATAGACGATACGTGGAAGGTTGCGCCAAAGCTGACTCTTTCCCTGGGCCTGAGATATGAGTTGACGCCGCCCTGGACCGACACGAAGGGCAATCTCTTCACCGTCGCCATCCCGCAGATTTATCATGGCTCCGACGCGCCGTCGTCAGTGCCGTACCCGTACTTTGTGCGGCAGGGGTCCTGCACTAACCCCTACGCGGGACTCAGCATCAACTGGACCGCTACCGCGGCCGCCTGCAGCAACGGCGCTTATCCCAATCAGTTGATGCTGACGCGCTACAACGACCTTGCTCCCCGCGTGGGAATCGCTTATTCGCCCGATGCCAAGACCGTGGTCAGGACCGCCTTTGGCAGGTTCTTCAACCAGGACATCGCGAACGATTTCTTCGACATGGCGCGCAACATAGCGGCTCGCGTCAATCTCACCTCAAACCCCGGCATACCCAGCCTGTTCTGGAGTAACTCCATCCCCGGGGGCAGCGGCGCGATTGCGCAGATTCCGCCGCCCCAGGCGTATGCGGTGGCTTACCAGCACCACACTTCCTACGCCAACCAATACCTGTTCAACATACAGCGGGAACTGGCGGGCAACTGGCTGATTGAAGGCGGCTACCTGGGCGGCGAGAGCCATCATCTGTATGGCCAGCAGAACGCCAACCAGGGGATACCCGGTACGGTGGGGACTCCCGCCTCGCGCCTGCCGTTTTATAACTTCGGCTTTATTCAGTTAGTGCAGGATGGCGGCAACGGGAATTACAATTCGCTCAGCCTGAAGGCGACGCGGCGGTTCAGCCAGGGCCTGAGCGTAATCGCCTCGTACACATATTCCAGGTCCATTGACGACACCAGCGGCATTCGTCCGGGGCCCAGCGACTTTCTGTACCCGCAGGACAGCGACTGCATCGAGTGCGAAAGGGGGCTTTCCGGCTTCGACGTACGCCACCGCATAGTAACTTCCGTGCTGTACGATCTGCCGGTAGGGAGAGGCAGGGCGCTGAACATCGACAACAAAGTGCTGAACGGGATCGTTGGCGGGTGGCAGTCGGGCGGTATTCTGACCCTGCAGACAGGCGTCCCGGGCTCGCTGATGGTCCTGGTCGATAATGCGGGAACGACTGTGTCGAGCTCCGACAGGCCGAATGCCACCGGCCAGCCGACCTACCCGGCCAATCCCACGCCCTCGCGCTGGATCAACCTGGCCGCTTTCGCCGAAGCGCCTCCGGGCAACTGGGGCAATGTCGGGCGCAACACGATCGAGTCGCCTGGGATTGCCGACTTCGATGCGGAAATTCACAAACAGTTTAGGATGCCGTACAAAGAAGGCCACGTGCTGCAGTTCCGGCTGGAGGGGTTCAACGCGATCAATCACCCGAACTGGGGCATGCCCGCCCTCGGCATTCTAACCGGCGCGGCGCAGCCTGGCATGCCGGCCACGGCGCCTCACCAGGGCTTCGGCGTCATCAGTTCCACTTCGACACAAATGCGGCAGATTCAGTTGGGCTTGAAGTATACATTCTGATTCGCGTTGACGCGCGACAGGGCTGCGGCGCGCCCGCCGATGCGGCCGGAGCGCCGTTCCAGGACATGTGCAAGGCGGTGGGGTTGGAGCAGCCTTCAGTAGTGGTAGCGCGCCTCCAGAAACTTGATACGGGTGCGCCAGGTTGATCCGCCGGAACCAGCATCCGGCCAGGGAGTGTCTCAAGGCTACTGGCCTTCCGGTAAGCTGAAAAGGATCCCGGCGCGTGGCTTCGATCGGCCAGGAAGTCGCGATCAAAGACCGTGTCACGCTCCGCGGTCGCCTTCAGGCCCGACCTCCCGGCGCACTCGCTCCATCGACATCGCGCGGAGCTGCCCGCGTTTCGCGCGCCGCAACGCGCCCAGGAGTCGCTTGGCATTCTTCGGCGACCGCGCCAGATAGGCCGTTTCCATAAGGCCCGCCAGTTCGGTGGCCGGCACCAGCGCCACATCCCGCTCCCCCTTGCGGCACACGATCACCACTTCCTGGTCGTCGAACACGCGGTCCAGAACGCTGTGCGGATGGAATCGGACGAGGCAGCGATGACGATTCCCACTCCGGTGTCGGAGTCCGGCTGTCTGACCGCCTCGACTTTGACGACGCTGCGGTTGACCGTGCCCCAATTCGGCGCCGCCAGGAGCGGGAACGCAAGGCAAAGGAGGGCCAGAGGCCGAATGATTGAGGCCAGCCTCTGAGCGGCCGCACTCCGATCAGGCATCAAGGCAACTCTCCAACGCACCGGACCCCGAAACTGACGTATCGCTGGTAGCCTTCCACGCCCCTGAGACGATACGATACGCGCACGCGGTCCGGAGCGCCATCGTAGGAACCACCCCCTCGCAGGGTCCGAACTTCTCCGCTCGTTGGACCCTGAGGATCGATTTGGTATCCAGCCGGGTACTTGTCTGCGTACCAGTCGGCGACCCACTCCCACGCGTTACCTAAGGTGTCGAACAAGCCCCAGGCGTTGGGTTGCTTCTGCCCGACTTCGTGTATACCCCTCGGGCCTTCACCCCTGCCCATGCTGTCACTCCAGGCGATCTGGTCGAGGCTGCCATAGCGGCTCTGTTTGCTTCCGGCACGCGCCGCGTATTCCCACTCTGCCTCCGTCGGAAGCCGCATCGCGGCCGCCCGGCAGTAGCTCAGCGCGTCAGTCCAACCGAGGCTCACGGGAAGCTTCCCCCCTGCCGTTTCGGAGCTCGGATTCCTGCCCGTGATTTTCTGGTAGGCTTCCTGCGTGACCTCGGTCTGGCCGATCCAGAAGCCTTTGGTGATGCTGACCACGTGAGGCGGCTCCTCGTCGGGGTAGCACTCGGTATCGCCCGGCGAGCAACCCATCGTGAAGCTTCCCGCTGGAATCCACACGTAGGTCAAACCATCCCTGGCGTTGACGCGGGTCTCGCCTGGGCGCGGCGCGGGTACGGGAGCGGGCGAGACAACGTTCGTTCCCGGCCGATCCGTACCGCCCCATACCAAGTTCGGAGTATTGTGACCGAGGGCGGCGAGGGCATCTATCGCGGAGTCGAGCCTCGCCGCAAACGCATACCGGCCGCCGGCCACGCCTCCGCGGTGAACGCCAACGAGCCGGCCGTCATCGTCGAACACCGGGCCGCCGGAGAATCCGTCGTCAACGGCCACCTTGGTGTATTCGAACAGACGCGTGTCCGAATCGTGGTCGAGACGGACCACCGTGTTGGGGATGTGTATCCAATCGCTGTCGACGGTCCAGACGCGTTCGTCCACCGCCAGTGTGTCCCGGTCGCGCACGGCCAGCCGCGGGAGGTTCCCTGGCAGCGCTCGACCCTGTGGACGGACCTCCAGCACCGCGAGATCGAGGCCATCGCTGCTCCTCGGGAGAACTGTGGCCGTATAAGCCACCGCCCGATCGGCATAGAAATAGACTCTCCACGCGGTCGCATCCGCCACCACGTGAGCCGCCGTCAGGATGCGGATAGAATCGGACGAGGCCGCAATAACGATCCCCACTCCGGTGTCCGAGGCCGGCTTTCTGACCGCCTCCACCTTGACGACGCCGCGGTTGACCGTGCCCCAATTCGGCCCCGCCAGGAGCGGGAACGCCACGCAAAGCAGAACCAGAGCCCGGACGGTTGAGGCCAGCCTCTGAGCGCCTGTGCTCTGATCAAGCATCAAGGCAACTCCCCAACGCAGCGGAGCCCGGTGAGACGGCTAAAGAACGAGGGCACGTTCCTGCCACGGGCCGAGGCCCGGGCGAGCCCGGCAACGGTCCACGAACCCCCGCGCATAACCTTGCAGCCTATGCAGGCATCCGCACGGCCACCCGGATAGGCGGCCCAGTAATCGGCCGCCCATTCCCATACGTTCCCCAGCATGTCATAAAGACCGAAAGCATTCGCCTGCTTCAAACCCACGGGATGTGTCGTCTCACTGCTATTGCCGGAATACCACGCGACAGCGTCCAGGGAACCATAACGCGAGCCGGCGGTCCCCGCGCGTGCCGCGTACTCCCACTCCTTTTCGGTCGGCAACCGCCCGCCGATGGCTTTGCAGTAAGCGCTCGCCTGATTCCAGTCCACTTGGTCCACCGGTAACTGGTCGCCCTTGAAGTAGCTCGGATTGGCGCCGCCATTCACCTTCTTCCACGCCGCCTGCGTGATTTCCGTCTGTCCGAGCCAGAAGCCGTTCGCAATCCGCTCCGCGTGGGCCGGCTTCTCGTCGGGGGAGCACTCGGTATCGCCCGGCGAGCAACCCATCGTGAAAGCCCCCTCTGGAATCCACACGTAGGTCAAACCATCCTTCGGGTTGACGCGGGTTTCGCCTGCAATCGGCGCCCTCGGGGCCGGCTGCGCCGTCGCCGACCCGCCGAGCAGGATGCCCGTGTTCCCTCGGCCTCCCGAGCCTGCCAGGTTCGGAGTATTGTGCCCAAGGGCTGCGAGCACCTCCATGGCGGAATCGATTTTCACCGCGACCGCGTATTGGCCTCCTGCCGCGCCTTCATCGTGAATGCCGACAAGACGCCCGTCGTCGTCGAACACGGCTCCGCCAGAGAAGCCGTCGTTGGTCGCGCCCCTGGTGTACTCGAATTTCCGCGTATCGAAATCGTGGTCCAACGCGGTAACGTTGTTCGGAACAATTCTCCATCCGCCGTCGACCGTCCAGACGTGTTCGGTCACTTGCAGGGTGCCTCTGTCCCGCGCCGCTAACTGCGGGATGTTGCCCGGCAGTGCTCGACCCTTTTGGTCTGATTTGAGGACTTCCAGAACGGCGAGATCCAGCTCGCCCGGATCGCTATTGCCCGGCAGTAAATGAGCCGTGTAGGCGACCGCCCGATCCGACCGGAAGTAGACCTTCAGGCTGGTCGCTCCCGCGACCACGTGAGCTGCCGTCAGAACGCGGATGGAGTCGGCCGACCCGAAAATGACTAATCCCGCTCCGGTGTCCTTAGGCTGTTTTTCGGCCTCTACCCTGACCAGGCCTTGGAACAGCGTGTTCCAATCGGGCGCTCGCACGGTGGCAGGGGGATAGTCGAGCTGCGGGCCCCCGACCGCAAGGAGAAGCGGGAACGCTAAGCAAAGCAGCAAAAACCGGCGCGTCAAAGTCACGTCTAATCCTTCGCCTTAATTAGCTTCAAGCGGGTCAGTATCGTTAGTATCGTACCCCCGATTAAGGCCACGGTGCTGAGATACGTGGCGAGCGGCTTCTGGCTGGTCAGGTACTCGGCCACGGTGGCGGCTTCATTGGATTTGCCCAATAGAATGCTGTCGGACGAGCCGCGAAGGTCCACTTTGACGCTGGCCGCTTCGGGCTCCAGACTCACGATCTCGGCGTCGTCTTCCCGCGGATCGCCTTCGAGTCCGCCGAGCACCAGCGATTGCCCCTCTTTCAGCTTCAGCGGCTTTCGATCCACGCCGGTGATTTCGAGCTCGCCACCGGCGCCTGCGATGGCGGAGCGGCCCTCCTGGTCAAACGTGACCGCGCTGCCTTGTGCAAGACGTATCTCATGCTCGGCCGGGATCGGGCCTTTGACTGCTCTGAGCGTCAGGTAGAGGCGGCTATCTTTCTTGACGTAGACAGACCAAATACGAGGTTCGGAAGTTGGCTTCCCGCCACCGCCCTCCACGCCGCATTGGTCGCAGGAGAATTGAGTTTCGCCGCCGGTGAGAACCGTGGCAATCGTGTTCTTGTCCGATCCGAGCGGCTTAATCGCCATACTCAGCTTGCCGTCGTCAGCTTCGATGGATACCTGGAGAGGTTGTTGCACGTCCAGGGAGCGAAGCTGCGCTCCGGCGAACGTCACTGACGCCTGCCCGCCTGGGTTGACGATCCTGGCGTACCCCGTTCCTTCCGGCGACTCGATGCGGTCAAAGCGCTCGATGGTCAATTCCAAAGGGATATCCGAGTTGAACAGTCCCACGCTTTTGCCCTGCCCCGCCGAGGTTCGAAACTGAATGCTTCTTGTTCTCAGCGAGGCGGTGAAGCCGGTTCTCAAGTGGACCACAGGGAGAAGCACCAGCGCGGGGACGGCGAACACCGCGACCAGAATCAGAATCTCCCGCCGGTGCTTGCTGGCGGCACTGGCCGTATGTTTGGCGCTGCGAGTCATAGCGGCTTATGGTAGAAGCGATAAGTGATGTTAAGTGGCGCCGCGGTAAGATCGTTGGCGTAAGGCCCCTGTAAGTGCACGGACGCGGGACCGGGGGGAAGCTGCATCGCGGCAAAGCGAATCGGGATCACTGTGTTCCCCTCGATAGATCGATCTTTCTGGTCCGCTTTCTGCTGGTAAGACTTGGAATAACCCGAGGCGCCGGTGACCTGGTAATCCAGGCTCCTTAGTTTCCGTCCAACGGTCAGGTAGAGCACGTACTCTTCGATTGCGGGCGGCGGCTGCGATGCGATCAGCACGGCGGGCCTGAGGTCGAGCACGTCTTCGCCAGCGCCGCCCAGGCGAACGATCACTCCAAGGTTATCCGCGGAGATCTTATTCGGACCTAGAACGGCGGACACGGGCCAGCCGGTGAATTCGCGCCACCCGTCCGCATTTCTTGCAACCTTCTCCGGCTTTGGCAGCATCTGGTACTGCTTGTCCACCTTGATTTCCCGCGCCTGGATAAAGAACGGCTCATCTTCGGGGAGATAGAAGCGCAACCGCAGGTTCACGTCACCGCGCAGCGGATAGTCCTGCCGGTAGCCGTAAAAGCCCAGCAATTCGTATTCGAGCGCGTGGTGTGGGCGATCTGCGGTCCCCTCTTTGCGGTTGCCCCAATCCTTCATCTGCGCGTACGCCACGGTGAGGGATGAGGCCAGCGTGGACGCTACTATGAAGGCAACCAATCTATGCGGGCGAGCCATTTCAGCCTATTATAGTCGAGGATCCGGAGCGCAAAAACGAGTGTTCCTCCTGGGGTGCTTATTAACCGTTTGGGGGAAACCGCTCCCTGACGGTCGCATCTCGTAACCCCTGCCCAAGCACCTGCTCCCTTACTTCTCCCCCGTCCCCAGCAGTGTTTCGAAGAACGGCGCTTCCTGCTCCTTATACACCACGGCGGTTTCTACGTCCTTGAAGCCGCCCTCCTTCAGATACCGCTCCAGCTCCAGTTCCGTGAAGCCCAGCCACACGTCGGCGTACATCTCGCGCGCTTCTTCGAAATGATGGCGATTCAAATCCAGCACCGCGATGCGGCCGCCCGGTTTCAAAATGCGTCGGGCTTCTTCGACGGCCCGCTGGGGGTGGCGGGCGTGGTGCAGGGCCTGGCTGAGAAACGCCAGGTCCACCGTGCCGCTGCGGATCGGCACGTCCTCCAGATCGCCCAGCCGGTATTCCATGTTGCCGATGCCGTGCTTGCGCGCCAACTCCGCGCCGAACTCCACCATCTTTTCCGAATTGTCGATGGCAATCACTTTCTTGGCCCGCTGCGCCATCAATTGCGAGATGGTGCCTTCGCCCGCGCCCAGGTCCGCAATCACCATGGGCGGCATCAGCTTCAGCAGCGCCTCCGCCACGCCCTTCCAGGAGCGCCCCGGCACGTACTGGCGTCCGAATTTGCCCGCCAACTCGTCGAAATAGCGGCGCATCTGGTTCTGCCGCTTGCGCAGCGCCAGGTCGAGCGCTTTCCGGTCCTCCGCCGTTGCGGCCACCTCGCCCGCCGCTTTGCGCACCAGTTCCATCAGCTCGGCGGGCGCCGTCAAACGGTAGAAGGCGTTCTTGCCGGTACGCCGGTCGTCCACCAGGCCGGCCTGCTTCAACTGCGCCAGGTGGGTGGAAATCCGGCTCTGGCCCTGCGCCAGGATCTCCTGCAACTCCGCCACGGAAAGCTCTTCCCGCTCCAGCAAAAGCAGCAGCCGGAGCCGGCTCGGGTCGGCCGCCAGGCGCAGAGATTTTAGGATTGACGCCATCGGTGGAATCTTCTAATATCAATGTATCAAGATTTCTTGATACGAGGAAGAAAATCCGCTATGGGCACAGCCATTCTAAACGAAACCGCCGCCTACAAAGTCGCCGACCTCTCGCTGGCCGATTGGGGCCGCAAGGAAATCTCCATCGCCGAGTACGAAATGCCCGGCCTGATGGCCATCCGCCGCAAGTATGCCGCCGCGAAGCCGCTCGACGGCGTGCGCGTCACCGGCTCCCTGCACATGACCATCCAGACCGCGGTCCTCATCGAAACGCTGGCCGATCTCGGCGCTTCGGTTCGCTGGGCGAGTTGCAATATCTTCTCCACGCAGGATCACGCCGCCGCCGCCATCGCCGCCGCCGGCGTTCCGGTGTTCGCCTGGAAGGGCGAGTCGCTCGAAGACTACTGGTGGTGCACCTGGCAGGCTCTCAGCCATCCGGGCGGCGCGGGGCCGCAGCTCATCGTGGATGACGGCGGCGACGCCACTCTGCTGATCCACAAAGGCTACGAACTGGAGGAGGGCAGCGATTGGGTGACCAGCCCGTCGGCGGCTCACGAGGAGGATGTCATCAAGGATCTGCTCCGCAAGGTCTACGCCGAAAACCCGCGCCACTGGCACGAGGTGGTGAAGGAATGGCGCGGCGTTTCGGAGGAGACCACCACCGGCGTGCATCGTCTATATAAGATGCAGGAAGCCGGCAAGCTGTTGGTCCCGGCCATCAACGTGAACGACTCGGTGACGAAATCCAAGTTCGACAATCTCTACGGCTGCCGCGAATCGCTGGCCGACGGCATCAAGCGCGCCACCGATGTCATGGTGGCCGGCAAAGTGGCGGTGGTTTGCGGCTACGGCGACGTAGGCAAGGGCTCTTCGCACTCCCTGCGCGGCATGGGCGCGCGCGTGGTGGTCACCGAGATCGACCCCATCAACGCCCTGCAGGCGGCCATGGAAGGCTTCGAGGTCACTACCATCGAGGATACCCTCGGCCGCGGCGATATCTACGTCACCACCACCGGCAATCGCGATGTCATCACCATCAAGCATCTTTCGAAGATGAAGGACCAGGCCGTCGTTTGTAACATCGGCCACTTCGACAATGAGATTCAGGTCGATAAGTTGAACGCCTTCCCCGGCGTCAAGCGCGCCAACATCAAGCCCCAGGTCGACAAGTACATCTTCCCGGATGGCCGCGAACTCTTCCTCCTCGCCGAAGGCCGCCTCG
>Ga0181516_10001720_pt1 | contig 16449 bp, 18 predicted proteins | sample PEATcosm2014_Bin_25_FD_121104 | JGI IMG/M metagenome (GOLD analysis project Ga0181516, IMG submission 121104) | Peatland microbial communities from MTU Mesocosm Facility, Houghton, MI, USA - PEATcosm2014_Bin01_10_metaG | ecosystem: Environmental > Terrestrial > Soil > Wetlands > Peat | place... | reverse complement strand
TTCTGCCGCCGCAACACATCGGCCATCTCTTCAGGTGTCTTCCGCCGTCCCATCTTCGCCATGGCTGTCTCCTTGGAGAAAGCCTACAGCCCTATGCAAGATGGGAAGAATTGCCGGTTACGGAAGACCAGCCATAGCGCATATGTGTCTAGCCATATAAAGAAACACCCCCACCGGCGTGGGGAAGACCTGGGCAGAATCCTGTTCGTGATGAGCTGGTTGGAAACACCCCCACCGGCGTGGGGAAGACCGCTCGGCCTTTTGCGCGTTCATCTTGGCCTTAGAAACACCCCCACCGGCGTGGGGAAGACGATTGCTGTCACAGCAATGTCATGCAATCCAGAGAAACACCCCCACCGGCGTGGGGAAGACCTGAACGCGCCACCGAAGCTGTCAAGGGTCAGAGAAACACCCCCACCGGCGTGGGGAAGACCTCTACCAGTATCCAGACGACTCCCGGGAGCAAGAAACACCCCCACCGGCGTGGGGAAGACAATCCTTCGGGGTATCCGATTAGGATTTCATCAGAAACACCCCCACCGGCGTGGGGAAGACACAGGCGGGCGTGGTGTTCGCTTTTTTCCATCGGAAACACCCCCACCGGCGTGGGGAAGACGTGTTCAAGGAAGGGTGGAAGGTTGCAACGCCGGAAACACCCCCACCGGCGTGGGGAAGACCGGATTACAAGTTTCGCGCCTTCCCGGGGGGTGGAAACACCCCCACCGGCGTGGGGAAGACACCGGCAGCAGCGTGCACCGGCAGTTGATTACGGAAACACCCCCACCGGCGTGGGGAAGACTATCCCTCCGACCTATGTTCCATCCAGCCTTTGGAAACACCCCCACCGGCGTGGGGAAGACCTAGCCTAAAAACCCTCCTGTATAGGAAGGGTAGAAACACCCCCACCGGCGTGGGGAAGACTCGCTCGCGCTTTCTCTTGGTTTCGAGTCCATAGAAACACCCCCACCGGCGTGGGGAAGACGCACTTGTAGAAATATAACTTTGGTTAATTCCAGAAACACCCCCACCGGCGTGGGGAAGACGCTGTCGTACAGGTAGTAGCTCTCGTCCATGAAGAAACACCCCCACCGGCGTGGGGAAGACGCGACGCCATCCAGATTCTGCTATCGGACGAGAGAAACACCCCCACCGGCGTGGGGAAGACCTTATGCTCTAACCGCCCAAAATACTGCGGGTGGAAACACCCCCACCGGCGTGGGGAAGACTTAGTCTTGGCAAGCAGGTCTAACAGGGCCTTGGAAACACCCCCACCGGCGTGGGGAAGACCAATCAGCCCCCAAATAGAGCCCCTACTGCGTGGAAACACCCCCACCGGCGTGGGGAAGACCGTGCCAATGTCGTCCTTGTTTGTCCTTAAGCGGAAACACCCCCACCGGCGTGGGGAAGACCCCAACAGCCCCGGTAGCCACCCCTTAATAATAGAAACACCCCCACCGGCGTGGGGAAGACCACGGGGCTTATCCGGCTCTGTGGTGAGTAAAGGAAACACCCCCACCGGCGTGGGGAAGACTCGCCAAAGCGGTCCACCGCTACACAGACCGCGGAAACACCCCCACCGGCGTGGGGAAGACGGCGTCGAACGGCCTCACCTCGGGCCGCGAGAGGAAACACCCCCACCGGCGTGGGGAAGACACCAAGGTATGGTGTGGTACCGACAACCAGGGCCCCATATCTAGGATTTAGGAGGACTCCCTTCTCTCTCGACAACCAATTGAAATCCGTCCATTTCGATGACTTTTCGGTTCGGTTCGCCAACGCCCCAGATTTGATATCCTGGGGCCTGGGTAATCCTCTGGAAGACCCAGAGGCCTGACTCGACCGGACAGGATTGATGCAGATACTTCACTACCTCATCGGCGACAGAGTCTTTGACTCCTGATACAAAGACGTTTGGCCGGGGTTCGATGAACCATAGCTTCATCCGTCCCCGAACCGCCGCCGGCAGATCATTGGCGATTACGACCAGCATTCTTGCCCCCATCTAGAATCTCGAGGATGTCTGGCCCGATTCGTCCCAACAAATCCAATTCGACAACCCTCCTCCGAAAGCCTGCGGCCACCTTGTACTTGTTGTACTTACCGGCTAACTCCCTGGTGAGGGCAAAGGCCAAATCAATGGTCAGAGGCTCCTTGTAGAGGTCGGCCATGTCATAGACGAAAGGAAGCGGGCTTCCCGAATGGATGAACCCTGCATGGGGTGAGTAGCCCATGGCACAGATCGCCGAGGTCAGGACGCCGTAGAGGGCTGCGTTCGCGGCAGTAAGGACCCGGTTAGTGATGTCGCCCATCTCGAACTTTCCTGGCGCAAAGGATCGTCCTTTCCAACCAACTTGGTACTCATGTGCCTTGGCCTCGTATAGGTCCCTGACCCTATTGCCCTCCATGCCCATCATCTCCTTAAGGCTTTTGCCGACTAGATCCGCCTTAGGGAATCTGCGGGCAAACATGCGACGGGCAACTTCTAATGACTTGATCTGGTCAGTAGCCAACTGGATCTGGTGTCGCTGATTTCGGGAATCAGCGGTCGGACTCTGTCCCACTGCGTAGAAAAGAAGACTGTCCTCGCCTACCCAGCAAACCCCGCAGTTAGCCGCTGCTAGAACCTTGACGGCCTCATGGGTGATGCTCGTCCCAGGACCCAAGAGTAGAGTTTGAATGGTGGCGATTGGAAGCCTTACAACATTCTTCTCACAGTCGATCCACTTCACGCTGCTGTCGTCGACCTCCAGCCGCCCACGTTCCAAGTAGATGAAGGGGTACTTGTCCTTTACTTGGGGAAGGCTTTCCCGGGTGATTTTGATGAAGAGGCGATGGACTTCATGTTCCGACTCGCTCATGAAACGATCGTGACCCTCCGGTCCCTGTACTTTTTGGCTGGGCCGAACTGGAGGGGGACGTCGTTGAGGCTCATCACTTCCCCTTCAGCCTCGCCATCGACAACCCGGAAGGACTCGACCAAGCTCTTCTCTGTAGCGAGAACCGCTGCTTGCTCCAACGCGTCGGCCTCGGTTCTGAACACTCCCCTGTAAATGAATTCGGTGGGCACACAGGTCTTGCGCCCAAGATAGAGGTCATAGGTCGGATTCTTCAGTGCTTCGACCACCGAGTCGACCCGGGCCGAGGGGACTTCCAAGGCTACGGCGAACTTAGCATCCACGAGGAAGAATCTGTACGTCATCTTGGTTCCGCCCCCGACAGCTTTCTTGCCGTTGCTGGTTTTAGGGATTAGCAACGTGGACCAAGGGTCTGAGTCGTCGTAGCCGTTCCCTACCATATGGAAATCTCTCAAGACTGGCTCCGATGGGTTCGAACCGTAGGAGACGACAGTGTTACTGAGCGATGAGAACTCTTGCAGAAGTTGCTTTTGTTCTCCAGAGGCCCCTAGTGCGCAGCAGACCAATCCCAGCACCCCCGACTTGGTTGGAAACTTCAGGGTGTCCCTTCGTCCGAATCTCGAATCACTTCCCCAGGCTTGGAGGGGTCCCTCCAGCCAGAGGAGAAGGAATTGGGTATCCATTTCAGACCTTCGCTACTGTGGCCTTCAAGGAGCCAACCAGGTCATCGATGGAGAAGTTCTCGTCATCACCATAGGTGAATTCAGCAACCTTTCCATAGAGCGAGCCGGCCAGTTGCTCTTTCTTGGTCAAGTACGTCTTCAGGAACTCGATGCTGGGCTGAAGATAACCGCCGTCCTCGGCCCTGATGGCTGTCTCGAACGGTACTTGGAGGGCTTGGCCCCTGCGAACCAAGACCTTGGCGAACTCCCAGGGTGAGGCCCCCGCCTGGGTGGCTTGTCGGGCAGAAGGAACTGCAACGTAAAGGGCCTTCACGAAGGCCTCAAGGGTATCTAGCAGACCATCGTCTCCGAGCGTCTGTGAAAGTTGGCCCAGGTCCAAGCGGACGTACCGGTAGTAGGTAGCGGAGTTGAACTCGAGGCTCCCCATATGGGCCGAACCAGGTTCATCCTGCCTGTCATCAAGGGCCGTGAAGAACTCCACTTCGTTGGTCACTTTGTGGGTGGAAATGGCATGCGAGAACGAGGCGGCTCCTTGAACATTGAGCTCTGTGGCTTGGGCCACCATCCGCCCAAACAGGGCAATATCGATCCCGTCGATGGCAGGGTTAAACACCTTCTTTGCAATCTTATGAATCTCCCTGGGATCGATCGCCTTGGGATCGCAACCCTTCTCCTGCGCATATTTTGCAAAAGCCTGGGCTTCGGTTACTGTGAAGAAGTGCAAGGTATCCTTTGAAAGTGCTTCGGCAATGACTGCTGAGACAGCCAGTGCTTTGTCCTGTGGGATACCCAAGGCTACAATTTCTTCGGCCACCATCTCATCCACTTTCTTGGTCCGTACGGCCAACGTGATGCCGAAGTCATGCAGGGACAACCGCACTTGGCGCTTCCAGCACTGGCTGCTGACCCTTGCCCGTGTGCTTCCTCCGATGACTGCGGTCTTGGGAGCCCCGACGTCGTCACGGTTTAGGCAGGTCACAGGGAAGGATTGGAGGATATGAAACTCTATCCGAAGGTTCTTGTACGGGTTAGGTTGCTGATTCATGTTATTTTTCTCCTTGGTTTGTCTGAGCGATGGGAACAATTTGGAGCAGTCCAAAGCCGAAACTCTTGGCGCGGCCCAGTCCCTCTTCAAAGGACTTCCTGAACAACCCTGGATCGACGACACGGAGTTTTCCGACGAAGGTCGCGGCACCGAGAGTCACAACAGCCCCGTCCTTTTCGAATCTCTGGACCTCGACACCTTGTACCTGAACCAGCGGGGTTCGATCCTCATTCAGGACCTCGAACCCGAAGTGCTTTGGGGCCTTAGTGCAAAACCAGGCCAGCAGGTCGTTTGTTCGACGGATTGGCACGATCTTCCCGGTGGTTTTGTCACGCTTGGTCGGATTTAGCCTGACTTCGAACGCATAGTGGGTGTGTTCCAGAAACTTCACGGGGATCACCTTGGATTCCACCCGACCGACAGCGGGTTCTACAGGGGTTCTAGACGAAAGGATAAGGACCTTTCGTCCTTGGAAGTCACCACCCTTGTCAGCAAAGAGAAAGTCCCTGGTCTGGCCATCCACCTGGGGAAAGAGCGAGTAGATGGCACGATGAATCCCGTAAGCGTCCGTCAGTCTCAGAGCCTGGCAATCGGCCCTGGACAGAGTCAGAACGGAAGCAATCATGGAACCTCCTTCCGACCATAGAAATCCATTGCCCAACGCGCCCTGGTCCTGTCCGCTCTAAACCAAAGCAAGTCATCGAGGAGCTCCGAGTAGTCCAGCGAAACACCTCTGGATTCGATCAGGCTCAGGATGGGACGGAGGATAGAGCAGGCCTCTTGGACATCGGCACAATCGAGAAGCCGACGGAGCTTGGCCTTGGCTGAATCGGACTGATTGTCGTCGTCAAAACACTGCGCGATCGCCCGACCGATTCCGCAGTGGCCGTCGCTCTTGGGTTTCGCCCGCGCCAAAGAAGACGCGACGACTTGGTAAGGCCGTCGTTCCCAGTCATTCCCCAGATTGCACCAACTGGCCAAGTACTCCCAAGCTTGGTATTCGGTGGCAGGGTTGTCGGCCCTTCTTAGGGCGGCCCCGAAGCGTCCATCCTTATCGAGGCGTTCCAGGAGAAACTCGACGAAAGCCCGACCCTTGGTATTCCTTTCCACTACTTCTTGTGTTTCCATATGACTCCTTCTTCCCGTTCCATCGACATTTTCAGGCAAGGTATTTCCCCAGGTTGGGTCGGTGGGCCGCCCAAGCATCCATCTGGCGTGCAGTGTCATGCGGGCAATAGGTGTCATACGCCTGTTGGGCAAACCGCGACAGGGTCCTGCGCAGTGCCTTGGCTTCCTCGGCGTTGTTGCACGCGTTGACGAGGGTCTGGAATTGGGAGCCCACAAGTAGCCAGAAGAGACCCGTGGCCTGTCCGGCCTGCTGGTCTCCACCCTTCAGGGCCTTCTGGTAGCGCATGCAGCTTCCGTAGAGAGTTTTGGCTAGGTCTTCCAGGGCACCCATTTCGAGCTGAAGTTGCTGGAACCAAGTCTCACCGAGAAAAGAAGTGGACAAACGGACTTCCGACTCCACGTAGTCATCGCTTCCGGACACATACTGCTCGCCTGCGTTTCTGCTGACCTTCAGCCCACCGGACCAAAGACCGACTTCCCTCCAGTGCATCCGAGCCCGGGGATAGGCTACGCGAAGCGCCAGACAGTCGAACTGGCCCTTGGTTCCTGCGTGGATAAATGACAACAGAGAGGTTAGGTGTCTCCATGGTCTCTTCTCAGGGTCGACCCAAAGGACCCTGGGATCCTTTCCTGAAAAGTCAACTGCTACCGTTGGATCAACAAGGCCATCCTTGTGGCCAGGGTGAGATATACCTTCCGAATATCGAAGCCCATCTTCCTCCAAGAGGAGAAATCGGCTGAAGGGAATGAGCCGACCGATCAGGGAGTGTTGAAGTGCTTGGGCCACGGGACAGGACTCCCCGATCGGACTGGTCTCCCACGGAATAGGCCCAAGGCCCTGAGGAAAAATCGGCAGCCGTCTTAGTTGTTCTTGTGTCACCAGGTTTATCCAAATCGTCGCCCACAGACTCTCACCGGTCATGATGTTGTGTAAGTAACCAAAGAAGCCCACCGAGGCACCTGGTCTTCCTGTCGAAGGCTTCCCGTTGTCATTGGACTTACCTGCATAATCTGCGCTCAACACGACGCTGTTGTCGCACTTCTTCCCACCGAGTCCAAACCCCATCAACTGGACCACCAAAAGGGCACGTTCAGCGTCAGAAAACGAGTGCTCAATTTGCGACTCGGTGAGCACTGTTGTATTCCCGGTCGAAATAGAAGGCACCACAGCGCCGAAACTCTGAAGTTCCGCCACAGCGACTCCGGGCATCTGCAGGAACGGGCGGAGACCGTATAGCCAAAAACAGTCCTTCTTGGCGTCCAGATAGGCCACAATACGGGAGGCTAGGCCGTCTGGGCCCAGGGCCTCCCACTCGAACTCATCCTTTGGGGTGGAAGCCGCCTGGGCCACGGCCAAAAGCAGCTTGGTGACAGCGATCTTCTGGACTGGATTTCCCCCAAGGGCCCGGAGGCCTGGGATGGTGAAGACTTGACGAAGGCTTACCAAACCTGCGTCCGCCACAGGAATCCAGGGTTCATCGACGAGGTTGAAACGATTCGTGGCTTCCATTTGGAGCACTCCTACCTTGAAGCTTCGTATCCGATCTCTGAGTCATAAGTCAGAATCCTGGAGGTTGAGGCCAAACCCCCGTTCAGCGACGAAAGGCTTCCGTCAGGCCTGACCATGGCGACCCGCAGGCCGTCCTCTACGTACATGTAGTTCTTCAGCCAGGCCAGCGACTGAAGTGACGCGGTGTCAGGGGCGGCTGAGTCTGAAACGGTAACCGTGTGCATCAGCAGCGCGGCAGCCGCTCTGCGCCACTGTGGCTGGTCCTTGGACCAGGGATGGCTGGGAAGTTCGAGCACCTGATCGTCGGGAAACGTCACCGCCCACCCGAAGGCCGTAGCACGACGGTCTTTGATCAAAAGCACCTCGGCTGTGTCCAGGTCCGAATAACGGGTCGCCGCTCGCTCCGGCAGAGTCACTCCAGAGTGGGATACACCAACCAGGGCCAAGCCCTGGAGCTTCTGTCTTTTTTCTTCCAGACTGTGCTTAAACCTAGCCATGTTGCCTGCTTCGGACTGCTGCTTGTAGGTCGCCTCCAGAAGACCCGGGATTTGGCTGGGTATCTTCACCGCCTTCAGTCCCTTCCAGACCTGAAGGGTCCGACACAGCACGTACGGTGCGTAAACGTAAGCCGATGGGCCTAAAGCCGTCTCGGCGTGGTTGACAGCCCGTTCAAACTCTGGAGACAGGACCAATGCCTGCCGACCCGCAGAGCGGGGTCGGATCGCATCGTTTTCTCGATGCCGCCAAAGCCGCCCCAACCGTTGAAGGAGCATGTCTGTGGGACAAAGTCGCGTCACCAGAAAGTCCGCGTCGATATCCAAAGACTGTTCAAGGACCTGCGTCCCGACCAGGATCCGTCCGCCGGTACTCCGAGCACTTCGGCCATCGGGGCCATACAGCCCCACCCAATGACTCTCATTGGTCCTGCGCTGGATCCTCAAGTATCTGGAATGGACGAGGCCGCAGGCAACTCCGTGGCCGACCCGGGAAGCCAAGATTTTGTACCTCAGCTGAGCCTCGGCCACAGTATTCTCAACCCAAAGCACTTGTTCTCCCTGGCTGGCCCGCTCCAACACTTCGTCCATGGCCACGACGTCCTCGTCAAGAAATCTCATACCAACCTCGACATCTTCCATGGGGCCGGAGTCCGGGGACTGCACCGGTTTTCCGTTTGGTTGGGCCCAAACCAGAGGGTAGCGGTCGTCGAGGGGCCTCGACGTCCCCTTGGCTCCCAGAAGGCTCGCCAGACGGTCGCGGGTCAGGGTTGCACTCAGGATGATCACTGTGCACTGGATCTCCCGTAGGGCCTTCACAAGGCTGTCCAGGAGCGTCCCTGTGTAGCTGTCGTAAGAATGCACCTCGTCCAAAATGACGACCTTGCCGGCAAGGCCGAAGGCCCGCACGAACCCATGTCTGACGTTCATCACTGCCATGAGCGCTTGGTCAACCGTCCCAACGGCAAAGGGTGCAAGCAGCCCTCTCTTCGTCGATGAAAACCACGATCTTCCAGGCTGCCCATCTTCCCCAAGTTCGAAGTCCTCGAGGCTGGCCAGTGAGTGGACCAACAAGGATTTTCGGAAGGGCTGGTCGGGTGCGAGGACTTTGTCCAAAAACAGGTCCATGCGGTCTCGGATCTTGTCGGAGGTCAGCTGGGTTGGCAGAGCAAAGTAGATCCCGGTGGCCCTATTGGAAGCCAAGGCCCGGTAGGCTGCGTATAGTGCTGCCTCGGTCTTCCCCATGCCCATCGGTGCTTCCAGGACGTAGACACCTGGTTGAACACAGACCTCGATCAAGTTCATTTGGACCGGTCGAGGCTCGAACCCAAAGACATCATGGAATGAGAGATTGGGTATTATGCCCGGACGAAGGAAGCCCGCGAAGTCGAGGGCCTGGACAACAAGGGGAGCCCAGTCGGTTCCCGGTACTTCAAACGCGGACCCGGACCCAATCCAGTCGGCGACCGTCGTCAACCCCGACAGCACTGCAGCATGGACCTCATCCCTAACTGAAGGCCAGCCGCAGACAAGTTTGTCCTTCAGCGCAGCGAGCAATTCGAGCCGGCGGTCTTGCCATGGGACGCCCCCGAAGACACCATCTGTAGCCAGATATGAAGAAGCTGGGCTTGAACCATGGTGCCTCCCAAGAATCTCGGGGATGTAGCGGCCAACACCGGCGACGGCAGCCTGGCTGACGGCTGGATGCCCGCCCCAGTTTTCCTCAAGCTCTGGATTGGCGTTGATCGCCTCGGCCATTGAGTTTCCGACAGCAAGATACAACTTCTTCTGGAAGGTTGGACAAACCTTACCGACGTCGTGGGCGGCGGCAACCAACTCGCTTCCTGGCGGGAAGAGTGCCTCCCGCAGCCAGTCTGGCTGCCGTTCAATCCACTCCCGAGCTACTGCCCCTACAATCATGCAGTGGGTTAGTACATCCACCCCTGGTTCGTTCGTTCCCCCAGGAGCCCGCCGGGTCTTGGCGAGGCATTGCCCGAGATCGGGAGGGTCCCTGACTGGCTTGACGACTGGCTGCCTTGGACCGACCATTATGTTCGGTACCAGATGGCAATCTTGCCAAAACGTTTCATTATGGTCACCATTCTACCACGATCCTTGTCTGCACAGCTTGGTCTTGTGTTCAGAACGAAAAAATCAGCGGCGGTAGTTCCTGATCGACCGCCGGCTACGAAGGCCTCAGTTGAAGTCGTAGCAGACATCGATGCACCAACAATGCACCAATCAACTATTTAGCTTTTTGCAACGGTTCGCTGCTTCCAAGGGCGTCCCGAGGGGTTGTGGACGGGAAGTCCGATGAGGCCCCAAATCTTGCATATTTCCCGATAATCTAATGTTACCGGGGCCGCACAACCAGCTGAGGCACCAGGTATTGTCGGCGGCGCTGAATCCATGGCGGCCACTTCCAAGAGCAGCCCGCAACTGTAGCCATGCCGAGGCAGTCACGGGCCTTCCGGTAGCTCAAGAACGGCGAGAGACCGTTTCGGAACCAGACGGCGGGTCCTCCTGCCGGGACCTTGCCTCTGGCCCGTCACCGAAAAGGACAAAGTGCCCCAGGGTCGTTCTCCGAGAGGACGAGACGTCCCTGGGGCAGAGGTACGCGCTCAAGATCTACCCGATCGCGTTCTCGAGCGCTCTTGTGATGTTGCCCAGGTAGTAAGGGATCTCGTCCTCAGCGACCGACTCTGCCTCAAGGGCCTCGGCGATACCCAGCGCTGAGTTAAGGTACCGAAGCCGCTCCTTCACAACTTCGCCACGGGATCCGTTGCGAAGCCCGATCGGCATCAACTGGACGCTCTCCAGTTCTCCGTCTCGGACGATCTCTAGCTTCTCCGTCACGGGGGCGAACATCCTCCCCCAAGACGGGTACTCGGCCAGGTGATGGCGAAGGTCTTCACCCGTCCATTCAAGCCCAGCGATGATCTTCTCGATCTCTCCTCTCCGTTCGCGGTTCATATAGACTCCTTTTGCCGGGTCCTCCCGACCTTTCATTATACACCGCTCGTTCCTGGATCTTCGACGCGGGTCAGGTCGGTGGCGTCCGCAAACCTCTACCTTCTTGAACTCTCTTGACAGGACTCCGTAAAGGTTGTATCTTTCTTTTATGAACGTTCGGAAATAATTTGCCACCTTTACGGAGAATGACATGAAAGTTGGTTATGTCCGTGTGTCTTCGGAACAACAGAACTTGGACCGTCAATCCGACCTCATGGACATCCTCGGTGTCGAGAGGGTCTACAGGGACAAGGCCTCTGGAAAGGACACCGCTCGGCCCGGCCTACGGGAGCTTCTGGCTTTCGTGCGCGATGGCGACGAGGTCCATGTCGAGTCGATCTCCCGCTTGGCAAGGTCAACACGGGACCTCCTGGACATTGTTGATCAACTCGACAAGAAGGGAGTTATCTTCGTTTCCAAGAAGGAAGCATTGGACACTCGAACCCCTCAGGGCCGGTTTGTCCTGACCATCTTCGGAGCTTTGGCAACCCTTGAACGGGAGACCATCCTGGAGCGGCAGAGAGAAGGCATCGCGTCGGCGAAGTCGCGGGGCAAACACCTTGGGCGACCCAAACTCGTTGTGCCAACCCAATGGTCTCAAGTCCAGGCGAAGGTTGAGGCTGGCGAGATTCGTCATGTTGAGGCCATGAGGCTGTTGGGTTTGAAGAAGACCTCCTACTACAAGCTCCTCCAACGGACCCGTTGAGACCGGACCCAAATGGTGCGGACGGACTGCTTTCACGTGGGCCCGCCCGAGAGTCACACCAACCTAGACGATGTCAGAAACCCATTTATGGGTTTACACTTAGTCATGGGAGGGATACCTAGGTGCATGACAATGAAGACGCTAGTGTCCCGGTCTGTGTCTACCGGCTCGTTGCCGCCAGCACCAAGACTGATTGGCAGGTTGTTGCTCGACCTGAAGTGGCTCAGGCTGACTGCGACAGGCTGAACGACCTCGACCACGATGGCGAATGGGTCGTTGAGCTTCTTCTGACGGCCAAGATCCCAATCCACCAGATCCGGCCCCTGATTGGTTACCTTTGCGGATCCCAGACCGGGGGCCGCAAAGCCGAGGTTGCCCGACAGAACGGAAGAAAGGGAGGACGCCCGAGAAAACCGATAGATGGGATGCTGGACCCGCAGGGACCTTAAGAGCAGATCCCTGCCACCAAAAAAGTTTTTGGAAAGACTTGCCGGCGGACTAATGTCCTGCCGTAGCCCGCACCCACAACGGCCCAGGGCCAACCCTACCCAGGAACCGGCGGCGAGGTTCGAAGAAGTCTGCACTTGAGGGCACCCCCCTGAGAATACGGACCAGCGTCAGGACGGCCCGGCGGTGACGGCGGCCACGAAGAACAGCCCCAAACCGATAAGTAGAGACCCATGGACGGCACATTGAGAGGCGTGCGAAGCGAGTGAAGGGGGGTGAAGTCGGGGAAAACGGGGGCTCGCTCGCGCGGGGAAATTGTTGGGTCAGTACGATGTTTGTGTTTGTAAGAAGACTGTTTGTGACAGGCTTGACTCTGGTCCTCCATCGAAACGCGCCCACATCCGATTAGCGAAACATTACCCCAGCCCCCCTTGTGTTTGTTCAGCCGGTCCAGAATGCCCAGAGCCCGGCGGGCATTCTGGTTAGCCGGAACATCGAGGACCTGCTTCAACAGCGTCGCGACATCGGCGCCGAGCTGGGCTTCTCCCTTGCGGATCAGGTAGGAGGCATAGCTGCCGTCCATCATCCCTCGGGTAGTCTCGGGGAAGTCTGCGCTCAGGTAGGCCCGGTGACCAGAGGGAATCGTGTAGCTCCGTATCACCGGCTCTTGGAAGAAGATGTCGATCATCTTCCCATCCCTGCGGACCTGGACCGTCTGGCCGATGTACCGGGCCGGCAGGCTGTAGAACCGCCCCTGGAACCGGATGTACTGGTCGGGATGGACCTTGGCGCTTCCCCATTGGGTCAGCTTGAACGGTGATTCGGGAAGCGGTTGCAGCGCTGGCTTCTCTAGCTCCGTGAAGGCCTGCAATGGCGGCACACCGATCGTCCCGTGGACCGTGGCTCCATAGACGTCCCGGCACCAGTCCTGAGCCCTAAGGCTCAGCTTCTCCAAGGACTCTTCGGGGTAGAGGGCGCTCAGCTGCCGGTAGACCTCCCTGGCGGTTTGGACCATCCGTTCGACCTTGCCCTTCTCCGTGGGGCTGGCGACCCGGCAAGGATCGATGAAGAAGTGGTAGTGGTCGGCGGCCTCCGAGAGACTCCTGTTGAGGACTGGATCGTGGATGTCGGCCTTGATGACCCCGGCCTTCAAGTTGTCCAGGTTCAGCCGCTTGGTCACGCCGCCCCAGAAGGTGAACATGGCGATAATGGAGGCGATGAACGACGACTGGGACTGTCCCCAAACGAACTGGATAAAGGGAAGCCTGGAACAGGCCAGGACACCGATGAAGGCATGGACGGTCCGACGGGCATCCTTTCCCGGCGGCGTCTTCATGCCCACCTTGGCTTAGTCCACTTGGGCTTCGATCCCCGGTTCGAGTTCAATCCGGATCGTCGTTGGCCGGGGCGACTGGTTGAGGTTCATGTCCCGGACGAAGCGTTTGAAGGTCTCGTAGCTGACCTTGCCGTCTAGCCCATGCCGGGTGCTGATCACCACCCATACCGACTTAGGCTTGAGCGGCTCCTTGGCCCGGGTGATCAGGTCGGTGATCTCGACGAGATAGGGAGTCAGGAGGTCTTGGGCAGGACTCGGTTTGCGGTTGGCCGGCACGATGCCGAGCAGGGAGGCTCGAACCGTCTCGACTCCGGCGTCGGCAGGAAGACCCAAAGCCTCAAAGGCCCGCAAATAGTCATAGACGGTGGCCCGGTGGAGCCCCAGTTGCCGGGCGATCTCGGCAGGCCGCTGCCCATCCTTCCACCTTCGCCAAAGGTTGTACAAAACCTCGATGTTCATTGATCGGCACCCCATGGTCGAACTCCTCCTGAAGAAATCCAAGAGGGAGGGTACCCCGTTCGTTCAGCCCCGGTCAGAGTGTCGTTTTATCGTGACCCTGGCGGAGCAGAACTGTCGTTTTATCATGACCCTAGCCAGTCAAAACTGTCGTTTTATGCTGACCCGCGACACTCCGTGAATGGGTGACCTCCATCTAGCCCTCGGCAGCCGGGCTTCCACCCGAACCGAACGAGGCCGCCGAGGCGGAGACCTCGGTAGGGCGCTGCGGGTCCATAACCCGTCCAGACGCGATGGGCTCCCTGGTTCGTCTTTCACCCAGCCCCGGTGCTACGGCAACGACGCGGTAGTCTGCTAGGGTCCCCCCATCACCCAGTGCGCGGGCCGCTACCAGGTATGCTGCAGGCGTCACTGCACCGCCTCCGACCATTGTCAGGACGAGGGCCGAAGGGGCCGGTGGGTTAGAGGCACTCTGGGCCAGACTTCCTTTGTCCGACCTGTCCCCGTTGACGACGGGCCACGCGGCAGCCCGTGTCAAGCTTGTCAGCAGTGCTCTGAGATCCTCAGCCGCCATCGGAGGCGAGTAATGGATACCCAGCAGGGGGGAGGTCCTGTCGTTCTTCAACATGCGCTTCGATCCCTTCGGCAGGGACATCGACACCTCTCGCCTCTTGAGGCTTCCCAGTGTCCGTCATTGTGTCACTCTTGCCCGATCGAGAAGACACCATAATATCCTCGATCTACAAAGTAGAGTTTTGGGTTTGGTCCCTTGGAAATGGATAGGCCTTCTACTTCACTAGACAAATCCTCAACTTGTGACTTGACAGGCTGCATGACCAAGGATATCTCACCTCCATCGCGATCAATCCTCGATATCGAATTGGACGTGTCGGCAAAATAGACAGCCTTCCCATCGGTCGCAATGGTTCGAACTGAAACCGACTTTGCAATCGTCGTAACTTCGCCTGTCTTTATGACGACTTTCCTAATGAGCTTGTTTCCTGAATCCGCAACGAAAACAAAGGTCCCATCGGTTGCAACGTCGGTCGGACTCGAAAAGTCGGCTTCAATACCCTTGCCATCATTAGCGAACGGTTGGCCAGATCCCGCGAGGGTTCGTACCAAACCAGACTTGATGTCAATGCTGCGGATCAGATTGTTCTGAGTGTCGGCAACAAAGACATGAACGCCGTCAGAAGCGATCCCGCCCGGGCTGCTAAAGCTGGCCAGTTCTCCGATGCCGTTCGCGCTCCCGTTCCTCGGACCGCCCGCAAGAGCCGTCAGCCTCCCGTTGTTGAGCGCGTACCGCTGAATGCGATTGTCAATCGACAAAAAGACGCTCTGACCATCCGAGGTAATCCCGTATCCTCTACCAATCGACGTCGCCAGTGTAGTGACTGCGTGACTTGCGATATCTATTCTTCTGAGGCTACCATCATCCGTGACGTATATGCTCCCCTTATTGACCACCAACGAGAAAGGGTCCGAGAAGCCAGAACCAGACCCAATGCCGTCTCGGCTCCCGAAGGAATCGCTGCCAGCGAACACGACGCTCTCCGCCGTCTGAATATTTGTCCTCCAGATTCGATTGTTTCGATCATCCGTTACAAAGACGTAGTCGCCAACCTCGACGATGTCCTGCTTTTCCAAAGAGAAGAGAAAACTCTGCTGTCTCTTATAGTCAGCTGTGTTCGTTCTTAAGAGAGCCTTAACAGTCGTCACGCTGCCAGATTCAAGCTCGATTCTTCGGATGCAGTTGTTTCCACTGTCATTAACAAGAACATCCTTTCCATTGCTTGTCAGGGAAGTCGGTCCGTTAAACTTCGACCGCGTCCCGATCCCGTCGACCTCACCCGAGCTTCCGGACCCAGCAATCGTAGTGACTTTGCCCGTGCCAAGGTCGACCTTTCGAATTAGGTTATTCCCTGTGTCTGCAACGAGAATGCTTCCCCCGACGAGACATATCCCCTGTGGATTATTGAAAGACGCCTGACTACCAGTTCCATCCGCAGATCCCGTCTCTGGAGTACCGGCAATTCTACTGATTTCTCCATTTGCTATTCTTAGCTTCTTCAGCATGTTCTGCTCACTGAAGAACAGGTCTGTGCCATCCGTGGCCAATCCAGCGACGTTTACTAGATCCACAATGTCATGGCTACTCTTCAGGCCCTTGGTGCGCTCAATCGATCCAAACAATGTTGTCACGACACCAGTCTCTATTTCAATCTTGCGAATTGTGGAGCCATAGTAGTCTGCCACGAAGACGAACACTCCGTCAGTTGCGATGGCTCCTGGGTACGCAAAAAGAGCAGCATCGCCGGTCCCATCGGTGATTTTGGTATCGTTGGCGTATGCCTCTCTTTTGGTTGAGCCTGCGAGAGTTGAGACAGCGCCGGTTTCAACAGCAATCTTTCGTATTGTCTTGTTATAGAAGTCAACAACGTAGAGGCTCTTCCCATCCGATGTAATATTCGAGGGATGCTGAAATCTAGCGCCAAGGCCTTGTCCGTCTACGGTCCCTTTTTGAAAGTCTCCAGCGACAAGTTCAGGAGGTCCGCTGGCTATTCCGTCAGATTGAGCAGTTACGGTCTGGGCGATGACGAAAAGAAGAATAAGTAAGATTCTTTGATATCGAAGAGTCCTGTTCATTTTGTTCTCCTAATTTGCTCGTGCATTAGTAAGTGATGCAAGCGATCAGTCGGCGGTCGCATCAGAGTTGACCTTTTGGTTCGTGTATCCAGGAATGTACTATCGGTTACTCCGTCATTCATTTTTGC
>Ga0181516_10001719_pt1 | contig 16449 bp, 7 predicted proteins | sample PEATcosm2014_Bin_25_FD_121104 | JGI IMG/M metagenome (GOLD analysis project Ga0181516, IMG submission 121104) | Peatland microbial communities from MTU Mesocosm Facility, Houghton, MI, USA - PEATcosm2014_Bin01_10_metaG | ecosystem: Environmental > Terrestrial > Soil > Wetlands > Peat | place... | reverse complement strand
GATGCTGGAGGATTGATACACATCCCCCTCATACGCAATGCTCAACACGCCCCCGCTGACAATGGTGCCGCCGGTGTAGGTGTTGATCAGATTGTCCGGCAATGCCAGCGTCCCGTTGCCGGTTTTTGCCAATCCACCGGCGGATGAACCGTCCTGGATCGTTCCGTTGATCACGATGTTGTTTAACGCTGTGTTGAACGCCTGCACGCCGTTCAGGACCAGGCCGACCGACGAGTCAATGGTCTCCACGTTGGGCGAATTGTTCGTCACCCCGCCGTTCAAGGTCAGCGTGCTGCCGGATCCGCTGGTGATGTCGAAGCTGCCCGCGTCAGTGTTGAACGTCAGCCCAGCCAGCGTGTAGCCGGTTTCCATGTTCGGTGTCCGCCGGTTGTCTCCAGCAAAGGTCACAAAGTCGCCCGATTGCGGTGGCTGCCCGCCCACCCAGTTCGCCGTGGTGGACCAGTTGTTGTCTCCGCCATTGCCGTTCCAAACTTCAGACAAGCCGTTGATCGTCAACGGAATGGTCAACGTCTTGATGTGGCTCGCGCTGTCAGTGATGGTGACCGTCAGATTATAAATGCCAGCCGTCACGGTGGAATCCACCGTCACGCTGTTGGTGTAGATGTTGGAGGTGGGCGGGTTGGTCGAGTTCAATGGCACCGACGTCGCCCCGGCATGAACCGCACTCGCATTCATGCTGACACTGCTGATCGAGGCGCCGCCAGCCGTGGTCGTCGTGGTGACGCTGACGGTCACAAGCTGGCCGCGCGTCGCCGGGATCGGCGTGGCCGTATATGACGCAAGAATCGGCGAAGTGCGAAGGACGACGGTGTTGCCGACCGTCACGATCGAATAATACTGCGGATTTGGAGGCGTGGAGCCAAGCCAGACCGGCGTGCCCGCGAAATCGCTCACAACGGCGCCACTGGTCGTGAAGAGCACATAATCATGAGTCGTGTCCAGAGTCCCATTGGAAATGTAAATGCCCACCGTGGCGCCATTGCCGCCCAGGTTTCCAGACACGTTGATCTGGTCGTTGCCACTGTTGTAAGCATTGTTCAAGTTGAAGTCCGCCTCGGCCCCAGAGTTGTAGACCAGGCTGCCGCTCATGGTGGTGGTCACGCCGGAGGTGTTGCCCCGAGTGCCGCCGGGAAGGGTGCGGCCACTGCTGGCCACGGTCACGGGACCGGCGTTGGTGCCGCTGCCGCCCAAGGTGGTGTTGGCAAGGACGCTAACGAGACCGCCGCCGGTGGTGCCGTTGACAATCAGCGTGCCGTTGGTAAGGATAGTGGGGCCGGCGTAGGTGTTGGCTCCGGCCAGCTTGACGATGCCCGCGTGCGTGGCGTCACCGATGGTCACGCCAGCGTTGGTGTCCGTGCCGTTGGCAAGAATGTTGCCGTTGAAGTCCACTTCACCGCCGGTGGCCGCCACCAGCGTCACGCTCTTGCCAACGTTGGGGGTCAGACCGAGAATGATCGGGTTGGCATAAGTGTTGATTCCGCTGGTGTTTTGGCCGCCTATCGTGAACACGCCGCTGTTGGTAAAGCCCACATCGCCGTCGGACACATTGTTGGTGAGGTTCGCAGGGGTGGTCAGGCCGCCCGTCAAATGGCTGGCGTCACCCAGATAGATCGCTGCGTTGAAACTGTTGTTGGTGGCCACCAGCACGCCGGCGGGCGCGGAGAAGGTGCCTGCGACGGTAAAGGTGTTGGTCGCCGCGCCCAAGATGAACAGGCTCTGGTTCAAGCCCGTGCCGGTGGTGTTGTTGATCAGGGCGGTGCTGTTGTCCAACACGAGGGTGCCGTTGGACACCAGATAGCGGTAGGCGTCGCCAGCACCCGTCTTCACGGTCGAACCCTGAAGGACGACGGTCGTGCCGTCATTGACAACGAGGTCCAGGCTGCCGTTGGAGGTGTTAGCCAGATTGCCGCTGACGGTGACCCGTCCGCCGCCGGCCATGTTGACATAGTTGCCGTAGTTGCCGGAGACCACCGAGTTGATCACCACGCCGGCACCGGAGGGCAGCGTGTTGACGTTCAGGGTGAAGTAGGGGTTGTGGCTGGTTGTCGTCAGATTGATGTTGCTCAACGCCAGCGAGCAAGTGCTGTTGCCTGTTACATTGATGATTTGATTCAAACTGGCAGCGTAGGTCAACGCACCGGACAGTGTCAGTGTGTTGCCGGTCGCGCCGCTCAGGGAATTGACATCAAAATTGAGGGTGTCCGATGCGTTTTGCACCGTCAAGCTGGCTGGCGTAAACGCGGAGGTGGCATCCGCCCGCAGTTGCAACGTGGATCCGCTGCTCAATGACAGCGCGCTGCCGCCGCTCATGGCGAGCTTGCCGCTGACGCTGTTGTCCAGTTGCAGGGTGCTGTTGCTGTTCACCGTCGTCGCCCCGGTGTATGAATTGTTGCCGGCGAGTATCAACGCGTTGGTTCCCACGACCGCCACCCCGCCGCTGCCGCCGCCGTCTGAAATATTGTTGCTGACGACAAGGTTGCCAGTCGCCGCATTGAACGTCTGCACGCCCGTCAACGCCACCGGCACGCTCACGATTTGCACATGGGCCGAATTGTTTGTCACCCCGCCAGTCAGGGTCAGTGTGCTGGTGCCGTCATTGGTAATGTTGAAACCGCCAGCCGTGCCGTCGAAGGTCAGTCCGCCAATGGTGTAGCTGCTGTTCATGTTCGGCGTCAGCCGCGTGGTGCCGGCAAACACCAGTGAATCTCCCGCATATCCCGGGGCGAAACCGCTCAACCAATTCGGATTCGTGCTGAAGCTGACATTCGCTCCACCGCCCGTCCAGATTTCCGTCGAGGTGGCCACCGTCAGCACGATGCTGGACTGGCTTCGCAGCGCGGATGTATCTGTTACCGTAACCGTCAGGTTTTGAGTCGAGGGTGCCGTCCCGGCAGGAATGATGCAGGTGTTGGTCCAGACATTGGGGGTGCTGGATAACGCCAGACTTGTTAGTGAACCGCCAAACGGGGTCATGTCAACGGTCACACCGGAGATGCTGGCGCTTCCGGGCGCGACAGTGACAGTGAACAGCACCGGCTGATTGCGCAATGCGGTCGGTGAGGGGGACGAGACAACCGACACGATTTGCGGATATGCAGTAGGCGCATAATGCAAGAGTATCTGACTGCCGTTCCCGACAATCGAGTAATTGCTTGCATTCACGGGGGCAACATCAAACACCGGCGTGCTCGCAAAACTGCCGGATATGCCGCCAGCCGCGTTGATCAACACATAATCGGCGGTGTCCAAATTAACCAAAGTGCTCGGAGCCTTGATGTGAAAAATGTTGCCACTCAATGTCAAGGGGCCGTTGACGGTCATCTGATCGTTAACCCCATTATGGGTGGCGCCCAAGTCAAAATTGACCGTCGCACCTATGTTCAGAGTCAGGCCATTGTTGAATGTCAGCGTGCCATACGTCCCGTTTGTGCCCGGATAAATCCCGGAGCCTGAACCATTGGTAACCGCACCGATCACCGTGCCACTGCCTTCCAGAAACTGTCCATTGCCCAGCGTGAATGAAGGAATTCCGGAGACATTCAGCGTGCCGCCGCTGCCGACATAGATGTTGCCGCTCGCCAGGGAACCGCTCCCGCTCAACAGGAGCGTGGCGCTGTTGGCGTTATCGGCAATGATGGTATCACCGCTGAAAGTTTCCCCAGCCGTAAGGGTCAAACTGCCATTGCTGACCACCAGTTGTCCACTCCCGGAGATAACCCCGGCCAGGGTCTGCGGGGCCGAACTATTGTAGGTGAATATGCCATTGTTGATGATGCGTCCCCCGAAGGAGCCTGCCCCCAATTGGCCGCTGCCACCGACCACAAGCTGCCCTTCCAAAATCGTGATAGATCCGGTAAAGGTATTGGTGTTGTTCAATGTAACGCTTCCGCTGCCGGCATTGGTCAGCGCAACACTGCCGCCAATTGAGAACCCGCCGGTGCTGCCGATGGTGTAGTTGTGGGACGAATTGCTGAAGGTCATGGAGGAAGGCATGACATTGGTCGTCAGGTTGACCGAGAATTGCAAGGCGGTATCGTCAAAAATTGTATTATCGAAAATGGAAAACGTATTGGTTGGCACGGAGTTGGTCCAGTTGGCCGTGGTCATGTCCCAATTGTTGTCGGCAGCGCCCGTCCACGTGTCGCTATGGATCACCCCTCCGTAATTGGTCAAAGCAGCATAGTGGGCGGCGACCTGCGCAGGTGACAGCGCATTGGTGTAAATCGCGACCTCGTCTATCGTGGCGCGGGTAAAGTCGTTCACGGCACCGCCCTTATTGTTGTAGGCGGCGAAATAGATGGGATAAGTGAGAGCACCGAAAGTGTATGGGTTGCCGGCGGAAACGCCGACGTTGCTCGTCTGAGCCACACCATCCAGATAGGCAATGGCGTTGCCAGCGCCGGCGAAATTCGTAAAAGTATAGACCAAGTGGTGATAATTGCCGTCCAACAAACTGGAATTCGTAAACACCATCCCATATGCACGGTTGCCTGAATCTCGTATGTAAAGCCGGACGGTATTGGTTGCCCATCCGCTCCCCGCGAGATTCTCATTCAACAGGATCTGAAAGGCAACCGTGGAACCGGCGTTCGCCCCGGCGACCAGCATTTGCGCGTAGTTGGTTGCGGTGGTCTTATACACGAACTCGTAACTGGAATTGGTAATGAACGCCCCAAAAGCCTCCGCACCAGCAGGGGCCGCCGCGTATCCAGTGGTTCCATCAAACGTGACGGCCGTGTCGCTGCTGCTGCTGGCACTGTCTCCGGCGACGCCCAAAGTCACGCCGCCCACATAAGTGCCATTAAAACCTTGGCTGCTCGAGTCCGTCACGGTGGTGCCGGAGGCCTCGCCAAACCGGTAATAGAGATACGGCGAATTGCCCAGCACGGCGGATTGGTAGGCGGTCGGCGCAGCGCAGGCCGGGTGCGGCAGCATGGGAAGCGCGCAGAATGCTGCAACAAGGATAATCAGGTTGTGGATGGAATTGATTTTCATATTGTTTGAACTTCTACTATTTTTTGTTCGGGATTCAGATTCGCCCGGCGGACATTTGCGGGCACGCTCACTTCGATACCGCATTTCACAAACTTCAGAGAGAACAGACATAATTTCTTCCAAATGAGCGGGATGCCGGAACCCAATACCGACATCCCGCTCGGCGAAGAACGGGCCCAGAATGCCCGTTCAAATTCTTAATTTTTAGGTTAAGTTGACATTAACATTTCTCGCCGCCGCCAAACCATACGAATTTCATATGATGGCAGGGCCGGCTTATTCCATCCGAAAAGGCCGAATTTTAAGCCCGATAATCGAGTCGGACTATGGACAGGCAACCGGTCAGTGTTCCGACTCGCCGGGAATTTCCGGAATGCCGGGGTCATCCAGAATTTGCACGGCAGTGGCATCTCCGAGGTCTTTCCAGTCTTGCAACACCCAGACGACCTTCTTGTCCGGCGTCACTTCGACTAGTTGCGGGCCTTTGCCGGCGCCGCCGCGCGAACAGAGGATCGTGTTGCCGCTGGCGAGGCGGGTGCAGCTTTGCGGCGCGGAAACCAACTGATAAGCTTCCGGCAGATTCGTGTTCTGAAATTCCCAGACCGTCTCGCCCTTGGGACTGACCTCGCGTGTGAGGCTGTCGTGTTCGTCGGTGATGAGCGTGTTGCCATTCTTGAGCCGGAGCGCGGCCCACGGCGAACGGATCGGGTAGTTCCAGATCTCGTTGAAATTCTTGTCAAATTCCACAACCTTGCCCTCGCTCAAATAGGAAACGAGATACGTTCCCTGCGCGGTGAAGCGGGCGCGGCGGAACTGGCCGTGAATGCTCTTGGAATTGGTTGACTCCGGGTAAGCCAGCTCGTGGTTCACCTCCACCGCGCCGGTCTTGATGTTGACGACCATCAATCGCGGCGGCAGCCCGTTCAAAACGAACATGACCTTGTCCAGACCGATAGGCTGGCAGGTGTGAACTTCCGTGTGGTTGGTGCCGGCGGGAACAGAGCAATCGTAACGCCACACGACTTTTTTGTCCGGCGTGATTTCCTCAACATATTGCATCCGTGTGAAAAGTATGTTTCCGTTGGAAAGCATCCATACGTCGTCGAACTCATAGCCTTTGCCGGTGGAATAAGTCCAGATGACTTTTCCGTCGTTGACAAGAAACATCTTCCCGTAATTTTCGCCGACGTAGAGCATCGGATGCTGCGCGAGACCATTGCCGGGTAGATTGTCCGGCGCGGCGGGGGCGTTCGTCCATTTGCCCAGCGGCACCTCCTCTTCGCCAGAACCCATCGCGGGAACATTTGGATCGGTGAAACGACCGAGCACCGCCATGCATGGAGTCGCTACGGACGCCATCGTTCCCGATGCGCTGGCGGCGGTTTTGGGTGTGTCACAACCGGTCAAAGCCGCGGTGACGCCAACCGCCGAAAAAACTGCAAGCCAGGAAATGATTTTTTTGTGCATATGAATTTATTTGAATCCAGCACAGATTAACGAAACCCTCCCACGACGAACCATACGAATTTCATATGATGGCAAGCCGGTTGAATCCGGCCGGCAAACCCAACCAACCAGCACCATTCTCAAAACTACGGCCCGTCGGCCAGCATCATGGCCGCCTCGGTTCGCGAGTGGACGTGAAGTTTTTCATAGACGTTGCTGACGTGGGTGCACACCGTGCCAATGTTGATGGACAATTGGTCGGCGATTTCCTTGTAACGATACCCCTTGGCCAGCAACTGCAAGATTTCCATCTGGCGGGCCGACAGGCTCTCCAGCTCCGGCCTGGGTTTCGCCTGGTGGAAATGATTGATCACCTTGCGGGCGATTTGCAACGACATGGGTGCCCCGCCGGCATGGACCTGCCGCACCGCCTGCACCATTTCTTCCTGGGGAATGTTTTTCAGGAGATAACCGTTTGCTCCCGCCCGCAACGAATCAAAAATCAGATCACCATCATCATAGGTGGTCAGCATCAGAACCTGGAGGTTGGGCAGGCGCTTTTTCAACCGGGCCACGCATTGGATGCCATTCATGCCCGGCAGATTGATGTCCATCAAAACGACATCCGGATTCTCCGCCGGAATGTCGCGCAAACCTTCCTCGCCTGTGGCGTGCGCACCAATGCATCGCAGTCCCGGCTCATTGCCCAGACATGCCACCAGACTTTCACGCACTTCGGGTTGGTCCTCGATGATGGAGATGGTGATCATTTTTTAATACTCGGCCTACAAGCATTCTAACAAAAACACCCCTGCCGGCCATCCGATAATCATATGAATCCGTTCACTTGTGCGACCAAGGCACTTCAATGATGATTTTCGTGCCGGCGCCAACGCTACTTTGGATCCGGCACTCGCCGCCGACTTCATTCATGCGTTGCCGCATATTTCGCAATCCGTCCGCCAGGGCGTTCTCGGGGGCGCCCTCAAAACCGCTCCCATTGTCCTCGATTGAGATTCGCAGTCCAGATCCTGCGGTGCTGATGCGCAACCATACCTCGGTGGCATGGGCGTGCCTGACGATGTTTTGCAGCGCCTCCTTGATCACTAGAAAAATATTGTGGCGCACATTGCTGGAAACCACTTCGTGCTCGCGCATTTGCTCGGGAACGTCCAACAGACATCGCACGCCGGCACTATAAAGGTAGTCGTTTGCAAACTGTGCCGAATAATCTATCAAATGGGCCAGCGTGTCGTTGCGTGGATTGACCGCCCAGACAATTTCATCAAGAGACTTGATGGCCTGTCGCGCCGTGCTTTCCATTTTCTTGATTCGTTCACCGGTTTTTTCCTGTTGGGCCAGATGACCAAGCCGGGCGATTAACGTCAGATTCGCACCCAGATCATCGTGAATATCTCTCGCGATCCGGGAACGTTCACGCTCCAGGGATTGTTGCAGCGCCAATTGCTCCAGTTTCCGGCGCAGCCGCCGGGTGGCCCAATACCGGACGATTCCCGCAACCAGCCCGATCACCACCACCCCGGCGAATCCACGGAACCACATGGTTTCATAAAAATGCGGAAGTATTTTCAGCGTCAGCGAATCACCCGTCTCGTTCCAGACGCGGTCGCTGTTGCAGGCAATGACGTTGAACCGGTAGTTGCCCGGCGGCAGAATGTTGTATTGCGCGAAGCGCCGCGTTCCCGCCTCAACCCAGCCGGCCCCAGCTCCTTCCAGACGGTAGCGGAATTGCACGCGATCCGACGAAACCAAGCTCAATCCGGTGTAACGAAATTCAACCTGATGTTTGCCCGGCGGCACCGTAAGAAATTTTTTATCACGGTCATAAACGATCCCGGTCGGAACCGTTGCTGCCCGCGCCGGGGCAGCGGAGTCAATACTGGTTCCGTCAATATTCACTTCCTCGATCACGGCGGTCGGTGGAATCGGGTTCGCCTGGATTTCTTTCGGCTGAACCGAAACCACGCCCTTGACGGTGGTGAACCACAACCGGCCATCCCGGCCGCGCCAGGCAGCCGGTTGATAGCCACCGGAACATTCGAGTGAAGGCAGACCGTCGGAACGGCCAAAGACGCTGACGGTGACGACATTGGTTTTACTCTGCGCAAAATCATTCAATGCCGATTTGGCCACTGAAAGGACACCTTGATGGGATCCCAGCCAAAGCCGGCCCTGACCATCATCAATGATCTGGCTGATCACATTGTCCGGCAGTCCCGCCTTTTTTCCATAACGCGTAAACCTCCCGTCCTGAAAATGCAATAGTCCACCGCGAAAAGTTCCGACCCACACCGAGCCGTCCGGCTCCGCCAGCAACGACCAAATCGCACACGATTTCTGATCGTCCGCCGGCTGAAACAGCGTGACGGCGTTGTTGCTGAGGCAAAATAATTCTCCATCATCCGTTCCCGCCCACAAGGTTCCTTTGTCATCCTCGCATAATGATCGCACAAAATGTCTTGGCATCCCCTCGCACAAACGGAATTCCCCGCCGGTTTGATCCCCCCGGAAAAGTCCGCCGCGCGTGCCCACCCAGACGCGGCCCGCCGCATCCGTGAGAATGGCCTTGACTCCATGAACCACTGGAGTTATGCGCCGGAACTTGTTTTGTTCATAAACGTATAAATCTTCCGCGCCTGTGCTGACCCACAGCCGGCCCGCCGCATCTGGACAGACGCAAAATACATACCCCGGTCCCGCGCCACCAGGCAATGTCAGGTTTGTAAAAGTCCCCGCCTGCCAGCGCAGCAGACCATCGCCCAGCGTGCCAATCCAGATGGTGCCGTTGCTGTCCTCGCAAACGGACCGGGCAGGTTTCGCCGGAGTTTCACCCGTGATGTCAATGGTTTGAAATCGTTTCTCGCGGATTCGCACCAGTCCGCCGGCTTCCAAACCCGCCCAGCAATTGCCTTCCCGGTCTCGAAAAAAACAATTCACCCGATCTCCTGGAAAACCATCTTGCAAACCAAACTGCCGCATCTGACCGTCAGCGGTGATATGCGCCAGTCCCCGCCCAAAGTCATAAAGCCAGACGCCTCCGTGATGGTCTTCCTGAATTCCCATCCGGCTTAAATCGCCGATGAACGTGTCCTTGAGCGCCGTCACTTCGGGCAGCCATCGCCTGCCAACAGCCTTCCGCACACCGCCATTCACCACCGCCCACAAACCGCCATCTTCAGCCAGCGAAAGAAATTCCACATTCACCGGCAGTCCGGAATTGGTCGGTGTGGCGTTTTGAAATTGTGCTCCATTCCACACCCAGATGCCCGCATCCGTTCCCAACCACAGGTGCCCGCCAGAGTCTGTCACCATGCAATTGACGAGACTATTCCCCGGTCCCGAGCCGGATGGCAATGGCTCGAAGCTATTACCGACAAGGCGGGTTAAGTGATTTTCGGCATTACGATACCACACGGTTCCATCTCCATCTTGCCGGCAAAACCACAAGCCGCCAAAGATTTGATTGGTCGGAACCAGATTTTCCCAGCCGCCTCCCGGCGGAGCAGACCGCAACTTGTGACGGAACGAGCCGCTGTTCTGCAAAAAGGTCACTTCGTTCGATGACGAAGAAATCAACGCAACATCCGGATCCGGTTGGCCGTCGCCCCTCCATTCCAAAGTAAAAGTCCCGTTGTGAAACGAAGTCATCGAACCGTCGAAGGTGTTGATCCAAAGTGTCCCTTCGCCATCCACATAAAGCTGGCGGATGCGCGCGTGGGCGAGTGCCGGGGTATTCTCCGGATCGAAAATGACAAACCGCATTCCATCAAACCGCGCCAGACCGTCGTAAGTGCCGACCCACAAATAGCCATCCGGCGTTTGTGCAATGGCTGTAACAGAACTGTCAGGCAATCCGTCGTCCACCGTCCACACATCGGTCAGATAGGCTCCGGACATTTCAGAACCCCAAGCCGACGTCGGCTGGCCCAGCAAAAACACCGATACCACAGATTGCACCAATCCCACCAAGACCCAGGCGAACATGGTCGTATTCCGGTGGTGGCTCATTTTCCCAAATATGGCCGCAGCAAATTGCAAAGACAAGGCCAACCCGGCGTTAGCGAGCAAGGGGCCGACGTGCGCCACGGCTGCGGCATGCGCGCCGTGTTTCAATGAACTGCTGGCGTTGCCGTGGGAAAAACGCAAATTGTGGGCCAACGGCGCGACCATTGAACCACCCGGCCCCGCCGGCTGGAAGGAAATGACCAGCCTCGTCATCGTCGCCAACCTCCACAATTTCCCCGCCGACATCCATTGCGAACTTTAACGTCAGCAACGGCAGGCCATCTCCATGATGCAACTCTCTCAATTCCTAAACCTTGGCGTTTCAGACGCCACCATTGAAAAGTGGGGAAAGGATATCGTTGGATTTGATCCAAAAACCATCCGCCCAACAGGTGAGCGTGATGACGTCGGGCAGACCTTGCAGCAACAGTTCGGGTTGCTGTTTGTCCAAACCTTCATTGCATGAACCACCGAAATAGTGGCGGATATGTTGGTCCAGCTTTTGGCGCAACAGCCGGTTCGCGGTTTCCAACGTGACGACACGCGCAGCGTGAGGCTTGGCTGGGGAATTGCACTTCTTGAAATTTTACCTTTGCGGGAACGGCCTCACGTTCCAGGTGCAGCCATTTGCTCAAGGTCGAAAGCCCGACGCCATTCTGCGTGGCAAATTCGGGTTGGGTTAATTGGCTTTGGTGGAATTGTGCCAGCAATCGTTGCCGCTGCTTACGAGTCCACCGCCGCCCAGAACCAATTTTTGATGTATCAACAACGTTTGAAAATACAGACTGCATTTCGCTGGCGCGGCGGTTGAATCGGAATGTGAACTCGTTGACGTAGCGTTGCGAATGTTACCGCTTCCGCGCCGGCGTGATCACCCAGTTGAAATATCCACTCACGATTGAAGTTGATCTGCTGGCGCGGAAATTCGGCGGCGAACACAGAAACGCCAAAAAACAAAACCAGCGGACAGGGCAGCAAGGCCTTCGTGCTTGGTCATTTTATCTTGAAGACAATGGCCGCGTCATTAGGGATTATTTCAGGCACCTTGACCGTGAGCGCATCGGCAGCTTGTGACCACTCCACTTTCTTGTCGCTGCCCAGCAGCTGGATGTTGATGATCGGCTTGTCGAGCAGTTTCGCCGCAGTGCCGAGGGATTTGATCTGCAAATCTTGTTGCGGCACGCCCAGCGCAATCATGTAAAGCACGCCGTCCTTCGTGGTGAAGCGCACATCCTCGCCAGTGAATGGCTTGCCTTTGCCTTCGTTAAAACCTTGCGCGGAAAGCGCCGCGCCTTCCGAGGCCGGACCTTCGCCGAAAATTTTCCACGGGCGCGTGTCGAAGATACATTCCTTGTTCACGTTCATCCACGCGCCGATGCCTTCGAGCACAACCTGTTCCTTGTCGTCAATCGAGCCGTCGCCGCGCACGGGAATGTTGAGCAGCAAGTCGCCGTTTTTGCTGACGATGTCGCACAACATTTGAATGACGGTCTTCGCGCTCTTGTAGCGATTTTTCTCGTAGAGCGAACGGTCGTAATGCCAGTTGCCGATGCAGGTGTCCGTCTCCCACGGTTGGGCCTCGATTTTGTTGGCCGCGCCGCGCTCGATGTCGCGGACGAGGCATTTTTGCTGGCTCTCGGAAAGCATCTTGCCGAACAGCACGGCCTCCAGTTTGCCGTCGTGCTGTTTCATGTTGAAGTTGTAAAAGTCGGCGGCGATTTTCAAGCCGGCGTCGCTGACCGGCCACAACGGCAAAGCGTCGTCGTCGAAGTAAATCAAATCCGGCTTGTATTTGTGAACGAGGTCAATCGTGCGGTTGTAAAATTTATCACAGTAAGCCTGGTCGGGAATGCTCGCGCCGTTTCCCCAGTTCCACTGGCCGTGAATGGAATTGGCATTGGTGAAGTTCAAACTGGGCGTGTGATTTTGCGCGTAGAGTTCCTGCGGATCGAGACCGTCCCACCATTTGCCCTTGCCGTCGGCCTTCGTCAATTTGCCATCATAAGGCACGCCGGCGAGCGGGCCGGTCTGGTCGGCGCTCTGGGCGACTTCATAAAAACTCCACGCATGCGCGGCATGAACGCTGACACCGAAAGGTAGTCCCTGTTCGTGCGCAGCCTTGGCGAAATCGCCAACGATGTCCCGATGCGGCCCGACGGTGACGCTGTTCCACGGCTGATACTTGGAATCATACATGTCAAAGTTGTCGTGGTGATTGGCCATGACGAAAAAATATTGCGCGCCAACTTTTTTGTAGAGCGCGACAAGTTTTCCCGCGTCAAAATTTTCCGCCTTCCAAATGTGGATAACATCCTTGAAACCAAACTGCGCCGGCGGCCCGTAATGGGCGACGTGATATTTGTTTTGGCGGCTGCCTTCCACATACATATTGCGCGCATACCAGTCGCCGTCCTCCGGCACGTTTTGCGGTCCGAAGCACGCCCAGATGCCGAACTTCGCGTTGCGAAACCAGTCCGGGCATTGATACTGCCGGAGTGAATTCCACGTTGGCTGGAATTTTCCCGGCGTCACCGGCTCATTGGTCGTGCTGACGATGATGGTTGGCACGGCGGTTTCAGGAATGGGGTCAGTGAGAATTTGCGAGCGCCCGCAGTTTGCAAAGGCAACCGCACCAATAATAAGGAGGATTGGCAGAAGGTTTTTTTTCATGGTTCAAAAAGAAATTTTATAGACGATGGCGATGGCATTCGGAGATTTTTTCGGTGGCGTGATGGTGAGCGCGTCTGCTTCCTGCGTCCACAGCACCTTCTCATTGCTGCCCAGCAGCGTGATGCCGCCAATCGGATGGTCCAGCAACTTCGCCGCTGTGCCAAGCGATTTGATTTGCAAATCCTTTTTCGGCACGCCCAGCGCGATCATGTAAAGCACCCCGTCCTTTGTGGTGAAACGGACATCCTCGCTGCTGAACGCCTTGCCTTTGCCCTCGTTGAAATTGCCCACCTTGAGTGGCGGACCTTCCGAGGCCGGCCCTTCGCCGAATACTTTCCACGGACGCGTGTCGAAAATGCACTCCTTGTTCGCGTCCATCCAATCGGCAATGACATTTAATATGGCCTCCTCCTTGTCATCAATCGTGCCGTCGCCGCGCACGGGAATGTTGAGTAGCAGATTGCCGTTTTTACTCACGATGTCGCACAACATCTTGACGACATGGCTCGCGCTTTTGTAGCGGTTCCGATCATACAACGACCGGTCGTAATGCCAGTTGCCGATGCAGGTGTCCGTCTCCCACGGCAATGGCTCAATCCGGTCGGACGTGCCGCGTTCGATGTCCCAGACGATGCAATGGCGTTCGGCTTCATTGAGTTGCTTGCCGAGAATTACAGCGCCCAATTTTCCGTCGTGCCACTGCATGTTGCGGTTGTAAAAATCCGCCGCGATTTTCAAGCCAGCATCACTTACTGGCCACAGTGGCAGCGCGTCATCGTCAAAGTAAATCAGGTCGGGATGATATTTTTTGATGAGATCGGCGGTGCGGTTGTAAAATTTATCGCAGTAGGCCTGATCGGGCAGGCTCACGCCGTTGTTCCAATCCCAGCGGTCATGAATGGAACCGGGCTTGTCAAAATTCGGGCTGGGCGTGTGCCGCTGCTCATATAAATCCTGCGGATCGAGACCGTCCCACCACTTGCCCTTGCCGTCGGCCTTCGTCAATTTGCCATCGTAAGGCACCCCAGCGAGCGAGCCGGTCTTGTCGGCACCCTGGGCCACTTCATACCAGCTCCACGCGTGCGCGGCGTGCAGGCTGACACCGAAGGGCAGCCCCTGGTCGTGCGCGGCCTTCGCCCAGCCAGCAATGAGGTCTTTCTGCGGGCCGACATTGACACTATTCCAAGGCTGATAAGCGCTATTCCACAGGTCGAAGTTATCATGGTGATTGCCCAACGCGACAAAGTATTGTGCACCTACGCGCTTATAAAGCGCGACAAGTTTTTCTGGATCCCACTTCTCGGCTTTCCAAGCATGAATGACCTCCTTGAAGCCCACCTGCGATGGCGGGCCGTAGTGTGCGACTTGGAATTTATTCTGCGGGTGGCCCTGCACATACATATTGCGCGCATACCAGTCGCTGTCTTCCGGTTCGCACTGCGGTCCCCAGTGCGCCCAGATGCCAAACTTGGCGTTGCGAAACCAGTCGGGCACTTGGTATTGCTTGAGCGAATCCCATGTCGGCTGGAACTTTCCCGGCGCGATCGGCTCGGTCCGGGTATTGACAATGACGGTGGGCACGGCGGTTTCGGGAATCGGCTCGCCAGCGTAAACACATTCAGCGACACCAACTGCCATCCAAATAATCAGGAGCCAGAATAAGGATTTCATTTTTAAATTGGGGTTCAATCATCAGTCTACGACTTCTGCCAAGCAATTGAGTGATGCCGACAACCTATTAGCCGGCACCCCCGATTCGTCCGAACGAGTCCCACTATTTGTTCAAATCATCAAGGATAACCCAACCGGTAGAATTCCATCGGTTGGGTAGGATCAATGGTGATATTGGTTCGATTTATTCCCATTGAGCCAGGGACCGTCATCCAGTCATTTGTGTTCAGACTGATGCCAGCGGGCAAATGGTTGGTCTGAACCTTCAACGTCCAACCCTGACCGGACGGCCATGAGAGGCTCAAGGTGTTCCCACCCGTCATACTGTTAGTGAGATATGCAGGACCAGTTGGCCCCGTGGCCGAAACGACCAAATAAAGCTCGTTATTCGTGATTTGCAGGGAAGCCGCCGCACCACCTGTCACACCATTGCCAGCCACCACCACGGATGGAAAGATTCCGGTGATTGAGCCGTTAATGTTGGTCGAAATGACCTTGTAACTTCCCACCGTCAAAGCTGCCCCCGTGTTGTTCACTTTGAAGATGGTTCCAGAAGACAGTGTCAATGTGCCGTTGGTAACCGTGAATGACGGCGTGCCAGAGGCGAAGGTAAGCGAAACGGTTCCAAGTCCGGTGTTGAAATTGCCGTTGAGCACAGCGGTCGAGGAATTGTTGCTCAACGTCTGGCTGGAGCCGAGCGTGAAGCCGCCAAGTGCGGAAACATCCAGCGTCGCGTTACTACCGACGATGATGAACGGGCTGGTCGCAATCGAGCCGGAGGCACCCAGTGCGAGGATACCGTTGCTGACGGTCGTGGCGCCGGTGCAGGTGTCGGCATTGGAAATAACCAGCATGCCACTACCTGTCTTGATCAACGGGCCTCCGCCGGAGAGTGTTCCGCCTAGGTAAATGTTTTGCGGATTGTCGTTTGTATCCGCCGTCTGGATGGTGTAGCTGGTGCCGGTCAACTGGATGTTGTTCGTGCAGGACCAATTGGTTATGGCACCCAACAAGCCGCCGTTAAGGGTGATGGAGGCCGTGACGTTCGTTGAAACTTGAACGATGCCGCCGCTGCCCAGATAGAGCGAGCCGCCAGTCTGATTGAGCACGACGGTATCGGCGACCGTGCCATAGCCCAGCCCGATGATTCCGGCGTTGACCGTTCCATTCCGGATCAGGAGTTCGGCATTACCCGACAGCGGACCCCCCACGGAAATGCCGGTGGTTGTGTTCGTCACCGTCAGCGTGCCGCCGCTGACATCCACCACCGACCAGCGTCCGCCGTTGTTCAAACCGATGGTCAACGCCCCGCCCACCGTCAGGCTGCCACTGTCTATGCGAGTATTGACGGTGGAATTTGCCGCGGAGGATATGCCCATGTCCAGATTTCCAAGGATGTTCACCGCTCCGCCGTTGATGTAAAGTCCGGTAGTCGTCGAGCCGGCTGTGGGCTGAGTGGTGTCACTCAATCCGGTCCGTCCCAGTGACAGGCTGGCTGCCGTCAATGAACCGCCGGTGACATCAATAAAATCGGCGGTATCGGATCCCAAGGTCGTGGTCAAAGCGCCAAGGAACGTGGCGGAACCGGAAGACACCAGCAGCCCCAATGAGGCGCTGCCG